>OGMV01000863.1_pt1 | contig 12305 bp, 5 predicted proteins | sample 1573341 | NCBI WGS metagenome assembly OGMV01 (sample SAMEA2581994, study PRJEB24529) | metagenome | biome: Human gut stool | place: China | collected 2011 | reverse complement strand
ATAAAAAAATGTTTTGTTTTCAGTGTGAACAGACAGCCGGATGTACTGGCTGTACAGGAAATGCAGGTGTCTGTGGAAAAAATGCAGATACAGCCAAATTACAGGATGAGCTGACAGGTGCATTGATTGGTCTTGCAAGAGCTGTAGACAGTGCATCAGCTATTTCTAAAAGAACCGTACAAGTCATAATTGAAGGTCTTTTTACAACAGTTACAAATGTAAGTTTTGATAATGCAGCAATCGAAAATATGATACAAAAAGTCAGAGCTGAGAAAGAACGACTGGTCCCTGACTGCAGCAAATGTCAGTCACCATGTGGTAAAACAGGCGAATACGACATGCAGCAGATGTGGAATGCCGATAAAGATATCCGCTCTTTAAAATCTCTTATTCTTTTTGGTATTCGTGGAATGGCCGCCTATGCTTACCATGCAAATGTTCTGAATTATGAAGATGATGAAGTAAACCGATTCTTCTGCGAAGCATTATTTAAGATTGGTTACGAAGAAAGTATAGAAACACTGCTTCCTACAGTACTTAAAGTAGGCGAGATCAACCTTAGGTGTATGGCACTTCTTGATAAAGCAAATACAAACAGCTATGGAATGCCAGAGCCCACAGAAGTTACACTTACCATCGAAAAAGGACCTTTTATTGTCGTGACAGGTCATGATCTTAAAGACCTGCAGCTTTTACTTGAACAGACAGAAGGAAAAGGAATCAACATATATACTCATGGTGAAATGCTCCCTGCCCATGCCTATCCACTCTTGAAAAAATTTCCACACTTAAAAGGAAATTTTGGAACTGCATGGCAGAATCAGCAGAAAGAGTTTGATCATCTTCCAGCTCCGATTCTTTACACTACCAACTGTCTGATGCCGCCAAAAAGCAGTTATGCTGACAGAGTATTTACAACAGAGGTGGTTGCTTTCCCTGGCGCTGTTCATATTGATGAGAAAAAAGATTTTACGCCAGTTATCAAAAAAGCACTTGAACTTGGTGGCTATAAAGAAAATCAGACATTAAAAGGTATCAATGGAGGTACCAAGGTGACAACCGGATTCGGTCATTCAGCTATACTGTCACATGCAAATACTATAGTAGATGCTGTAAAATCAGGTGCAATCAGCCATTTCTTCCTAGTTGCCGGATGTGATGGTGCTAAACCGGGTCGAAACTATTACACAGATTTTGTTAAACAAACTCCTTCTGACAGTATCATCCTCACCCTGGCATGTGGCAAATTCCGTTTCAATGATCTTAATCTTGGAGAAATCAATGGTCTGCCACGACTGATGGATATGGGGCAGTGTAACGATGCTTATGGGGCGATTCAGGTTGCTCTGGCACTTGCGGATGCATTTGGATGTACTGTAAATGAGCTTCCACTCTCCTTCGTTCTTTCATGGTACGAACAGAAGGCAGTCTGCATTTTGTTAACACTTCTGCACCTCGGAATCAAAAACATCCGTCTTGGTCCTTCTCTACCTGCGTTTTTGTCTCCTAATATTCTGAACTTTCTTGTGGAAAAATATGGCATAGCACCTATCACCACACCAGAAGAAGACATCAAAGCGCTAATAAACACTCCATAACACCAATAAAGCCAATAAAGCCGATACAGGAATAAAAACCCTGCCTCGGCTTTTTCTTTTGTCATTCTCCAGGACACAAAATATCCTCATTCTCATCATATTTTCTTCACTATTCCCACCTACACTATAGATAAGATGTAAAGGGCAGAAGATCAAAACATTATTTATGCCTGCATAATAAAACTTTTGACTTTAGAATCCACCTGACATAGATATTGATATTGATATTGATATTAATTATATATGCATTAACGATATCTATCCGACAATCTCTATATCAACTATAGAAATAATGAATGAAAGGATGAATGTATATGATTAATTTTAAAAGAATAAACAAATCCTGCGTAGCTGCAGTTATTCTTGCCATGTGTCTTATGACATCGGGCTGTGGTTCACAAAACTATACAACCAACAACAAAAATACTGATACCACCATAGCTTCCAGCATTACCGCCCAGGATACTAATGTAACACACGCAGATGATGCCGATAACTACAAAACGGAAATAACAGGTGAATTCAGCATTACATCAACTGATGGTTCTACAATAACACAGAATGATTCCGTATATACCATAACACAGGCTGGCGAATATACAGTTACCGGGCTCTTATCAGAAGGACAGATTGTAGTTAATGCTGACGATAATGCCGAAATCACCATTGTATTGAATGGTACATCCATCACACGTTCTAACGGTTCACCTATTTATATTAAAAATGCTGATAATGTAAAAATCAAATCTGAGGAAAACACTTATAACTGTATAGTTGATGCAAGAACTGAAGCTGACGACAATTCAGACAATTCTTCCAGTGAAAATGGTAATGCTGCCATCTATGCAGCATGTGACCTTAAATTGGTTGGAAAAGGGGCATTATCAGTAACTGGCAACTATAACAACGGTATCCAGAGCAAAGATGACATTTCTATTAAAAATGTTACCATCAAGGTTAATGCTGTAAATAATGCTATAAAAGGAAACGATGAGGTAGCTATAGAATCTGGTGAAATAATAGCTATATCCAGAAAAGGCGATGGCATCAAAACATCAAACAGCAGTCTTTCAACCAAAGGAAAACAGAAAGGAAATGTAATAATATCTGGTGGAAATATTGATATATATGCTGCCTGTGACGGCATAGATGCTGCATATGGTATAGATGTTTCAGGTGATGGAAATCTGAATATATATACAGATACTTATTCTGATTATAGTGAAGCCGTGGCTGCTGACAACTCCGGTTCTTCAGCCAGCAGCGTGGGCAATCCTCCTGATATGAATAACAGTAGCAGCAATTCTGGCAATAATCGTGACATGAAAGGTAACTTCGGCGGTGAAAACAGAGCTGCTAATGGTATACCTGGCAATAACAGCTCAGGAAATTCATCTAAAAAGTCTTACTCTACAAAGGGAATCAAAGCCGATAGCGAGATAAATATATCTGGTACAGCCATTAACATAAGTTCAACTGATGATGGTATTCATGCCAACTCAGATTCTGGTGTTCTTGAAACCGGCGAAGATGGCAAGGGTATAATATCTATATCAGGTGGAACTATCACAATCTCTACAGGTGATGATGGAATACATGCAGATAAAGAGCTTAATATAACTGATGGATATATAAATGTTTTAACATCCTACGAGGGTCTTGAGGCTATAACAATCAACATCAGTGGTGGACAAAGCTTTATATATGCAGCTGATGATGGCATTAATGCATGTACCGGAGATGGCTCATCTACTCCTCTTATTAATATAACTGGTGGATACATTGATGTAACAACCGGTTCCGGCGATACAGATGCTATAGATTCTAACGGCAGCTACACCCAGTCTGGCGGTATGGTTTTTGTAAAAGGCGGCAGTTCATCAGGTCAGGTATCTGGTTCTATTGATGTTGATGGCAATATTACTATAACTGGTGGAACATGTGTAGCTTTAGGCGGTATATGTGAAACTCCTGTAAATTCAGTTAATGCTTACGTATTCAGCTCTGTATCATTTAACGCAGGAAGCTACTCAGTAAAAGATTCCAGCGGTAATGAAATAATAAGCTTTACATTAAACAACAGTTACTCAAATGGCTGGATATGCGCATCTGCTCTTACAACAAACACTGAATACACTCTTTACTGCGATGGTTCTTCATTAGCAGGCTGGACACAATCTGCAGGAACCATGGGTGCATCCAATGCCAGCGGCTTTGGCAGCAATCCTGGCGGTTTTAATGGTGGTGACCGTGGAGGTAACATGAATGGCGGCAGAAATATGAACGATAACAGAAATATAAATGGCAATAATGCACCAAATAACAATAATGTACAATAACAATTGCAAACAATAGTTTGATTGAATTTTAGTTGATAACGAACGGACGACAAATATAAGATACAGGCAGTCCTGCATACTATGTTCAATGCCAGAAGCTTTGATTGGATATTTCTAAGCCTTTCCATATAAACTATGTCAGCTGACGCTACCGCTCAGACGCGCCGTCCATGGCGCGACTTCTCTGATTTAGCATAACATTCATTTTTCGTAAATTAAGTCAAAGTCAGACAGCATATATGAGGAAAGCAGGTGTGCAAACATCATAAGATGCACTTGAAGTTCAATTGTGATAGTTCTTAGACTTTTCCTTAACTACCCAGCTATCCACAGACACGGATGTCTGTGGAAGTGAGATATGGGACATGGATGTCCCGTATCGAACGGTAGCGGAAACTACCATTACGTATATGAAAAGTCTTAGAAATATCCAATTGGAGCTTCTGGCATCGTTGATGTATGCGCACCTGCTTTCCTCATATATGCTGTCGTCCGTATATTACGAATATATGACTTCATCTAAATCATCTGTCTGCTTTTAATATGTAATATGGTGTAAAGTCATACTCTAATGTATCTGGCTTTTCTACCTTCAAAACCTCCCATTTTGAAATGCATGGATGTGTTTTAGCATACATATCTTTTCTTTCAGCTTTCTCATATTTAAAGCCATGTGTTATCATGAAAATATTCCATCTTCTGTGTTCAATTCTTTCAAGCTCTTCTCTGTTATCTGTAAGAGAATATGCATGTTTTTCATAAATAATCCATTTTTTAATATCCTGATGCAATGATTGTGCTATACTTGATTCCCTGTCAAATATGCCCTTATTATGCCATACCTCATCTATTTCTTCTGATATTTTCTTATTCTCTTTAAGCTCTATTGAATCTTTCTTAAGACGTTCCTCTATATCTTCAGATAACATAAACTTATCATCCACAACAATATTTTTATCTGCTTTATATCTGCTTATTATTTCATACAACATATTGTATCTATGATTAAATATCTTTGCATCATTTACAATATCACGATTAGTTATAGAAGCATATGAAAAAATATCTTTATTCCTGTTTATTGTAAATAGATTCTTCTCACCATAAATATTAGCAAAATCATTGTTTTCCTTAGCCCTGACAACTATAGGAATATTAATACAGCTATCACCCTTATTGTATAACAGCTGCTTCAATTCAATAAGTGTATTAGACATTGAATGTGTATCACTCATCGCCACAATAAGATATGTAAATAATTTGGCGTCATTACATCTTTTAAAAATACTGTTAAACTGTAATGTCCTTGCATCCGTATTAAAAAATCTTAAACATACCTTTCCATCTATACCAAATTGCTCTGGTATTGTATCAAATGGAAATTTCAATTCATAATATCCAATACTTTTACCTTCATATATATCTTCTTTTATGAACTTCAATCCCTTCAGGACATCAACTGAAAAATTCTTCATGAAACTTCCTATTATTGATTCCATATCCTTATCAAATACATCTATGCATATAGTAGACTCTGCTGATAAAACCGACATATTAAGTCCTTGTATTAATGCACTCTGACCAAAATCACCAAATCCAATGATTCCTATATGAACATCATAATCATCACCCTTATTAGCTGTATATACAGGATGTTCTTTATACATTTTATTGACAGCCATTTTATTAACATCTACTATGTCAAGATCAAAAGTTCTTGTATCTATTTTATCATAATACTGTCTTATCAGTTCTGCCATTGAATTGTCATTGCAGCACAGATGAATCTGCAGATACTCTTTATTTTCAGATGCATTTATATTTTTTTCAAAGCTCTTTGTAAATGCATTTAAACATTCAATATTTTCTATTGAATTATCATCACACAGAAAAACATCACTGAATTTACACATATCAAGCATTTTTATTACACTTTCCATATGCATATCCTGATACTTCTGCACAAACTTTACACCTTTGTTTATATATTTAAGCTTCTTATCATCAGAAAGTATTGTGCTTTCAACCACTGTAACACGACAATCTTTAATCAATGCATCTATAAGAGGAAACTTATATTTTCCTTCACCAATAACCAATACGCGCTTTTTATTTCTCTGGCTAAACAGTCCTCTGACATAGCTGGCTGGTTTTCTGATAAGAACTGCTAATGCACCTATTGTACAGAATGGCGCAACAATAACAGCAATACAATACACATATGTTATTATCCCACTTAATATGCCACCACCTGTTGCCTGCATATACGCAATAGCTTCTTTCTGTTTTATATCCGGGTCTATCTTATACGCTTTAATTGCATTCTGTATATTTAACGTCACTTTTAGAAATGGATTCTCTACATTGTGATAGAAAAATATTCCTTCAATCACACATATAATGAATACCGCAAGTGCAGTATACCACAGATAATCTTTGTATTTATTTCGCTTCATATTAATCTCCATTTCTGTGCATGAAAATCAAAATTTTCATACCCTCTCCTTAGTTTTAAAAATCAAAAAATCACTTTTAATTATATTATTTATGAGTAGCCTTTTCTGGTTTAGCAGTAATAACAAACGCATTCACACTACCCTCACATAAAACAAGTATCTTTTCAAGTTGTGCTATTCCCTGCTCTCTGTTATATCTTGTACTTACGTAATAAGATATTCCATCAACTATATGTTCTTTCTTCGCTTTAAAATAATTCAGCTTATTTGGTGGCAATATTTCTTTATCAACATCAACTTTTCTTGCAACTGAATTTATAACTACTGTTTCTTTAACTGCTGCTCCCTTTTCAGCAAGAGGCTTACCATCTAAGATAAACTCACCAGGATTAATACCGCATATTTTAAACATACCTTTTATTTCTGCAAGTTTGGCATCAAATCCATAGCTTGTACCAACAAGAATAAGGTACTTTTTGTGTTCCTATTCTTCAATCAGTAGTAACTCTTTTCAAATTTCACCTTGCATATGTCAATTCTTCATTTCCCTTATCGTAATCAAACCTACCATCATTCTTTTCTTCTATCGCCTTAATAATATGATAAGTGTATTCGTTATAAGGCGTTGGTATTCCAAATTCTTCTCCCATACGCATAAGTGCACCGGAAAACATATCTATCTCGGTATGTCTTTTAGCATCTATATCCTGAAGTGTAGAGTATCTTGCTGTTGGCGGCACTGCACTTCCACGTGACGATGAATTATCAATAACACTTAAATCTATTCCTTTTGCCTTAGCTATTGTTTCAAGCTCATGTCTTAAACCATCGCTTATAGCCTTCATATGTTCACTATCCCTGTAACATCCGACACCTGCACCAAGTACTGCCTGTGGAAGATTATTACTTACATTAAGTCTGAACTTACTCCACATTTCTTCTTTTATATGCTCTGTCACTCTGTAGTTAAGCCTGCTGGCTGCAAAAAGCTCATCTATCAACTTTATCCTGTCACTCACAAGTGTCTGTTCTGATATTTTGTCTGATGCAGATACCTTATCTGCTGTTTCCCCAAAAATAATTCCTATTGTTGTATCAGGATTAAAGTAATATCCCCTGCCATCTCTATGAGAGGCAACCTTTATAAGTGAATATACAATATGTGACATGCCTATCCTGTCTGCAATGATATCTTCACTGTCAACACCATTCATAAGACTCATAACTATAGTGTTTTCTCCAATAGCTGTAGCAATGTTGTCAAGTGCTCCTTTTAAAGCTCCATACTTTAACGAAACTATCAAAAGGTCAACGCCTGTATTATGCGCTTCTTCGGGTGTCCACACCTCTGGTCTGTATACTTCATCGTTTATAAGACAACCTTCTTTTCTTAGCCTTTCCTGACGTTCTCCCTGTGCTATTAGCCCCAGCCTTACATCCTTTAAGCCTGCAAGTCCCCATATAACATATGAACCTACAGCTCCTGCTCCTAATATAGCAACGGTCTTTATCTTCATGATGTTCTCTTTCCTCTTTTCTATAAAATATATTTCTAGTTATACATATGGATACATTTCTGAATATACTTGGCCATATACTTATATTTCTTACACCAAAAATATCTTATTCATATTTATTATATTTGCAATCTGCTGCTTTATCAACCTATTATTTCATACTATTATTTTCAATACTGTTATTCATATCCTATTTTATTTTTTACCTATTGTTCATACTATTATTTTACCAAAAAAGCGGATGTCTGAATAACAAACATCCGCTTATATTTTATAACTGATATGATGTAAACGTCATAAGACAAAAAGTCTTTCTTAACCTACATGATAAGATTTTTTAACGCTTACTTAGTACGCAACTCCATTAGATACTTCAACATAGTAAATATTAACTCCGCCATCCTCGGCTATAAGATAATATTCACCTGCAACTGGCACTCTGAATGAAACTGACTTAAGTGAATTTCCTGGAATCTTTGATGTAGATGTAATATCCTTTCCATTCTTATCAACTATCTTAATAAGTCTTGATTCATCTGTGCTTGAGCTTGTTGCATATACCTTCACCTTAGCTTCTCCAGCTGTTTTAAACGCAATAGCTCTTCCACTTGTACTGCCTTTACCAGAAAGCTTGATTCTTCTTGTAAAGTCTATTCCTTTATATTCCTTTCTGCTCTTATCTACTGTAACTGTTGCTTTGCTTCCGGCAACAATCTTAAAGCCGTCAACAGTAAGTGTTGATTTTAACTTTCCTGTATTTACATCATTAGCATTTAGAACAAGCTTGGTACCGCTTACAGTCGAATCTGTCTTTGATTCTGTAGCTTTAGTTGCTTCTGTTGTTTTTTCCGTTGCCTTTGTTGTTTCTGTTGTTTTTTCTGTTGCTTTTGTTGTTTTCTCTGTTGGCTTTACTTCACCAGATGTCTTGCCTGTAACACTTATAACCTGATTAGCTACACCAAAATGTGCTCCAAGTGTTGAATAACTTCCCTGTGTTTCGTAAAGTCCCTTCATATTAATAGTTCCATCAGAATTTCTTAACTGCTTGTCTACATTACCATTAAGATTGATAAAATCAACAGCATTTTTAAACATTCCTGATACTTTAGATGGATTATCAACTACTGTACCCTTCTTGTCGCCGCTAACAACTGGTATTGGTAATAATCCTGATAATCTGTAATACTTACCTGTATTATAGTATATAGAATCACTCATATTACCTGTAAATTTATCTGAGTCTATAGCATTTGCTGAAACAAGACCTACGTACACTGCCTTATTTGATGCTCTGTAGCATAAGAAGTTGCCCTTCTTTGCTGACTTACCATTGCCCCATGCTGTGGCATTCATGATTGTAAGACCTGATGGATTGTTGTTGTCAGTGAATCCTGTTGCCCCATTGTTAAACGAGAGACAGTTAAGTACAACATGAGGTGTACCTACACCTGAACCACCGAGCTTAAAGCCATTCATATCTCCGTTAGCATAATGAACTCCGTTAGATAATGTTCCATTGCCGAATGAAACACAGTTTCTTATAGTTATCACACCAATAGGACCTGTAGCTGACTTAGCGAAAAGATCCCATCCATCATCAGAGTTGCAATATGATATACATCCATCAAATACATTGCCTTCGCCGCATGTAAGCTTTGCTGCAAAACCATCTGCATTTTCACCTGTACCACCCTGGTCTGGATAATCACAGTTATCAAATGCTGTACAGTTGATTATAAGGTTGTTTGATGGCCATAAATCTTTAGTTGCTGCTGTTGTGTCATATCTTGATATCTGAAGTCCTGAATCTCTGTTTGCTTCGAATACACATTTTTCAAATATGTTGTTGTTACCAGCAAGTAGCACGCCGTTATCACCAGCTCCATAGAAGTTGATTCCCTCAAAATGCCAGTAATCTCCATCTACAACAACACCTCTGTTTGCGCCATCAAGTGTCTGTGCTGAGAAATCAAACTTAACCTCTGCACCATCAGCTGCTTTTACAACTATATAAGCGCCGCTTTTTCCATTCATGGCATTATTAATAACTATCGTATCTGTAAACTTGTAAGTTCCAGCCTTAACTATGATAACATCTCCTGCCTTAGCACTGCTTATAGCTGTAAGAATATCAGATGCTGACGAAACATACTTTGCATTCTTAAAATCTGAATCCTTCTTTGTACTTAAATCTGTATATGCACCTGAATATGAGAGACTTGTCTTATCATAACTGTTTTTAGTATCTGAACCTGCACCTGTAGTTTCCTTCTCAGTTACCTTTGTTGCTTCTGTAGCTTTAGATGTAGTAGCCTTCTCTGTAGTCTTAGTTTCTTTTTCTGTTGCCTTAGATGTAGTAGCCTTTTCTGTAGTCTTAGTTTCCTCTTCTGTTGCCTTTGTTGTTTCATCTGTAGAAGGCTCTGGAGTTACTATGTTGGCATTAGTTCCACCAACAGCCACAAGCTCTGTGTTTTTATAATTCGTAACAGCTGCTTTTAAATCCTTATCTACAACATAAGCTGTGTCGTCTTCATCACTGAACTTCCAGTCAATAACACCACCGCCAAGGCTTCCTGCTCCCTTAGAAGATGTAACAAGTGCTGGAACATCCTTTGCTGCCACAAGGCTTCCTGCCTTTACTCCAAGATCCTTAGTTGTATCAAAGTTATCGTATGTTGTGCCACCAGCTACTGTCTTGTATGATGATGGTACCTTTTCACCTGCAGAAGCAGCCAGATATGCATCGAATGTTGCTGCATTGGCAGCTTCACCTGTAACTGATGCTGCATTAGCATATATGATACCTGTTGCTCCAACTATTTCGTTGCCATAAGCTTTTATGATGCCGCCGTTCTCACCTGAGAATGTGCCTTCGCCTAAAGCATCAGAACCCTGATTAGATGAAAGCATAGGATACTTGCAGTTTCTGAAGTAGTTGTTCTCTACATATACAGAAGAACCCATAGTTGAACCTACACCATACTTTGCGTTACCATCATAATAATTGTTATACATATGTACTGACATAGTTCTTACTCTGGCATGTCTTGAGTCTGAATGATCAAACCAGTTATGATGATAAGTAATGTAGTTAGAACCACTCTCGCTCTTCATACCACACAATGAACATTTACCTGAATCATAGAAATGTACATATGAAACTGTTATATACTGTGAATCACCCTTTATATCTATAGATCCATCACCTTTAGCCTGGTCAGCGTCCCCACCAACCTTGCCATAGTAAAGGTCTACGTTATGTATCCATACGTTGCAGTTAGCTGTATCTAGTGAGATACCATCATCCATAAAGTTAAGTATTGAGAGGTTTCTCATTTCTACATTACCTGCATTTCTTAAAAGGAAACCGAAGCCGCTTATGCTTGCGTCCTCGCCAACTCCTTCAAAAGTCATGTTAATATTAGAATAAGCACTTGCTCCTTTTATCTGCACACCCTCAGATGAGCTTGAAAACTTATCCATACCCGAATCTGTAAGACATCCTATTACTCTTACATCAAGTGCCCTTGTTTCTACACCCTTACTGGCACTCTTTGTATATGCATCAATAATTGTCTGGAGTCCTGTGTACTCCTTCTCGCCCTTTCCTTCCATAATGCCTGCTTTTACAGTTTTAGCATTATCATTAGTTACATAAAGAACGATTGAATCACTCTTAAGTGTTCCATCTTCGTTATATGCTCCTGAACCTGTCTTGTATCTTGATTCAGAAGAAAATGCAAAGCCTGATCTGTCATATGAGCTTACCTTAAGAACATCTGTAACCTTAGCCTTAGCTGTTACTTCTTTTCCATTCTTTACTGGTACTACCCTGATAACATAGTCTCCTGCCGAAAGACCCATGGCATCTACCCTGTAGTAACTCTTGTACCTTCTTATAAGTTCATTGTCGATTCTTGCATATGCTGAATCTGACTGTGAAGCCTTTTTGATATATGCTGTATATCCATCGGCTTCCTTGTCAATAGACCACTCAGCGTAAGCTGATTCAAGCCAGCCCTGCGCTGTTCCATTGAACTGTACTATTCCAACCTCTGCCTTTGCGGTAGATATTGTAGTTGGAATAATGACACTTACAACCATCAATGCTGCAAGTATCCATGCCCATCCTTTGCGGGCACCCTTGCTAATGTTAGCTTCCATGTTTTACCTCCTCATGCACATGTTTGTGCAATATGCTTTAACATATGATGTCTTACTTGCTAATCTTAGCAATATCACACAAAAAAGTACATAGGATAACATAGTAAATTAGTACCATTTATTAAAATTCTGTTTCATATTTATTAAAAGTTTGTTTCCATATAAATATATTCTATATTGTTGTTTAACACACATTCTTAACGTACGGACGACAGCATATATGAGAAAAGC
>OGMV01000859.1_pt1 | contig 12361 bp, 8 predicted proteins | sample 1573341 | NCBI WGS metagenome assembly OGMV01 (sample SAMEA2581994, study PRJEB24529) | metagenome | biome: Human gut stool | place: China | collected 2011 | reverse complement strand
AGAAGCCGATGCGGAACTGGTTCTGCAGCAGCTCACCAACGCTGCGGATGCGGCGGTTGCCCAGATGGTCGATATCATCGGTGGTGCCAACGCCGTGGCCCAGACCGTTCAGGTAGTTGATGGAGGACAGGATGTCCTTCACAGTGACGGTGCGGCCGATCAGCTGGTCGTGGTTGCGGCGGAGCATTTCCTTCTGCTCCTCCACATCGGAGGTGGTGTCGAGGATCTTCTTGATCTCATCAAAGGAGCAGCGCTCGTTGATGCCGCACTCCTTGACGTCAAAGGAGAAGAAGCCCTGTGCATCCACACAGCCGTTGGTGATGACCTTAACCTTCTTGCCCTCGATGAGCAGGACGACGGTATCGACACCGGCGTTGTCGGCCTTCTCGGCCAGCTCGCGGCTGATCTTGCCGTTGGCCTCCACGATGACCTCACCGGTCAGCGGGGCAACGATGTTCTCTGCGGCCACAAAGCCGGTGATGCGGCGGGCCAGAGAGAGCTTCTTGTTCATCTTGTAGCGGCCGAAGCGGGACAGATCGTAACGGCGCGGGTCGAAGAACAGCATATTGATCTGGCTGGTAGCGGACTCCACCGTGGGAGGCTCGCCGGGGCGCAGCTTGCGGTAGACCTCCAGCAGACCCTCTTCCTGGTTCTTGGTGGTATCCTTCTCCAGCGTAGCGAGGATGCGCTCATCGTCGCCGAAGAAGTTCAGGATATCCTCGTTGGTGGACAGACCCAGTGCACGGCACAGCACGGTGACGGGCAGCTTGCGGTTCTTATCAATACGAACGTAGAAGACGTTCGCCGCATCGGTCTCGTACTCCAGCCATGCACCGCGGTTGGGGTTCATGGTGGCGCTGTACAGATCGTTGCCGACCTTATCTTTGGCATCTCCGTAGAATACGCCGGGAGAGCGGACCAGCTGGCTGACGATCGCACGTTCTGCGCCGTTGATGACGAAGGTGCCGGCATCGGTCATCAGGGGGAAGTCTCCCATGAAGATCTCCTGATCCTTGACCTCGCCGGTCTCCTTGTTCAGCAGACGGGCCGTCACGCGCAGGGGGGCGGCGTAGGTCACGTCGCGCTCCTTGCACTCCTTGATGCTGTACTTCGGCTCCTTATCCAGCCGGAAGTCCACGAAGCTCAGTGCCAGATTGCCGGTGTAGTCCTCAATGGTGCCGATGTCGTGGAAGACCTCTTTCAGGCCCTCGTCCAGGAACCACTGATAAGAGTTCTTCTGGACCTCGATTAGGTTCGGCATACTGATGACTTCGTCGATGTGGGAGAAGCTCATGCGCTCGGTTTTGCCGAGCTTGACGGGCTTGACTTTCATCATAAAATCAACCACTCCTTACTTTTATACTCTACGGATGTTGCGTTCTACGGGTCAAATTTGAGCAGACGCACATAAATCGACCCGTATCCTCAGAGGAAGTTCGGCGTTTTTCACAAACTTTTCGTGTCTGCCCCTTGGGCTGACCGAACCGAAGCTCCCTTTTTGGCGCACTAGGCCATTATGTGATACTAATGCAGTATACACCGGGAAAGCCCTGTTGTCAAGCCATTTTTCCCATTTCGGGCCGATTTTTTTGTCAAGCCCCCGCTTTTGCGGCACACCCGGTTCCGTGTCCACTTTGTGCATTTTGGGTATTGCTTTTTGAGTTTTGCACGTTCTCACCAAAAACACCCTTGTGCATTTTGTACAGGTTTGCTCTTGTGTTTTGGGCAAAGGAAAAGCACCCCGGTCAACCGGAGTGCTTCGCGCTTATTTTCATAGTTCCAATCGGACCAGCAAACCCTCCTGAAGAGATTCAACATAAAATGCTTTTGCTGTCTCTCCAAATTCAGCCGTTTCTTCGGCGCTGTATGGATGGAACACCATCCCCTTCCATTTTCCCTCCGTGAACTGATAGTCGCCTTCTTCGGTCACCGTATGCGGTTCCTTTTGATACTCTTCATCCAGCCCATCAAGGGTCAACAGGATGATCCCGCCGGGTTTCGTGATACGGCACAATTCCCGGACCGCCTGTTTTGCTTCTTCCTTTGGGATGTGGTCCAGCACATCTCTGCAAACAACAGCATCAAACTCGTTGTCAGGATATCCCGTTTTCAGCACGCTGGCCGCTCTCAGCTCTGCGGTCAGCCCGCTTTTTTCTAAAAGGTTCTCCGCAATTTCGACCGCCCTGCCGGAAACATCAAAGCCCTTTACCGTGAACCCCTGCTGAGCCAATCTCCGCACATACGCGCCGCATCCACAGCCAGCATCACAAACGGTCTGCGCCTTTCTGCTCTTCAGCGTTTCTAGGATAGGGTCCGCCTGTTCTTTCCGCTCCGCATACTCCATTAAACGCTTTTCGTCGATTCTCTGCCAAGAACTTTCCCAAAAGTCTGTGTGCATATTTGCTTCCCCTTCTACCAAAAGAGGCATCGGTTTTTCTCCGATGCCTTTTTTGTTTATAACGTGATCTTCAGTTCTTCCATCAATTTCTGGCGATAGGCCCGGTCCTCTGTCGCGCGGCGGATGTCCTCCATCCGTCCGCATTCCAGAAGTTTCTTGACAAGGAGTGCAAACAGCTCTTCTCCCTGCTGGGTCCCGCGCTGCATTCCAATTTCGATTCCTTTATCGACTCCTCGATTCTCAACACGCTCCAGAACTTCACACATATTCTGCGGACCTCCTTCCTGTTGGTCATTGCATACATCTTCAAAACGATGGTCGCCCGTCATCGCACTCAGCAGCTGCAATGTCTCCTGCACATGCTTCATGGTCTGCGCACTGGGCGTATAATCATCTTTTTCGCGTTTCTGCACAAAGTAATCTACCACAATGCGGAAATCACTTTGAAACAATTCGACCTGTTCCTGGGTGAGATAAGCGATTTCAAACAGATTGATTTTATAGTCGTTGACAAACGGCCGGAATTTTTCCGGGATATTCACACGTTCTAGAAGCGATATCGGCTGATTCCAATGCTTTTTATATCCAAAGTACAATACCAGCGTCACAACGGGATAGCGTGCACCTGTTTCTTTTTCCAAAAGCTGTGCTCTGTACTCCGCGCCATCATAGCCGATCACACGAAGCGGCATATCCGGGTCAACGCCTGTCTGATTTTCTACGCCGATGCAGGCCAATCGTATCTGCTCTTTTTTCCAGCGTTTGGCTACATCCCGCTCGATTTCATGAACTTTTCCATCTGCCTTATAGTATGACCGCGGTGCCTGTTCTTCCAGTTCCTCCGGTTTCAGCACTTCTTCACCGTGAAACAGCAGCACATTCACAATATCCGAAAAAACGTCATTGTATGCTTCCAGAATTTTTTCTGTTGTATCTTTCTCTGCCATTTTTTCACCTGGCCTTTTTATGCGATGGATTCCGTTCCTGCATTTTTATTTTATCATGAAATCGCAATTTCTTCAATAGTACAGCTGCACCCAGTTTCCCGGAATATAGCTGTTTCCTTCTTATTCCAGATAATCCCGCAGCCGTTTGGCCCGGCTGGGATGGCGGAGCTTACGCAGGGCCTTGGCTTCGATCTGGCGGATGCGCTCCCGCGTGACGTTGAACTCCTTCCCCAGCTCTTCCAGAGTGCGGGGCCGGCCGTCGTCGAGGCCGAAGCGGAGCGTGATCACCCGCTCTTCGCGGGGCGTCAGACTCTTGAGCACGCTCATCAACTCCCGGCGGAGCAGCTGGCGGCCCGCTTCATCCACCGGGACCCCGGCTTCTTCGTCCTGAATGAAATCTTCGAGGTGAGCGTCTTCTTCCTCGCCCACCGGCGTTTCCAGGCTGACCGGCTCCTGTGCCAGCTGCAGCAGTTCCCGCACCCGGTCCGGCTCCATCTCCAGCCGGACGGCGATCTCCTCCGCCGTGGGCTCGCGGCCATTCTTCCGCAGCAGCTCCCCTGCCGTCTTCCGGACCCGGTTGATGTGCTCCACCAGATGCACCGGGATGCGGATGGTCCGCCCCTGGTCGGCAATGGCACGGGTGATGGACTGCCGGATCCACCATGTCGCGTAAGTGGAGAACTTGAAGCCCCTGTCCGGCTCAAACTTTTCCGCCGCCTTCATCAGGCCGAGGTTGCCCTCCTGGATGAGGTCGAGGAAAGGCAGCCCCCTGCCCGCGTAGCGCTTGGCCACCGAGACCACCAGCCGCAGATTCGCCTCGCTGAGGCGTCGGCGGGCGTCCGCATCCCCTGCTCTGGCGGCGCGGGCCAGCGTCTGTTCCTCTTCTGTTGAGAGGAGCGGCACCTGCCCGATCTCCTTTAGATAGGCTTTTACCGGGTCGTCCAGCGCCACACCCTCGGCAGAAAGTTCATGTTCCAGCCGGCCGATCTGGGCATCGTCCAGCAGCGGGAGGTCGGCGTCCTCTTCCTCCACCCGGATGCCGCGGGCCTCCAGCGCCTCATACAGCGCGTCCAGCCCGGCGACATCGTACTCCTGCTCTTCCATGGCGCGGCTGACCTGTTCCGGCGTCAGAAGGTGGTGCCGGGCACGGCTCGCCAAAATCTTTGCAAGTTCTTCCGTCTGCGACAATTTCCGCATGATTCCTTCTCCTTCCAGCTCCAGCCGGGAGGAAAGGGAGCGCTCAGTCTTCTGCAGGGAGAGTTCCCTGTTTCTTTTCTCGCATCGACTGGAGATACTGCTCTAAGTCTTCATTGGACATCTGGGCCGCCTTCTTCGCGATCGGGGTGCCGCGGGCGATGCGTTCCAGATAAAAGTTGATATCCTCGGTGGTACAGTTGACATCGCTGTATTGTGCCGCAAGGCGGCTCAGTTCATTCAGGGCCTCTTCGCTCTGCACAAAGCCGCGCAGGGTGGAAAGGCTGACCTCGATGCCCTGCGCCTGACAGTCCAGCATGGCCTGGTACAGCTCCTTCTGCTGGGGCAGGAGGAACTTTTCTGCCGGCAGTGCGGCCCGCACCCTGGGGATGTAGCTTGGCTCCCGCAGCAGTGCCGCCAGCAGCCGCTGCTCTGCCGAGGCCACACCCAGCGCCTGCGAGCCGCCTGCGCTGTAAGGAACATTGATCTGATCCATCTCACCGGAGTGCAGGCGGGAGCGGTTCTCCTCCCGTCGTCGCTTGCTGCCCGCTTTTTTGACGGCGGTGCCCAGCTGGGTCAGGATGGCGGTCTTGGAGATGTTCGTCTCCTCGGCCAGCCGCCCGGCGTAGACCTCCTGTTCGGTGGGGTTGGAGCGCTCGGCCAGCAGATCCACGGCATCGCGGATGTATTCGAGCCGCTGGGCGTCCTGGGTCAGGTCGTATTGATCCCGCAGGCGCTTGAGCCGGAAATCCAGCGCGTTGCCCACGCCGTCCAGCAGGGCGCGGAAGCGGTCGGCACCATAGCGCTTGATGTACTCGTCCGGGTCCTTTGCGCCGGGGATCTGAAGCACCCCCACCCGCACCGTGCTGTTCCGGAACAGTTCCAGCGAGCGGAGGGTGGCTTTCTGGCCCGCCTCGTCGGAGTCGTAGCTCAGGATGACCTCATCGGCGTACTCGCTGATGAGCCGCACCTGCTCCGGCGTCAGGGCCGTGCCGCAGGCGCAGACGGCGGTGTCGATGCCCGCCTGCTGCATACTGATGACATCCATATAGCCCTCGCAGAGGACGAACCGGCGGGAGGCGCTCTTTTTGGCGATCTGCAGCGCGAACACCGTCTCGGATTTGTGGTAGACCAGCGTTTCGGGGCTGTTGACATATTTGGGCTTGGAGTCATCCAGCACACGCCCGCCGAACGCGATGATGTTGCCGCGCAGGTCGAAGATGGGGGTCATGACCCGCTTCCAGAACAAACAGTAGATGCGCCCGGAGGCGCTGCGCTTGAACAGGCCACTGGCGTCCAGCTCCTGCTGGTTGTAGCCCTTATCCCGTAGGAACTGATAGAGGGCCTGCCCATCGTTGGGGGCATAGCCGAGGCCGAACCGCACGATGGTCTTGTCGTCCAGCCCGCGGCGGCGCCAGTAGGCGCGGGCCTGCCGGGCCTCCTCGACCGTCGAATTCAGGCAGGCGTGGAAGAAACGGGCCGCTTCGCGGTTCATCGAGAGGATGCGGCTGCGCATCCGCCCGGTCTTGTCGTCCTCCTGCGGCTCCGGCATCCCGGCGCGGGCTGCCAACATCTTGACAGCCTCGCCGTAGTCGATGCTGTTGATCTTTTTGGCGAAGCTGATGGCATCGCCGCCCGCCCCGCAGCCAAAGCAGTAAAAGCTCTGGGTGTCCGGGTAGACGTAGAACGAGGGGGTCTTCTCGCTGTGGAACGGACACAGGCCGCCATAGAGGCGGCCCTTCCGTTTCAGCTGCACATAGCTGCCCACCAGATCGACGATGTCGGTGCGGCGGTTCAGCTCTTCAATGTACTCGTGTGGGATCATGGCTCTTTTTTCCTGCTTCCTTTTATAACACGTGCCACTTGCGGGGCACGAACACATCCTCAAAGGTCCGGATGGCGAACTCGTCGCTCATGCCGCTGATGTAATCGGTCACGGCGCGGTCACGGCCCTCCTGATAGGCCAGCTGCAAATAGAAGTTGGACATCTGGTCGATGTGGGTCAGGTAGTATTCGTACAGTTCCGTGAGGACCTTTTCCACTTTCTGCTCTTCGCGCTTGGCGGTGCGGTCGTTGTAGACATTGGCATACATGAAATCCTTCAGCGCAAGGAAGGCTTCCTCTTCCTCCGCGCCCATGGCCACATCGCCGTCGCTGTGGGCGAGGATGCTCTGGATCATGGTCGTGATGCGCTGGGATTTCGTTTCGCCCAGCACAGCGGTGCATTCTCTGGGCAGGATCGCCGGGTCCAGCACCCCGGCACGGACGGCATCTTCGATGTCGTGGTTGACGAACGCGATCTGGTCCGCCATCCGGACGATGCGGCCCTCCGGGGTCGCCGCCCAGGTGCCCTTGGTGTGGGTGATGATGCCGTTCCGCACTTCCCAGGTCAGGTTGAGGCCCCGGCCGTTCTGTTCCAGCTTGTCCACCACCCGCAGGCTCTGGCGGTAATGCTTGAAGCCATCCGGACAGAGCTTGTCCAATGCGCTCTCCCCTGCGTGGCCAAAGGGCGTGTGGCCCAGGTCATGCGCCAGGCTGATGGCCTCGGTCAGGTCTTCGTTCAGGCGCAGGGCGCGGGCGATGGTGCGAGCGATCTGCGCCACCTCCAGCGTGTGGGTCAGCCGGGTGCGGTAGAGGTCGCCCTCCGGCGAGAGGAAGACCTGCGTTTTCTGCTTGAGGCGGCGGAACGCCTTGCAGTGGATCACGCGGTCCCGGTCGCGCTGGAACACCGGGCGGATGGGGTCCTGCGGCTCCGGCCGGGCCCGGCCCCGGCTTGCATCGCTGAAGGTCGCCCAGGGGGCAAAGGTCAGCCGCTCGATCTCTTCGGTACGCTGGCGTACATCCATCCGGTATCCCTCACTTTCATGCTGGTTCCTGCCCCCTTCCCAGCGCAGCTGCGCCCGCAGCTATTGTAGCAGAATTGCTCTGTCGAAGGGGGAATCTTCCTGTCCTGTCCAAAATTATCCTATAAAAATCTCTCGGTGCTGCTCCCAGAGTGCAGCGGCCATGCAGCCCATCCGACTGCCAATGGCTCCCACTTCGGGGGAGCGGACGAGCGAATGCGAGCCGGAGAGGGGCATCAGAACGGCGCATAGAACGGCTGCGAGACGCTCACCTCGGCCCCGCCCCGCGTCAGCTCCCGCAGCTGTTCCAGCAGCAGCGGCTCGGTGCCCTCCGGCATCTGCCAGTGCAGGGTCACGCGGTCGGTGAACTGCGGGTCGGCGAGTTTGGCCCCGGCAGCGTGGATAAGCAGCGCGGCCCGCTCGTAGAGTACGTAGTCCACCGTCACTTCCAGCTCCACCACGCTGCGCACCGTGACGACCTCGGCGTTTTCCAGTGCGCGGGCGGTCGCGGTGGTGTAGGCGCGGACGAGGCCGCCCGTGCCCAGCAGCACCCCGCCAAAGTACCGGGTCACGACCACGATGAGGTCGGTCAGGCCGCTGTGCTGCAGCACTTCCAGCGCCGGGGTCCCGGCGGTCTTGGCAGGCTCGCCGTCGTCGGAGTAGCGCTCCCGGTTGCCCTCCCGCAGGCGGTAGGCGTAAACGTTGTGCCGCGCGGTGCGGTTGGCCGCGCGCACCTGTTCCAGAAAGGCCACGGCCTTTTCCTCGCTGTCTGCAAACGCGAGCTGCGCAATGAAGCGGCTTTTCTTCTCCTCATATTCGCCGATGGCTGTGCCCCGGATGGTGCGGTAATCCTCCACGCTGACTCCTCCTGTTTGTGGTGTTCCTTGCAAAACAGTATACCATAAATCCGGGCAAAGAAAAAGCCCGACACAAGCATTGCTCGTGTCGGGCCTTCCCCGGATTTATTTGAAGCACGGAGATGTCATTTTGAAAGCGCTCTCGCTCAGACGAAGAGCTGCACCCACTGGTTGCCCCAGCCGAGGTTCTCGCCCTCGCCGGTTTCCTGCATCGGGCATTCCTCTTTTGCATGACCCCATGAAATGAAAAAGGTGTCGATTTGTCAAGACAAACTCGGCAAATCGACACCTGCTGTTCAGATGAAGGTCGCTCAAAAGACGGGTACACATCGTGCCCGATTTGAGAAGCAACTGGCTGCCATTTTACAGGCCCTATAGCTTTGCGTCACAGCCTTTCGACTGCTTTGCCGAGAATATTCAATTCCGTAGATCTTGCATCGCAGTCCAGCCGCCGTTCGCGCGGCTCCCTGACTACTTTTTTATTCTATCATGTTTGTCTTCATTCGTCAAGATTCTGCGGCCGGTTTTTTCCGTTTTTGCAGATCTTTTTCATGCCTCCCGGCTGCTGCTGTTTTGTTCCGGCCCGTTTTCTGCCGCCTCGCCCTCTCTATCCAAAAAGCATCCGGCTCGACGTTGCTTGCGTGAAGGATCGCAAAAAGGGAATTTCTGGAAATTTTACGTATTTCACGCAGGAAATGCACCCATTCACGCAGAAAAGTCTTGCATTTACCCCCCCCCCACGTGCTATATTTAGCTTAGCAGGCAACCTCTGTTTTCTGGTTCCTCAATCCATGTTGTGGTACGAGTTGGAAGGGACGGCGGCGCACCGCCCTGTCCGGTTCCAATATATTATAGAATATATGTAATAGGAGGTATTCTCAATGGTCTCTTATCGCAGACTCGCCATGCGCGTCCTGGGGCATGTTCCGGTGCCTTTCGGCAAGAAAAAGGCATCTCCCCCTCCCCGCGTTGCCGCACAACGGATCGCAGCTCTCGCTCTCGCCTGTGCCATGATGACCGGCATGACCCTTCCTGCTTTTGCCGCTACGTATGATATTGCCAGCGGCTCCATTGATATCCACGCTACGGAAAACGGCAATCTCATCAGCCAGTGGTTTATGAATGGGGAACAAAAAGAATACGTCAGCGACAGCAACGGATACATCCAAGATCGTGAGGACCCCGACATTACCATCACCGGCACAAGCACGGGGAACACGGTCACCATCGACGCAGACAAAGACCAGACGGCCAATGTCACCTTGGATAATGTGGAGATCAACGCCAGCTCGACAGGCCAGGCCGCTGTGGATGTGACCGGCAGCGGCAATACCAACATCGAATTGAACGGTGACAACACATTGACCGGCGGCAACTGGTATGCCGGTCTGCAACACAACAAAGAGACTGATGCCGAGGGAAATGAAACCAGCGGAAAACTGACCATCACAGATACCGACAACGATGGAAAATTAACTGCCACGGGCGATTTCGGCGGTGCGGGCATTGGCGGCGGAAATATGAAAGACGCCGGTAAAATCGAGATTACTGGTGGCAGCATTACCGCGACGGGCGGCCTCGATGGCGCTGGTATCGGCGGTGGCGGTTCTGGCGGTGATGCCGACATTACCATTTCCGGCGGAACGATCAATGCCATTGGCGGAACGGACCCGTGGGGGCAGCCGGGTGCTATTGGCGGAGCAGGCATCGGCGGCGGTGGTTCTGGCGGTAATGCAACCGTGACCATTACTGGCGGCGCTGTTATTGAAAAAGCGAGCGGCGGCGGCGGATGTGCCGGCATCGGCGGCGGTTACTCCAGTAAAAGTGATGTGACAATTTCCGGCAATGCAACGATTGAAAAGGCTACTGGCGGCGAACAGTCTGCCGGTATTGGCGGCGGCGGTTGGATGAGTACCGGCACTGTAACCATCCAGGATAACGCAACGATCAAAAATGCGCAGGGCGGCAATGGCGGCGCAGGCATCGGCGGCGGTGTCTATGGCAGCACGACGGTGTCGATCGAAGGGACCCCCACCATCGAGAGCACGACTGGCGGCAACAATGGTGCTGGCATCGGCGGCGGTGCTCTTGGCCTTGGCGATGTGACCATCAAAGGCAACGCAGAGATCAAGAATGCAACGGGCGGCGACGAAGGTGCCGGTATCGGCGGCGGCGCGGGCAGCCTTGGCGATGTGGACATTGAAGGAAAGGTCACCATCCAGAATGCACAGGGCGGTATTGGTGCAGCCGGCATCGGCGGCGGCGCAGAATCCGAACCGGACGATGACGGAACCGGAAATAAAACTGGAAATAAGATTTCCATCAAGGGCACCGAGGCCGGTTCCCCCAACATCACCGCAAAAGGCGGCAAGGCTTCGGATGATGGACTTTCCGGCGGCGCGGCCATCGGCAGCGGCAGCGTTTATGAGAACGACCCGCAATCTCCGGAAGAAAAAGCCCCTGCCGCTATCACCATTGAAGGCAAAGTAACCATTGATGCCACCGCAGGCGGAAAACTTGCCGATAACGATGCAATTGCCATTGGCGATGCACTGACCGGAGAACGGAAGTTTGCCGGTTTGCCAGTAGGCGCTGTCATCACACGGAGGGATTCGGACGGCAAGGATCTCACCCAAGAGGGTGACAAGCCTACGGAACCGGAAAAGCCGGAGCCGGAGAAGCCTAACCCCAACCCGGAGAATCCCAACCCTAACCCGGAGAATCCCAACCCCAACCCGGAGAATCCTAACCCGGATCAGCCCTCTCAGCCGGAGCAGCCCTCTGAGCCGTCGGGTGCGGTCTCGACTTCCGCTCCGGCCGAAGAGCTGACCGCCTCGGATGCAGAGTATCTCGTTACGGTAGAGGGGCTTTCCGTCACCAATGCACTGGAAAAGCAGATCACGCACACCTGCACACAGAATGTCCAAGGCAAGGTCCTTACCATTCGCGTCAACAGCATTGTGGCCACCGCACATCTCACCATGGAGACGCTCCGGACGCTCAAAGCGCAGGGGGTAGAAACCATCCGTTTCTGCACACTGCTGTACCGTCCGACTTCGGTCTCCATCGACGCACTTCTGAATCTTGGGGTCGATGAAGCCGACATCCTCTGGACGCACAACGGGATCCAGGCCCGCCTGACGGTCGGCGGCACCGATTCCAGCAGCCTTTTGCAATAAGACCCTCTGAACCATAACAGCCGGGAGGCTTCCGTTTCGGAACGCCTCCCGGCTGTTTGGTTATGCACACATTGTCTTCCTATTTTTTTCTCTTCCAGATCTCAACAGAATTTTGTGCGGTATTCGCGGGGGGTGCAGTGCTTGATCTCCCGGAACGTTTTAATAAAGTAGCTGCCGTCCGAGAAGCCGCATTCCAGACCGATCTCGCCGGTCTTCAGCCGGGTGGAGCGCAGCAGCTCGGCGGCCTTTTCCACCCGGAACTGCTTGACGTACTGGATGGGCGTGATGCCCAGCATCTGCCTGAAACTGCGCAGACAGGCGCTCTCGCTGAGGGCCACGCTGCCCGCGATGAGCTGGACTGTCAGCTCTTCCGCGTAGTGTTCCTCCACGAAGCGGAGCATCTGCTTCATCCGCTCGGAGGCGATCTGCTCCTGCTGGGAGACTTTCGTCCGCCCGCCCACGCACTGGGTGCTCAGCAGCCGCAGGGCCAGCGAGAGGTAGTAACGCACTCGGTTCTCGTAGTCGAAGGGTTCGTCCGACACGGCCTTCCAGCTCTCGTGCAGACAGTCCAGCACCTGTTTCTGCCACGGCACCAACCCATCCAGAAGGAAAAATGGCGGGGCGTCGGACTGGGTCATGGGGCGGATGAGCTTCTGCCAGAAGATGGTATCCATGCCGCCCACAAGGCGCGGATGGAACACGCCCGAGTGGAGCAGGGCTGTGCCTTCCGGTGCCTGCTCCACCGCGTGGAGGACGCCTGAGTTGATAAACACTCCCTGCCCGGTCTGCAAGGTGAGGCGGGTCTTGTTGACGTCCACATGGAGCGGTCCCTTCGTGCAGAGCACATATTCAAACTCTTCGTGCCAGTGCCACGCCACCGAATAGCTGGACAGATCCTCGGCATAGCAGGCGATGGGAAACAGCGCACTGCCGTGCTGCACAA
>OGMV01000853.1_pt1 | contig 12443 bp, 11 predicted proteins | sample 1573341 | NCBI WGS metagenome assembly OGMV01 (sample SAMEA2581994, study PRJEB24529) | metagenome | biome: Human gut stool | place: China | collected 2011 | reverse complement strand
CGTCCACGCCCACGCACTGCTGGCCCAGAAAGGCGGTCAGCTCCGGGTTGCCGCGCCCGCGCTTGTGGCCCGGCACGTCAAAGGGCACGACGCGCATACGGCGGAAGTTTTCCAGCGCTTCATGGATGGGTGCGCGGCGCTGGTCCAGCCGGGTGCGCTTTGTTTCTCCGTTCATTTTTACCTCCGTTCGCGGTCCCCTTGCAAAATAAAAAACGCAAGCCGTGCACATACGTGCAGACTTGCGTTTGAATCCAGCGTATTTTTGCACAGGCCGAAACCCCCCGGTACCACACCGGGAGAGCGTCCTGCATCATTCAAAAAGGCTGAGCGTGTCAGAGTCTATATAGCAATTACACTTTTACTACTCTTTATTGACCGTTTCACAAGTCTGCACACCAAAACGTGCAATTTCATGGTTGTAAAGGAACCAACTTATAAAATTTGAGCTTTTAACTCAATCAATAAGGCAACCAAAGTTGCCGATCGGCAGTGGACCCGGCTGTCCGTATGGCCTTAGCCCCCGATGGGCGGTCCGTAGGTAAATTGCTTTGAAAAACTCTTACAAACTCGATTCGTCTTTCAAAATCGAAGAAAGTATAACATGACAAAATTGCTGTGTCAATATTTTGGTGAAAAATAATTTATAGAGTGGTTTTCCTGCAATTCTCAAAGATTGTCGCGCGGCTACGGAATCGTTTCCGCTAAATTTGTCACTATTTTTGGAACATTTCCACAAAAACAGGGGGTGCAAATTTGTGCATCAGGCCGATTTTGCAGTAAATCGCAAAAAACGATTGATTATTGCGCCGGAAAGGTGTATTATAAGATCAATCCGAAACGGAAACGTTTCCGACGAAACAAATCAACACCCTTGCAAATCATTGTTTTTCTTGAGAAGGAGGAAAAAACATGAACGCAAAAAAGACACTCTCGATGACTCTGGCAGCCGCTATGGCTGCGGGTCTGCTGGCAGGCTGCGGCGGCAGCTCCTCTACGGCTGCTTCCTCTACCAGTACCAGCACCGAATCCAAGGCTGAATCCACTGCCGCTTCTACCGAGGCGACCACTGATGCAGCCGGCAAGGTCTACTACCTGAACTTCAAGCCCGAGCAGGACGAAGCCTGGCAGAATCTGGCCAAGAAGTACACCGAGGAGACCGGTGTTCCCGTCACCGTCGTGACCGCCGCCTCCGGCCAGTACGAGACTACGCTGATGAGCGAGATGGCCAAGAGCGATGCGCCCACCCTGTTCCAGGTCAATGGCCCTGTCGGTCTGGCAAACTGGAAGGATTACTGCTATGATCTGACCGGTACCAAGATCCTCGGCGATCTGACGAGCGATTCCTACGCCCTGAAGGACGGCGACGCCACGCTGGGTGTTGGCTACGTTATCGAGAGCTACGGCCTGATCACCAACAAGACCCTGCTGGAGAAGGCCGGCTACACCGTTGACGACATCAAGAGCTTTGCCGACCTGAAGAAGGTTGCCGAGGACATCACCGCCCGCAAGGACGAGCTGGGCTTCTCTGCCTTCAGCTCCGCCGGTATGGACGGCTCCTCTGACTGGCGCTACAAGACCCATCTGGCCAACCTGCCCATCTACTTCGAGTATCAGGAGGACGGCATCGACAACACCGACGCCATCAAGGGCACCTATCTCGACAACTACAAGGATATTTTTGACCTGTACATCAACAACTCCACCTGCGACCCTGCCGAACTGGCTGGCAAGACCGGCGACGACAGCCGCAACGAGTTCCTGAACGAAGAGGCTGTCTTCTTCCAGAATGGTTCTTGGGAGTACAACAACCTCGTCGGCGATGGCAAGCCCTTCACCGATGATGATCTGACCATGATCCCCATCTACGTTGGCGCTGGCGACGAGGCCAATCAGGGTCTGTGCACCGGCACTGAGAACTACTGGTGCGTCAACAAGGAAGCCAGCGAGGACGACATCAACGCAACGCTCGACTTCATCTACTGGTGCGTTTCCTCTGACGAGGGCACCAAGGCCATGGCGGATGACATGGGCTTCGTTATCCCCTTCAAGAATGCTGCTGAGTCCCCGAACCTCTTCGTCAAGGTCGATAAGGAAATGACCGCTGCCGGTAAGACTCCTGTGGCCTGGAACTTCTCCACCATGCCTTCCGAGAACTGGAAGAACGGTGTTGGTTCTGCTCTGACCGCTTACGCCGCCGGTACCGGCAGCTGGGACGCTGTTGTCACCGCCTTTGTCGATGGCTGGGCATCCGAGGCTGCTCTGAACGCTGCTGCATAACATAAGATCGTTTTCTCTACTCTGAAAGCTTTTTCTCCTTACCTAGTATTACCGGTTAGCGGGGCGGGCGGTTTCGCCCGCCCCGCTTCTTTTGCAGAAAACAAAAATTACAACAAAGGGAGCATACTTATGGAAAAAGCCATTCGACGTTATTGGCCTGTTTTCGTACTGCCGACCCTCATCGCCTTTATTATCGGCTTTGTCTGGCCGTTTATCTGGGGTGCAGGGCTGTCGTTCTGCAAGTTCACCACCGTCAAAAATGTGCAGTTTGCGGGCTTAAGCAACTACGCAATGATTTGGTCGGATAACACCTTCACCCATGCGTTCTGGTTCACAGCGGCGTTCACCGTCGTGTCCACCCTGCTGATCAACGTGCTGGCCTTTGCCATCGCGCTGCTTCTCACCCGCGGTATGCACGGCACCAACGCTTTCCGCACCATCTTCTTCCTGCCGAACCTGATCGGCGGCATCGTGCTGGGCTATATCTGGCAGATCCTGCTCAACGGCCTGCTGTCCTCCTGGGGTAAGTCGCTGCTGGCGCTGAATGCCACCTACGGCTTCTGGGGTTTGATTATCCTGATGTGCTGGCAGCAGATCGGCTACATGATGATCATCTATATTGCCGGTTTGCAGAATGTGCCTGTGGATCTGGTGGAGGCCGCACGCATTGACGGTGCAACAAGCAGCCAGATTTTGTTCAAAATCAAAATCCCGATGGTCATGCCCAGCGTGACGATCTGCACCTTCCTGACGCTGACGAACTCCTTCAAGCTGTTCGACCAGAACCTCTCGCTGACAGCCGGTGAGCCTGCAAAGCAGTCCATGATGCTGGCCTACAACATCTACGACACGTTCTACGCACGCTCCGGACCCCAGTGGAAGGGCATCGGTCAGGCCAAGGCCGTCGTTTTCTTCCTGTTTGTGGTCGTTTTTTCGCTGCTCCAGCTGCATTTTACCCGCTCTAAGGAGGTGCAGGCATAATGGGTGCTACTAAAAAAGACCGCCGCATCAACGCGGTACTGTCCGTTCTGCTCACGATCCTGTGCATCGCCTGGATGTACCCGGTGTTCATGATTTTGATGAACTCCCTCAAGACCGAGCGCGCCATCACGACGAGCCACGCCTTTGAGCTGCCGAACGCCGAGACCTTCGTCGGCCTGAAAAACTACATTTATGGCATTCAGGAAATGGACTTTTTGTCCTCTTTCTGGTATAGTTTAGTGATCACGGTTTCGTCTGTGGCACTGATTTTGCTGTGCTGCTCCATGTGCGCATGGTATATCACCCGTGTGCAGAACACCTTGTCCAAAGGTATGTACTATCTGTGCGTATTCAGCATGATTGTCCCCTTCCAGATGGTCATGTTCACACTGGCAAAAACCGCTGATACCTTAAAGCTGAATAACCCCTACAACATCTGCATCATCTATCTGGGCTTCGGCGCGGGACTTGCGGTGTTCATGTTCACCGGCTTTGTAAAATCCATGCCGATTGCTATTGAAGAAGCCGCTATGATCGACGGCTGCAATCCCATCCAGATTTTCTTCAAGGTCGTCTGCCCGATTTTGAAGCCGACGATGATCTCTACCGCCATTTTGGAAACCATGTGGGTCTGGAACGACTATCTGCTGCCCACGCTGGTGCTGGACATCAAGACCTACCGCACGATTCCTATGGCGATCCAGTATTTCCGCGGCAGCTACGGCAAGGTGGAGATGGCACCCATGATGGCCTGCATCATGATTACGGTGTTGCCTGTTATCGTGCTGTACCTGATCTGCCAGAAATATATTATCGATGGCGTGGTCGCCGGTGCTGTCAAGGGTTAAATTTGACACTTCTTCAAGAAAGAGGATTGGCAAATGACCATCAAAGACATCGCGCGGGAGTCCGGCTATGCAGTCGGGACCGTCTCACGAGCCTTAAATAACGCCCCCGGCGTCAGTGCAGAAACCCGTCAAAAAATATTGGAAATCGTAAACCGCCACAATTATGAACCGAACGCCAACGCCAAGCATCTGAAGCAGCAGGCCAACGATGGGATCGCACTGATTGTGAAAGGCACCCAGAATATGCTGTTTGCCGGCATTTTGGAACCGCTGCAGCAGATCATTGAGGAAAGCGGCTACGTTGCGACGGTCTACTATATTGACGAGGAAGCCAACGAGGTTGCGCAGGCTCGGCGCATCTGCACAGAGCGCAAACCCCATGGTATATTGTTTCTCGGCTCAAATCCGGAATACTTCACGCCGGAGTTGGAGGCACTGGGTATCCCCTGCCTGCTGCTGACAAACAGCGCGGCATCCCTGCGCATCCGCAATTTGTCCAGTGTGTCCGTAGACGATATGGCTGCATCGGACACGATGATCGAATATCTGTACAAAAAGGGGCACCGCCGCATCGGAATCATCGGCGGCAAGCCCAATCTTTCCCGTCCAAGTCTCGCCCGTCTGGCCGGCTGTCAGGGTGCTATGCTGCGCCTTGGCCTGCCGTTTGACATGGAAAAGCAGTATGCGTATGCGCGGTTCTCGCTTTCCAGCGGGTATGAGGCAATGGAGTATCTCTTAAAGCACAGCCCCGACATTACGGCAGTGTTTGCCATGTCCGACCTGATGGCGCTCGGCGCAATTCGTGCGCTGCGGGATCACGGGCTGTGTGTGCCGCAGGATATTTCCGTCACAGGTTTTGACGGCATTGCGCTGGGACAGTACAGTGTGCCCCGGCTGACGACCATCCGGCAGAATATGGGGCAATTGGCGCAGCGTTCGGCGCGGATCCTGCTCCACAACATCCAAAAACCCGGCAATGCCGTGCACGAGATCGTCTCCTTCGATCTGACCGAAGGAGAAAGCGTGCGCGAACTGTGAACGAAAGACATCCCGACTGCTTACTATCAAAAGAAAGAGGGGTTCTCTGATGAGAGCAAGCGGCATTTTGATGCCCATTTCAAGTCTGCCCTCGCCTTACGGTATTGGTACCATGGGTGCAGCCGCGCGCAGCTTTGTGGACTTTTTGGTCAAGTCCGGGCAGGCATACTGGCAAATTCTGCCCGTCTGCCCCACAAGCTACGGCGACAGTCCCTATCAGTCGTTCTCGACCTTTGCGGGCAACCCGTATTTTATCGATCTGGACGATCTGGCAAAGCAGGGACTGCTGCTGCCGGAGGAATATGTGTCCATCGACTGGGAATGCACCCCTGACTGCATCAACTACGGCGTCATGTACGAAAAGCGCTACGCAGTGCTGCGCTGTGCAGCCAAACGTCTGCTGGCAAAGCCCGGTGCCGACTACCGCCGCTTTGTGAAGGAAAACGACTTCTGGCTGCCCGACTACGCGCTGTTCATGGCGCTGAAGGACGCCCACAACGGAGTCTGCTGGCTGGAATGGGAAGAACCGCTGCGGCGCCGTGAGCCCGCTGCCCTGGCAGCAGCCCGGCAGCAGTACGCCGACGATGTGGCGTTCTGGCAGGCTGTACAGTTTATGTTCTACAGTCAGTGGCAGGCGCTGAAGCACTACGCCAACCAGCAGGAAATCCGCATCATCGGCGACCTTCACATTTATGTGGCGCTGGACAGCGTAGATGTGCGGAGCTGCCCGCAGGAGTTCCAGCTCGACGAGAACCTGCTGCCCACCGAGGTGGCAGGCTGCCCGCCGGACGGCTTCTCCGCCACAGGCCAGCTGTGGGGCAACCCGCTGTTCGACTGGGACTCCATGGCCAAGACCGGCTACGCATGGTGGGTGCGGCGCATCAAACACATGTGCAGCATCTATGATGTGGTTCGCATTGACCACTTCCGCGGATTTGCGGGCTATTATGCTATCCCCTACGGGGAAGCAACCGCCCGGAACGGCCGCTGGCGCGAAGGTCCCGGCTATGCGCTGTTTGCTGCCATAAAGAAAAAGCTGGGCAGCCCGCGCATCATCGCCGAGGATTTGGGATTCCTGACGGAAGATGTCACTGCCCTGCTGAAGCAATGCGGCTATCCCGGCATGAAAGTGCTGGAGTTTGCCTTTGACAGCCGTGACGGCGGCGATTACCGCCCCCACAGCTACCCCAAAAACTGCATTGCCTATGTAGGCACCCACGACAACGAGCCTGTGAACGGCTGGATGGAAACCGCCGCCCCTGAGGACGTGGCGTGCGCCGTGCGTTACCTGAATCTGACGAAGAAAGAGGGCTATCACTGGGGCATGATGCGCGGCATCTGGTCCAGTGCTGCCGATCTGGCTGTCGTGCAGGCACAGGATCTGTTGGGCCTTGGGCATGAATCCCGCATGAACACGCCGTCCACTCTGGGCGGCAACTGGTGCTGGCGTGCCGAACCCGGTGTCTTTAACACGAGGCTGGCCAAAAAGCTGCACAGTGAAATGGAACTGTACGGACGTTTGCCGGAATGAAAACAGCCTTCGTGCTATGGTGTCGGCTCGTCCTCCGTGCAGGATCCGCTGCCTAAACACATCAAGGCTGCATTCAAATTATTCGACCGTTGTATCACGCGATACAACGGTATTTTTATTGACAAAAAAATTCCTGCGCCCCGGCCGGGGCGCAGGACAGATTCTGCCGCTTAGCGCTGCTTTACCTTCTTCCGATAGGTTCATTCCCCATTTTGCTTTCTGCCGACGATCAAAATGCTGCAACTGCTGTCCCTGCGGCAAGGAGGGAGGCGGAGATTTTTTGCACGAAGGCGAGGGCTTTGGGGCCGTCACCGTGGACGCAGACGGAATCGGCCTGCAGGGTTACGGTGCTGCCGTCGTCGGCCTGTACGGTACCCTGCGCCGCCATCTGCAAGACCCGCGCAATGGCGGTATCCTCGTCCTCGATCATTGCGCCGGGAGCGCCGCGTGGCACAAGGCTGCCGTCGGCCTGGTAGCCGCGGTCTGCGAATACCTCGCTGGCAACGGGCAATCCGATGGCGTTTGCGGCCTTGACCATCTCGCTGCCGGAGAGAGCCAGCAGCACAGCACCGGGAGCTGCAGCCTGCACAGCGCGGCAGATGGCCGCCGCCAGCACCGGATCCCTGGCGGCCATGTTGTACAGCGCGCCGTGGGGTTTGACGTGGTGCAGCGGTACGCCCGCCGCGTCGCAGAATGCCTTCAGCGCACCGATCTGGTACATCACGTCGGCCTCGGCTTCGGCGGGGGAAATTGCCATTCTGCGGCGGCCAAAGCCCTGCAAATCCGGCAGTCCCGGGTGTGCACCCACCTGCACGCCGTACTTTTTGCACAGCAGAACGCTCTTTTGCATTACGGACGGATCGCCCGCGTGGAACCCGCAGGCGATGTTCGCGCTGGTCACATAGGGCAAAATTTCGGCATCCATGCCGATGGTGTACGCGCCGAAGCTCTCGCCCAGGTCGCAGTTTAAATCAATGGACGGCATTGCAACATCCCCCTTAGTATTTCAGCAGTGTGTTTTTTACGTCGGTCACAAACATATACCCCGGCGCATGCGTGATGCAGAACTCCGGCTTCGAGTGTATGACCACGGCCTGGGGCGTGACCCCGCAGGGCCAGAAAACCGGTGTTTCGCCCGGACGAATCGTCACGGCATCGCCGTAATCAGGGTGGGCCAGATCGGTGATGCCGATGGCCTCCGGCGTGCCGATCTGCACCGGCGCACCGTGCACGCGGGGCATGCCCGCCGTGATGGCCACCGCCGCAGGCACCTGCGCGTGGGGAATCGGACGCATACTGACGACCATATTTCCGCTGAACATCCCCGCGGGCGTGCAGGGGATGTTGGTGTTGTACATCGGTACATTGACGCCTTCCTCGATCTGGCGTACCGGGATGTCCGCGTTCAGCAGCGCCGACTCAAAGGAGAAGCTGCACCCGATGAGGAAGCTGACCAAATCGGACCGTTCCTCAAAATAGCGCACCACATCGGTGGTTTCCTCGGTCAATTCGCCGTTTCGGTAGATGCGGTAGCGCGGGATGTCCTGCGCAATATCGCTGCCCGGGGCAAATTGGGAGAAGCTGCGCTCCCCGGCATCGGCCACTTCCAGCAGCGGGCAGGCCTTGGGGTTGCGCTGGCAGAACAGCAGGAAATCCCACGCCAGCGCCTTTGGCAGGACCACCAGATTGCCCTGGGCGTAGCCGTCGCAGCAGCCTGTGGTCGGGGCATCCAGCTTGCCCGCGCGGATCAGCGCCCGAATCTCAGCCGGGGAAAATGCGGAATAGTTCATAACGTGCACCTTCTTTTACAAGCGATCTCTTACCCGCTGCCACAGGGCCGCCTGCTGCCGGGCAGCCTGCACGGCCCGGGACGGCGTCACAAAGGTAAAGCATACCCGCTGCCCGGGGCGGAGCTGCGCCAGCGCGGGCAAGTCGGCAGAAATCACCGTGGCAATTTTGGCATAGCCGCCCGTGGTCTGGTGGTCGGCCAGCATGACAATGGGCTGCCCGTCGGCGGAGACCTGCACCGACCCGGGCACAATACCGTCGGAGAGAATATCCGCGCCGCGGCGCATTTGCAGCGGCGTGCCCGCCAGCTTGCAGGCCATACGGTCACAGTCCGGCGTCAGGGTATAGATACCGTGGATAAAATCCTGTCGACCCTGCACGGTAAAAGCGGCGTCCTGCGGGCCGGGTACGGCGCGCAGCAGCGGCAGCATCTGCGTCCCCTGCACGCGCATGGGGTGCAGCCCGCCGCACACAGCCTTGTCCCGCAAGGGACGGTCCAGCCGTTTGGCAGTGATAGCCTGCCACAGCGCGGCGGTATCACATGAGCCTATGGGCAGGGTATCGCCCGCGGTCAGCTTGCGGCCCTCCAGGCCGCCGATGCCGCATTTTACATCGGTGGCGCGGCTGCCCAGCACGGGCGGGGTGGCAATGCCGCCGCCCACGGCCAGATAGCTGCGCAGTCCTGTTTTTGCCGCCCCCATCTGCAGCACACTGCCTGCTTTGGCAAGCAGCGGTGCGTAATAGGGTACGGGCGTACTGTCCAGCGCAGCAGGGCTTTCGGCCCCCGTCAGAGCAAAGACGGTGTCCGTTTCAAACCGCAGGGCCGCGCCGCGCAGGGTGCATTCCAGCACGGCTGCACCCGGATCGTTGCCGACCAGCACATTGCCCAGACGGTAGGCGTATCCGTCCGCTGCACCGCAGCTGCGGTAGCCCTGGGCAGCATAGCCCACGCGGCCCGCATCCTGCACAGTTGTAAGCGGGCCGGGGTCCAGTACGGTGATGCTCATGCCGTGCCCTCCTTTGCTGCCAGGGCTGCAAATTCCGCCGCGGTGATGGGTTCAAATTTTATGCGGTCCCCCGCCGTGTAGGGCAGTGCGCCCGATTCCGGGTCAAACAGTTTGCGCGGCGTGAGGCCGATGAGCTGCCAGCCGCCCGGGCTGGCAATGGGGTAAATGCCGGTCTGTTCGCCGCCGATGCCCACCGCCCCGGCCGGGATGGCCGTGCGCGGTGTGTTCAGCCGCGGGGTAAACAATCGTTCGTCCAGCCCGCCCAGGTACGGGAACCCCGGCAGGAACCCCAGCATATAAATGCGGTATTCCCGCCCGGTGTGCAGCGCGATGACTTCTGCTTCGGTCAGCCCCGCGTGCTTTGCCACAAAGGGCAGGTCGGGGCCGAAATCGCCGCCGTAGCATACGGGGATCGTGACCAGCCTCCCCTCCCCCGCCGCGGTGTCCGCGCCGTCAGCGTCACGCAGCCCTTGCAGGGCTGCCGCCAGCGTGTCATAGTCGGTCACAAGCGGATCATACACCACCAGCAGCGACGCAAAAGCGGGCACTGTCTCGGTCACGCCGGGTAGCTTGGCCGCCAAAACGCGGCTGTTCAGTGCCGCCACCGCCGCGCCAATCTCCGGTGCAATGCGCTGGGGGAATCCCGCCAGCAGGGCGCAGTCCCCAACCGGGTGTACCGTAAACGGCAGCATGACCGCTGCCCCCTTCCTTCTATAATAGTCAGTCAAAGAAGTGCTTTGCCAACACAGGGCCGAACCAGTGATCAGACTTGTGGGAGTACCGTACCGCGTAGGCCGTGCACTGGCGCATCAGACTGACGATGCCGACGTTCATGCGCGTGCTGAATCCGTCAATGCCCGGCAGCAGTGAGCCCGTCATATCAATAAACCCGTTGCGTGCCGCCACCCGCATGACCTCGGACTCCATGTCCTCGTGGTGCAGGATCTCCATATCTTTTTTGAGATACGCCAGCGCGGCCATCAAGCCGTAGCAGCCCCAGTCGGAGCAGGTGGCCGTGATAATGTTGTCAGTTCTGGTGGCGCTTAATATGCCCCCGCCGCAGCCGCATTGGCACTCGCCCCTGTCGGTGAACGGCACATATTTTTTGATGTGGTCGGCAATCGTGCCCATGCCGATCTCATTGCCCAGGTCACCGATGGCGATATTCGGCACACCGTCGGCGCGCAGCTTTTCCCACAGCACATCGCTGCGGGCCTGCAAGGCGGTCACGTCCAGCCCGACGGCATTGTGACAGACCCCCAGGGCGTTCGCGCCGCAGGCTTCGACAGAGACGACTGCCGCGGGCTTGCGGGCAGCCAGCTCGGCAGCCTGGGCCGGGGCGTCGGCCAGGTTTTTGGTAAAGGCAACGACCCCCATGCTTAAAGGCAGCGTCTGCACGATGTCGAGGTCTTCATAGATATGCAGACCAACGACGGCGGCGCACTTTTCAATGGCCTGGACGCTGTCGGCGGGGCATACGATGACCGGCTTTGCACCGAACGCCATCACCAACGCGCGCGCCAGCAGCATGGAACTGACCGTGCCGTCCATCTCGGGCACTTTATGCGGCAGCAGGACGAATCCGGTAATAATGTACACCAGATCGTTCTCTTTTACCGCATCGCACAGCACCTGCGCCGCGTGCATCGTCAGAGGTTCACCGGTATAGGCGCGGCTGCCCGCGTACAAAATGCGGCAGACACCGTAGCCGCGGGGGTCAAGATTCATCAAAGCATCGAGATTTTCGCCTACGTTGCGCTTTTCCAGTTCGTCACGGGTCATCCTTCCCACCCCCGTTTTAGTCTACAGCGGTTGTTTTGCCGGTGTAGGCGTAGTATTCGCGCAGGACCTCGTTCTGAATCGCTTTCAGCGTGGCGGGGTCTTTGCCGCCCGCGGGCTTGCCGTCCACCTCGCAGGCGTGCAGGCAGAAGTTGGAGGACGACGTCACGATGATCTCATCGGCGCTGCGCAGGTCATCCAGCGTAAAGCATTTTTCCATGACTGTAATGCCCAGGCGGTAGCACGCTTGGATCATGTGGGTCTTGGCGATACCGCGCAGGATAAATTCATCGTTGGGATGCGAATAAAATACGCCATTCTTCAGAATCGACACGTTGGAGTGGGCGCACTCGGTCACGATGTCACCGCGGTGGAACACCGTCTCCTGCACGCCGATGCGCTTTGCGTGCTGCGCCGCTGCAACGCTGGGCAGCAAGTTCAGCGTCTTGATGTTGCAGTGATAAAAGCGCGTGTCTTCCTCGGTGTTGAGCTTGATGGGCACATCCGGGTCGTTCAAATGGTTCTGGCGGATGGACACCCACAGCTTGCCTGGCAGGTCCTCGGCGTAGACGTGGTTGCGGGTCTCGACGCCGCGGGTGACCTGCCAGTAAACAAAATGCGTTGTACTGTCTACTTTGGCCAGCAGGTCGGTCAGCAGTCTGCCAAGCTCGTCTTTCGGCATCGGGATGTGGATATCCAATGCCCTGGCGCTGGTATAAAAGCGGTCAAGGTGATCCTGCAGCAGGTAGACCTTGCCGTTTGCGCCGACAGTGGCGTCGTATACACCGTCACCGAAGAAATGCACACGATCATTGAAGGGAACTGTCAGTTCATCCGGTGTGCCGATTTTTCCGTCATAATAGGCCAGTGCTTCCATAAGTCTTTCCTCCCCTGTTGCTTTTTACCGCGGGCACTTTGCCCCAAATTTCAGTTCAATAACTTTCTTGATGACCTCCACGCAGTTATCCAGCCCAACCGCGGCGCTGTCCAGGCAGAGGTCGTAATTTTCCACACGCTTCCACTGGCGGCCCGTATGATACTTATAGTAACTTTCCCGATAGTGGTCGAGCTTATCAATGTAGTGGATAGCCTGGCTGCGTCCGATGCCCTGACGCTTCATCTCCCGCTCAATGCGGTCCTCATAGGGCGCGTCGATGTAGACGGTCAGCACGTTGGGTTTGTCTTTCAGCACAA
>OGMV01000848.1_pt1 | contig 12517 bp, 10 predicted proteins | sample 1573341 | NCBI WGS metagenome assembly OGMV01 (sample SAMEA2581994, study PRJEB24529) | metagenome | biome: Human gut stool | place: China | collected 2011 | reverse complement strand
GATGCCGGTTACCCGCGACAAGACGGAAAGACCCCATGGAGCTTTACTGTAGCCTGATATTGGGTTTCGGTGTTGCATGCACAGGATAGATGGGACACTGGGAAGGCAGTGCTTTGGCATTGCTGGAGTGGACGTTGGGATACCATCCTTGCGACATTGGAATTCTAACCTGCGCCTCTGAATCGAGGCGGGGGACATTGTCAGGTGGGCAGTTTGACTGGGGCGGTCGCCTCCTAAAAAGTAGCGGAGGCGTTCAAAGGTTCGTTCGATCTGGACGGAAACCAGATGATTGAGTGCAAACGCATAAACGAGCCTGACTGCGAGACTGACGGGTCGAGCAGAGACGAAAGTCGGAGTTAGTGATCCGGTGGTATGTGAGTGGAAATGCCATCGCTCAACGGATAAAAGTTACCCTGGGGATAACAGGCTGATCTCCCCCAAGAGTCCACATCGACGGGGAGGTTTGGCACCTCGATGTCGGCTCATCGCATCCTGGGGCTGAATTCGGTCCCAAGGGTTTGGCTGTTCGCCAATTAAAGCGGTACGCGAGCTGGGTTCAGAACGTCGTGAGACAGTTCGGTCCCTATCTGTCGTGGGCGCAGGATATTTGAAAGGCGCTGTCCCTAGTACGAGAGGACCGGGATGGACGAACCTCTGGTGCACCAGTTGTCACGCCAGTGGCACAGCTGGGCAGCTATGTTCGGATCGGATAAACGCTGAAAGCATCTAAGCGTGAAGCCGGCCTTAAGATAAGATATCCCACTGAGTCAATCAGGTAAGACCCCTTGAAGACTACAAGGTTGATAGGCACACAGTGTAAGCGGAGTGATCCGTTCAGCTAGCGTGTACTAATAGGTCGAGGGCTTGACCCCATCTTGATCAGATACTCTGTTTGCTAAGAAAGCGGTTCGATATTCAGTTTTGAGGGTACATCCTCAACAAAAGAGAAGCATGACAAGCGCCATGTGAATGGCCGGTGTCGATGACGGTGAGGTTCCACCTGTTCCCATTCCGAACACAGAAGTTAAGCTCACTTGTGCCGAAGATAGTTGGCTGGAAACGACCTGTGAAAATAGGTAGATGCCGGCTTCTCTTTTTTATTATGGCCCGTTGGTCAAGCGGTTAAGACAGCGGCCTCTCACGCCGTTAACGTGGGTTCGATTCCCGCACGGGTCACCAAAAAGCACTACTTCATTTGAGGTAGTGCTTTTTTCTTTGTATACGCTTTTTAATAGGTGTCTGGCGTAAAAGGTGACCCGTGTGGGAATCGAAAAGCCCGGGCCCCGCGTCCAGCGTACCGCGGGGCAAAAACAGCCCCGCGGGCTGTTTTTAGGGCGCGGGTTCTTTATTTTTCACGCACCGTTTGCTATGGAATAACGGTTCAGGTATCTGCCAACTATTTTTATATCGTATAAATTACTCCTCCGCCAACTCCACCACCAATTTGGCTTCGGTGGCGGCGATGGCAAGTTGGAGCTTATTCTCTAAGTTTGTCTTTTGCAGCATATTGATGACGTGGTACTTCACGGTGGATGGCTCGATGCCGAGTTCTTTTGCGATCTCGTTATAGGACAGCCCGCGCACGAGACAGCGCAAGACCTTCATCTCGCCTTTGGTGAACTCTGCGCTCATGGCGGTGCCGATCTCCACGCTGGGCGGCGTATCGGGAAAGATATGCTCCCCCGCCATCGTGCGGCGCACGACCTGCATCAGGGTTCCTTCATCGCCGTCCTTATACCACAGGCTGTCCGCGCCCACGGCCTTGGCCCGGGCTAAAACCTGTGTGTCAATAAGCGAGGTCGCCACCACGATCTTGATTTCCGGATGCGCTTTTCGTATCTTTTCGGCGGCGGCCAGACCGTTTTCGCGGTGTTCGGTCTGCACATCCATCAGGACAAGGTCGATGTCCTCGGTATCGCACAGGATCGGAGCCTCTGCAGCGCCGGGGATAGACACAGCAAGCTGATACCCGTCCTCGTTCTGAATATAGCTTTCAAGCAGGCTCCGGACCAGCTTTTGGTCCTCAACGATCATAACGCGTATCATAAGTGCTCTCCTTATCGGGCAGGGTTACTTCCAGAACAAACACAGGCAGGGAGTGTACGGTTACTGTACCCCCTGCTTTTTCAATACGGCGGCGGAGCGAGGAAAGCCCGCCGCCTTCCTTTATCTTCGCCTTGGGCGGTGCGCCGTTGTTCGTGATGCAAAGGTGCCATTCCTGCGGCCGATGCTCGGAGTCGGCGTACAATTCCGTGGCGCCCGCATGCTGCACAGCGTTGGAGGTACACTCCCGCAGGATCAGTGCGTAGAGCTCGCGGGCGGCGCGTGCCGCAGGGTACGCACCGCGCAGCTGTACGGCTGCGCCCAGAACAGCCGCCCGCCTTTGCATACAGGTCAGCGGGTCCTCGGCAGCATCCTCCTGCCGGGCGCGGCATAGCAGGGAAATGGAGCTTTCCCACTGCGCGGCCTCGCTCCTGATCCGGGCAAGGTCATGCTCATGCCGCAGTGCGCGCCGTGCGGCAAGCAGGGTATGGCCGATGTCGTCATGCACCCGCATCTTCATTTTCAGGATTTCTTCCTCCCGCACAATGTCGGGCATATTGTCATATAAGCGCTTTGCGCGGCGGTTCGCATCGGCAAGGCGCTCGTTTTCCTGCTGCAGCGCAGCATGCAATGCCGCCAGCCGGGTAACATCGGTGGCCATCACCTCGGTGTACGGTATGCCGTATTTGTCCTGAACAGGGCGCACCGTGAAATGATACACCGTCCCGTCCGGGAATGCGTAGATGCGGGCGGCCTCATCTCGCAGGCGCACACCGCCGCCGGGACTGTGCAGAGCCTGCTCCAGGTCCGCCGGCAGCGTGTCAAAGCCTTCCTTGACAGCATTGCGGGAGATTCGGGAAATCATAGGCCGCCTCCTTCTGCCGGAAACATCGTGAAATACAAAAGCCCGTCATCATCCCGTTCAAGCTGCATCTGCGGCAGGCCCGGCAGCGCAGCGGGCGCATCGGTGCATTGAACGCTGCAGCGCAGCCCCCAGCCCTGCGCCGTATGCTCGGCGCAGAAAAGGATCTCCTGCAACCCCGGCAGGGTCGCTTCTATGATGGCTTCAAAGGCGTCATAGATCGCCACGGCGGACGCAGAGGGGATTTTTGCTGTGTCGGTGATCTGTACGGCGCAGCGTATATCACTCAGGCGCAGGCTCTCTGCCGATTCAAACAGGCTCAGCCGCAGCTCCGTGGTGTCGATATCCTCCGCCTTGTCGCAGACAAAAACAAGGTTGCTGCGCCGCTTGATATAGGTTCCCAAAATGACGATACGCTTCAGCAGCCGGCGGGCGGCATCGACATCGTCTGTGGCTTTGAGTGCAATCAGGTATTCCTGTATCCGTGCCAGCTGGCGGGCTGTGACGGTCTCGATTTTGTCATACAGCCGGTTCTGCTCGCTCAGCTTTAGCCATTGTGCCTTCTGGGCTGTTTCCGCCTGTATGATGTCCCCGATGTCATGCAATTCCTCCTGCGTGAGGCGCAGCTCCTCCAGCAGAGCCACCAATTCGGTGATGTCCTCCTGCCAGAAAACATACCCTTTCCGGATCGGGTGGCCGTGAAGCTGGGTCGTGGCATCCAGCTGGACACTGCCGGTGAGCGCTTGACGCAGCTGCTCCTCATGAAGCGGCGCTGCCTGCATGGAGCATTGCACAGGCACAAACGCCCGGTCCGTGATCAGACCCTTGGCCATAGATACCTCAAACAGCGTGGCATATCCCATATTGGATTGGATCAGCCCGCACTGGATGCACGCCTCAAAGGTCGCTGTAAAGGTCAGGCATTGCACCACGGTCATATCACCGGCAATCGCATGCATCCACGGCACATTCAAAATATGCTTGTACAGTAAAGCATAGAGGGTGGCCAAAAAAATCGGCACAAGCGGCAGCCAGAGGATGCGCTTTGTATGCGGAATACGGCAGCGCCGTACAAGGTACACCACCGTGAACACGGCACAGGAAAATATCCACAGCAGACAGAGGTAATATACGAACCGATAGGTGTAATCGGGGCTGCCCAGTACCTCCTGCCCGGGTGGGAACGCAAACGCAAGCTGATGGCAGTCGTTTGTCAGCACGAGGCTGAACAGCACCACCGGGAACACAAAGATCAGATGCCGATACTTGTACAGCGGGGCGGACTGCCCCCGATCTAAAAAGAAAAGCGTATAAAGTGCAAGGGTCGGGATCAGCAGCATCGGGATATAGTACGCATACCACAATCGCCGCAGCATCTCCGGTGTCTGGGCAAAGTCATAGCGGATCAGGCGGATATCCAGCCAGAACAGCATCAGGGCGGCAGCGCCCAGCAGGCAGCGGCGGGTCTGTGCGTGCAGGATACGCCACCAGACCGATACCGCCCAGGAAAAGATCAGAATATTATACAGCACCGTGCGCCAAAAGCCGGAATACGGCATATAAAATGCCCGCATCAGGACAGCACAGAGAATCACCCCTGCAACCGCAGCGGCTAAATACAGATTGCCAAGCCGTACCTTTGTCATAGCGCCTGTCCTTTCCAAAGGGTAGATCACCCGTCAGTTCCTTTCCAGTATCATTATGACGCAATCTGCACTTTTTTGCAATAGTGCTGAAAAAAAGCAGTAAAAAGCGCAAAAAACTATCCAAATGGTGGGGGCAGAAATCGTCCGATTCTTGTATGATGAAATTGACAAATCGTATTCTTTGCAGGGAAGGAGGGCTGCGCCGTGCGGAGGATCGTTTTGGACGCGCAATACTCTGTGATGACGAGCGCATTGACAATGGCACTGAAACAGGGCAGGCCGGATTTCCAGGTGCAAAACGCTGGCCCTAAGACAAAGGATATTGTAAAGCTATGCCGTTCCTGCAGGGCGGATGTCCTGCTGCTGGAGGTATGCCCACATCCGCCGCGCACCCTGCAGGATAGACTGCTGCTGGCAAACGACCTGCGGGATGTATGCCCGCACTGCAAAACGGTACTGCTTGTGGATGAGGCCGAATATCCCGAACTGGCCACCGCCGTGTGCCTGGCAAAAAAGGATCACATTGTCGATGATTTCGTCTACGCTTCCGTCTCGCCTGCCTATCTGAGCGCTATGATGGACACTTTATGACCAAAAGGAGGACAGCTATGAAAAAAGTACAACGAACGCTCGCTGCCGCATTGGCAGCCATGATGCTTATGGCTTTGGCCGGTTGCTCCAAGGGGGATGTAACCAAAGAGGTCAATTCCGGCTTATCCGACCTGAAAGCGCAGGCCGCCGAACCGGCTGTTGAACCCCAGACGGAGACCCCGGCAGAGCCCAAGACCGACGCGGCATCCGAGCCTGCATCGGAGCCCGCTGCAGCGTCGGAGCCGGAAGCCACCGCCGAACCGGCCCCCGCTTCCGCTCCTGCGGACAATCCCGATTATCCATCGGCTGCCGGCCTGAACACCCCGACCCTGGAGGCATTCGGCACGGACTTTACGCTGGTGCTCAACGTGACCTGCCCCGACAAGGGCTGGTACAAGTCCGCGACCAATTTCGGGGATTTCAAGCTGTTCCCGACCGATGACCCCAGCCATATCTTCTCCGGCGACCCGCGCATAAACTTTGAACTGAAAAGCGGTCTGGATAAGATCAACTACTATTACGACGACTTTGAAAATGTGGAGGAGCTTGCCCCGCGCACCATCGGCGGCGTGGAGATGGCCGGACGCACTTACAAAAACGTCGGTATGTGGTGGACGGAATACTACGGCGAAATGCCCACCGGCGGCTGGCTGAGCATTAGAATCTCCGGCGTAGACATCGACCCCGGCACCGAGGGCGACACCATTCTGAACAGCGTTACCTTTGGCTAAGGCAATCGCTGACACACACTACCCGCAATGAAAAGGCAGGTGAACCGACCATGAAAAAACTGCTATCCCTGACGGCGGCGGCCCTGCTGCTGATTACAGCGGGCTGCGGGCGCAGCAACGCCCCGCCTGTTTCGGCATCTTCCGGCGCGCCGTCGGTTTCCGCCCCGACAACCGAACCGACAGCCGAGCCGCCCGACGATACGACTCCGACCGTTCAGAAGGACGAAGCCGCTGTCAAGCCGCAAAACAGCCGGAGGCTGGATGATTCCCGCATTATCCCGCTGTACAGCGAGCGCTTTACCTACACCAACCCCTACGGCATCGAGGACACCTATTTTTATGAGGTACCGCAGATCGACGATGACACCGAGGACGCACAGCACATCAACGAGATGATCGACTACCGATACGGCTATCTGGTAGAGCGCGCCCTGGATGCCCGTTCCCGCAATGATTTCATCGACACAAACTTCATCATCTGGGTCAGCAACTGGACCGGCCCCGTGCTGACCCTGCAGGTGACCAGCTCCGACACGCTGTACAACCACGATGTGGGCAGCTACCATTACAACTTTGCCACAGGGCAGGAGCTTACCAACCTGGATTTGCTCGAATACATGGGCTACACCGACAGCGCAAAAACCCTGAACGCGCTGCAGCGCGCCACAGCACAGCATTTTGACCTTTACTATGGCGGAGATGACCTCACGTATGCCGCCATGCTGAAGAAGATGCGCGTACAAAGCCTGAGCGAGCTTGACAATGTATTTACCTATTATTCTCTGTTTCCGTACTATACCGACGGTCTGGTGGTCACCGTGCCGATGTACACCCCCGCCGGGTCGGGAATGTACTGGACAGATGTTCAGGTTGACCCCAACAAGCGGCAGGCCAGCGGCCAGGTGCTGCACGGGCAGGACGAATGGTTTACCTGCGATGTGACCGCCACAGGTAAGGTGACGGTGCGCGCCCTGACCGACTATGTGTCCACCGACGGCGCAGTTACCTACCAAACCATGAAGGAATGGTACGAGCTGGGCGACAAGACCGAGTTCGCGGTAAGCGGTTGTTACGGCAATTATGTAAAGATGCTTATGACCAGCATCGGGCAGGATTACGCCCCCTATGTGTTCCTACTGACCGAGAACGGCAACGTTGAGTACATCGACGTCATCAGCGGCGCACAGTGCGGCACCATGGCCAACGGCGGCCCGCTGTACGGCATCAACGAGATTGTCAAATTTGAGATCGGAACCGCCTACGATGCAGATTTCGAGGCCGAGTACACAACCGTGTACGCAGTCAGCCGCGATAACGAAAAGTACAATCTGGTTGAGGCTATGCACATTGCCGACCCGATAGGACTTCCCAACCTGGTTGGCTCGTATGTAAGCGACTACACCGGTACCTGGTTTGAAATTTGCGAGGATCAGCCGAACTTCTACATCGGCGAATACCGAAACGAAACCCGCCAGCCTGCCACATGGGACAGCGGCATCACCTACCTTGGCATGGATGACCGCGGCTGGATTTGCAGCATTTCGCTGTACCGCATGGATTTAGGACGCGCACAGCGCGAAACCCTGGCCATGATGCCCACCGATTACGGCGGCTTTTACGTAAGGCATATCGGCGGGGAATCACTGCTGAACCTACCAAAGGACGAATCCGTTTGGTTCCAAATGACAGAAGAATAAAAAAATCTGATACGATTATCTTGTAAAGGAGGCAGACACTATGGCAACCTGTACGCAATGTGGTGCCGAGTTAAAGCCCGGTACTAAATTCTGCGAGAATTGCGGTGCAAAAGTATCCGTACCGCAGCCCGCCGCACAGCCCGCAGCTGTGCCCCAGCCCCCGGTTCAGCCTACCCAGGCTGCGCCGCAACCCCCACAGCCTGTACAGACGCCCCCGCAGCCGCAGGCAAGCGGCGGCAATCCCTATGCAGGCGGCGCACCTGCCGCCCCGCAGCCCCAGACGAACGCAGCGAATCCTTACGCAGGCAATGCGCCCGGCACACCGCCGCAGACCGGCGCAGGCGCACCGCTTTACGCCAGAAACACACCGCCGGATGCTCCCCATGCTGTCACGCCGCCGCCACCCGGCGGCACGGGCGGCAACCCTTACGGCAATGTGGCCCCCGGCGGCAAGCCCAAGCGCCCCCGCGCACCGATGTCCCCCAAGCGGATGATCCTGATCGCCATTCCGGTGATATTCCTGCTTATGATCATCGTAACAATGATCAGCGGCTCCATCCGCACCGGCAAGCCGAACGCCAGTGACCCGAATCAGGGCACCTGGGAAGCAGCCTACGCCGAGATCGGCGGCTCCGTGACGCAGGTCGAGGATGCCTTCGGCAGCGGGTTCCTGATGGACCTGAATGACAAGGGCAAGTGCGTTGTAACGGTGGACGGCACCAAGTCCTACGGCAAGTGGACGTTGAACGGCGGGGTTTTCCAGCTGGATTGCGGCGGCCTGAGCTGCACCGGCACCCTGCAGGACGAGATCCTGACCCTGAACGATGTGCAGGGACAGGGCGTGACGCTCTACTTCGTCAAGTCCGGCAGCACCATGCAGCAGCCTCTGGACGGTGACAAGATGACGCAGGACGCCACCGCAGGCAGCGATACCGATGTGGGCATCTATGTGCTGGAATCCGCCTCCGACAGCGAGTACACTCTCTCCAAGGAGGAGCTTGCCCTCGTCGATATGGAGGACTTCTACATTGAGCTGCGTGCGGACGGTACCGGCGAAACCTACATGGAGGATTTTGTCACCTTCCAATGGAAGGACGGCAACTTCTACGCGCTGACCGACCCCAATACCCCGGCCATGACCTACACCCGCGAGGGTGATCTGCTGACCATTGAGTTTGACGGTATGACCATGGTCTTTAAGCGCAGCGACACCAAGCCTGAAATCGACCCCGCCTTGCTGGACAGCGGCGATGACGAATATGACATCGACGGCACGGATGAGCCGGACCCGCCCTACACCTACGATGACGGCAACACCTACGATGATTTGGGCAACACCAACTGGTACGGCTGGTTCCGGATGGAAAACTACAAGAATGTGCCGAACCGCGACTACTTTGACACCGACACCTACGATTGCTGGGGCTACATCGGTGAGAGCGAGGACGGCAGCCACTACTTTGAGGTTTACCGCGACGGTATGCCCGATGACCCGGTCATCACGATGTGGGTCAATGTCTATGATGACCACATTGAGCCGATTCTGGACGGCAGCGATTGGGTGCTGGATCAGCATATTGACGACAGCGAAGCATACAACTTCAATATCTACCCGTACAACGACTGCATCTCGCTGTTCATGTATGACTACGAGGGCGAGGACGGCACGGCCTGTGCCGTCAGCTTCTATATGCGGCTGGACGGCACCGAGTGGAACGAGGAGCTCGAAGAGCTGCCGCCCCGCTATGAGGAGTACAAGGCCGCCTTGGCCAACAAATAACGACCTGATTTATCTGTACAAAATGGGGCGGGCCCTGCCCGCCCCTGACATAGGAGGATCATTATGGGACTTATCAGAGCTGCAATGGGCGCTGCTGGCGGCGTTATGGCCGACCAGTGGAAGGAATACTTTTATTGTGAAGCCATGCCGGCTGACCTGTTGGCTACCCGCGGCTGGAAACGCCAGAGCGGACGCAGCGCCAACACAAAGGGCAGCGACAACATCATTACAAACGGCTCGATCGTGGCGGTGGCGGACGGTCAGTGCGCCATGATCGTGGAGCAGGGCAAGGTCGTGGATATGTGCGCCGAACCCGGCGAATATACCTACGACACCGGCAGCGCCCCTTCGCTGTTCAGCGGCGATTTGTCCGAGTCCATCGGCGCAGTTTTCCAGAACATCGGCAAGCGCTTTACCTTCGGCGGCGAGGCCCCGATGGATCAGCGCATCTACTACTTCAACACCAAGGAGCTGGTGGGCAACAAGTACGGCACCCCCAGCCCGGTTCCCTTCCGCGTGGTCGACCAGCGCGCCGGCATCGACATCGACATTGCCATCCGCTGCTTCGGTGAGTACAGCTACCGCATCACCAACCCCATTTTGTTCTACACCAATGTCTGCGGCAATGTGGAAGAAGGCTACACCCGCGATGAAATCGACGGGCAGCTGAAATCCGAGCTGATGACCGCCCTGCAGCCCGCCTTTGCCAAGATCAGCGATATGGGCATACGTTACTCCTCCCTGCCCGGCCACACCATGGAACTGGCCGAGGCCCTGAACGACATACTGAGCGCCAAGTGGGGCAAGCTGCGCGGCATTGAGATCGTATCCTTCGGTGTTTCCAGCGTGAAGGCCAGCGAGGAAGACGAGCAGATGCTCAAGGAAATGCAGCGCAACGCAGCCTTTATGGACCCGACCCGCGCCGCTGCGCATCTTGTCGGCGCACAGGCCAGTGCCATGCAGACCGCTGCCGGCAATCAGGGCGCAGGCCCCGCCATGGCCTTTATGGGCATGAATATGGCCGGTGCGGCGGGCGGTATGAACGCACAGGGGCTGTACCAGATGGGCGCCCAGCAGCAGGCCGCCGCACAGCCCGCCCCGGCCCCGGCAGCCGCTCCCGCAGGCTGGACCTGCAGCTGCGGCCAGACCGGCAACACCGGCAAATTCTGTGCCAACTGCGGCAACCCCAAGCCTGCCCCGGCACCCGCAGCCGACAGCTGGGTATGCAGCTGCGGCACCTCCAACACCGGTAAGTTCTGCTGCAACTGCGGCAACCCCAAGCCAGCACCGGCCCCCGCCAAGTGCAGCCAGTGTGGTTGGACCCCGGTTGACCCGGCCCATCCGCCCAAGTTCTGCCCGGAGTGCGGTAAGCCCTTTGGCCAGTGATGCGCAAAAAAAGTGCTGCGGTGCTTTGCGCCGCAGCCGCTTTTCTGACAATGTCCGGCTGTAAAAAAGCACCGCCCGGCACACTGACCGGTATCAGCATCAGTTATTCCGGGATGTGCTATGACGACACCTATGGATTCAGCATAAGAAACGACCCGGCTGACGGCTGCCTTTTCAGCTGTAATTACAAGGATGATGAATGGGTGGAGCTGGAAAATATCCCTGTTGAGGACACCCAATGGCAAGAAGCCCTGGCTCTGGCAGAAAAGCTGGGGCTGGAAAGCCTGCCGGACGAAAAGAAAAATTCTTCCGGCTTATTTATTACCGATGAAACGTTAAATAGCGTTTGCCTGATTTACAAAGCCCCGGATGACGAGACCATCTACCGTTATCTGGATGCCGATGGCAATACGCGCAGCGCCCTGCGTGATTTTTTTGAGGATCTGGCAGGGCAGCTGCAAACCGAAGGAAAGAGAGGTGACGCATAATGGCAACGCAGCTTACCAACTACCAATGCCCTGCCTGTACCGGTCCGCTTCACTTTGACGGTGCCAGCGGCAAGCTGGTGTGCGATTTCTGCGGCAGCAGCTACGACACCGCCGAGATCGAAGCCATGTATGCCCAGAAGGAAGCCGCTGCCGAAACCGCCGCGCAAAACAAAGAGGCGCCCCCGCCCGACTCCGTCTGGAGCGAAAACGAGGCCGCCGGGCTGCGCAGCTATTCCTGCCCGTCCTGCGGGGCGGAACTGATTTGTGACGAAACCACCGCCGCGACCAGCTGCCCCTACTGCGGCAACCCCACAGTCATCGCGGGGCAGTTCAGCGGTATGCAGCGCCCCGAGCTTGTGCTGCCGTTTGTGCTGGACAAAAATGCCGCCAAGGCCGCACTGAAAAAATACTACCGCGGCAAGTGGTTTTTGCCCAGCGCCTTCTCGGCACAAAACCACATTGAGGAGATCAAGGGCGTGTATGTCCCCTTCTGGCTGTTCGATGCCAACGCGTCCGGTTCGGGACATTATGAAGCGTCCAACTCCTCGTCCCACCGCAACGGCGATTACGTCATCACCACGACCCGCCACTACGATGTCCGCCGCGCGGGCACCACGCAGTTTATGGGCGTACCTGTGGATGGCTCAACCAAGATGCCCAACGGCCACATGGACGCCATTGAGCCGTATGACTACCGCGCCTTCCAGCCCTTCTCGACCGCCTATCTGCCGGGCTACATGGCCGACAAATACGACGAGGACGCCGACACCTGCCAAGCCCGCGCCCACAGCCGTATGCAGAACTCGGTCAGCAGCGAGCTTTCGGCCAGCATTACCGGCTACAGCAGCGTAAGCACCCTGAGCGAAAACATCCAAATTGATTACACCGCCAAGCACTACGCACTGCTGCCCGTATGGATGCTGCACACCAAGTGGCAGGGCAAGGATTATCTGTTCGCCATGAACGGGCAGACCGGCAAGCTGGTGGGCGACCTGCCCGTTGACAAGCGCAAGTTTGCCGCCTGGTTTGCAGGCATCAGTGTTCCGCTGATGATCCTGCTTGCCATCCTGTTTTGAAAGGGGGAAACAGAGTATGAAAAAGAAACTGTTTTCTCTGCTTACGGCACTGGTGCTGTGCTTGCTCTGCGCTGTACCGGCGTTTGCCGAAATGCCGCTGGTGATGGACACCTACGAGCTGTTCAAACCCGAAGCAACCGCTGAATTGGAACAAAAGGCGCAGGACGCCAGTGCCGGACACGGTGTCAACGTCTACCTGCTGACGGCGTCTGACATC
>OGMV01000839.1_pt1 | contig 12611 bp, 9 predicted proteins | sample 1573341 | NCBI WGS metagenome assembly OGMV01 (sample SAMEA2581994, study PRJEB24529) | metagenome | biome: Human gut stool | place: China | collected 2011 | reverse complement strand
TGTCACTCCAACTGCCACCACCACTGCCATACACACCGTCCTTCAAAAAGCCAAGCGGCAGGGGCCGCAGACACGCTGCTGTGTCCGCCTGTCCCCTGCCGCATGTATTCATATTCTTCTGTGCAGGGCTGTCCACAGCAAAACTGCCGGAACCGGTTCTATTAGTTTAGACGAACAAACCTCATTTGTCAAGAGACGCCTGGTCTGTGGTTACCAGGCAGCCAGGTCTGCGCCCAGCTTGCGGCAGGCGGCCTGCACGTCATCGTCCGGAGCCTCGTTGCAGATCAGGCCCTGGGCACGCTCCACCCAGTCGCGCATCCACTGGCCGTCGCCCCAGCCGTAGGAGCCGAACATCGCCACCTTCTTGCCGTTCAGCGAGCCCTCCAGATCCGAGAACATCGGCTCAAACTCGCTTTCCTCCAGCTGCTCGGCACCCATTGCAGGGCAGCCAAAGGCGACCACATCATACTCGCCCAGCTTGGCGGCGTTCATCTCGCTGCAGGGGATGATGGTGGCGTTGGCACCTGCGCCCTCTGCGATGCAGTTTGCCATGGTCTCGGTGTTGCCGGTGGCGCTCCAGAATACGATTGCTACTTTGCTCATAAAGAAGAACCTCTCTTTCAATTCAGGTTAGTATATTCTAACTTTTATCACCAGGAAAATGCGCCATCCGAAATGGACGCGCATTTTCCTGGTTAGGTTTCTCTAACCATAAATAGGATACCACACTGCGGCAGGGTTGTCAAGGCTCTTTTGCAGATTTTTCCACTCCCCTGCTCAAAGCAGCTGCGGAACGGTGAACACCAGCGTCAGCACACCGAAAATGACCGGCTGATGGAGCAGATACAGCACCAGCGAGTGCCGCCCCAGCCAGCCCAGCGGCGGGCAGACCGACCGGCGCAGCGGCTCCATCCGTTTGCGGCCGACAAGCAGATGCAGATAGTACCCCGCCCAGAATAAAAACAGCCACGGCAGCAGCGGGAAGTAATCGGAGGAGTAAAAGGAGACCGGATAAAAGCCGAGGTATGCCGTGAGATAGTTGGCATACAGCCCCTGCGGCAGCGCCCAGCGCAGCGGGCCAAGCCCCCAATAGCCATCCATCGTGTGATCGGTCAGCGCGAACAGGATCAGACTGACCGCCAGCCCCACCGCCGGCGGGATCTTTTGCAGCCACTTCTGCACAAGGCCCGTCAGGAACATGGCCGAGCCCAGCAGGGTCAGCACCCCAAACCAGACCACATTTTCCGGCATGAACAGCAGCGTCACCGCTGTGACCAGCGCTCCGGCACCAAAGACCGCCGCGCCGCGTTTGAGCGGATGATGCCCCAGCGGCAGACAGAAGCCGGACAGCAGGATGAACACCCAGCAGATGGATTGCTGCCACAGCCGCCCCTGCCCGGCGGAATACCACGGCACCACGATGCCGAACAGATACACAGCATCCCACATGCCGTGATAGAGCATCATGCTGATGAGGTCAAGCCCGCGCAGCTCGTCCAGCAGCGCGTAACGGGATGAAGACGATTTCATGAGGAAACTTCCTTTTTCGTTTTTTGTCTCATTGTACGCTTTGCCGCCGGGCGCGTCAAGCAAAAAAGCTGCTGTGCAGCCTGAGCCACACAGCAGCCTTTGAAAAAACGGGATCAGACCTCGGTGTTGAAGTAGCGCTTCAGCAGGCCCTCAAAGCCACGGCCGTGCCGTGCTTCGTCCTTCGCCATCTCATGGACGGTGTCGTGGATGGCGTCCAGATTCAGAGCCTTTGCCTTCTTGGCCAGATCCATCTTGCCAGCGCAGGCACCGCACTCGGCCTCAGCGCGCATCATCAGGTTCTTCTTGGTGCTGTCGGTGACGACCTCACCCAGCAGCTCGGCGAAGCGGGATGCGTGGTCGGCTTCCTCGTAAGCGTAGCGCTTGTAAGCCTCAGCGATCTCCGGGTAGCCCTCGCGCTCTGCGACGCGGGCCATGGCCAGATACATGCCGACCTCGCTGCACTCACCCTCGAAGTTTGCGCGCAGACCGTCCACGATCTCCTGGGGGACGCCCTCAGCCTTGCCGATGCCGACGACATGCTCGGTCACATAGGTGTTGCCGGTCTTCTCTACGAATGCAGAAGCGGGAGCCTTGCAGACGGGGCACTGCTCCGGGATGGAGCCTTCAGCGATATAACCACAAACGGTGCAGACATACTTTTTCATACGATAGACCTCCATAATTTCTCAGTTATTCTTTTGGCCGCCCCTGGTACGGTCGGCCTTGGTTTCTGAGCCTATTATAGCAATGATTCCTAGGTTAGTCAAGGATAATTTTTAAGAATTATTCCTATTTAACGGTTTATTTACACCTGGAGGTTACCGCTGGTGGCAGCGTCAGAACCGTCGGCTGCGTCGAACTCATAATCGTTGCCGGGCAGGATGGCGTTGAGCAGGATGCCGACGATGGCGGCGATGGCCAGACCGGACAGATTGATGGAAACGCTGCCCACCATGAAGGTCAGGCCGCCCACCGAGTTGAAGCCCAGCGCAGACACCAGAATGACAGCAGCAACGATCAGGTTGCGGCTGTTGGTGAAGTCCACCCGGTTCTCGACCACGTTGCGGACACCGATGGCAGAGATCATGCCGTACAGCACGAAGCTGATGCCGCCGATGATGCCGGTTGGGATGGTGTTGATGACTGCCTCAAACTTGGGGCTGAAGCTCAGGATGATGGCCAGTACCGCAGCGATGCGGATGACCAGCGGGTCATAGATGCGGCTCAGCGCGAGAACGCCGGTGTTCTCGCCGTAGGTGGTGTTGGCCGGGCCGCCCAGCAGGCCGGCCATGGCGGTCGCAAGACCGTCGCCCATCAGGGTGCGGTTCAGGCCGGGGTCGTTGATATAGTTGTGGCCGACGGTGGCGCTGATGGCGGCGATATCGCCGACGTGCTCCATCATGGTCGCCAGTGCGATGGGCAGGATGGTGAAGAGGGCGCTGATGAACTCCGGGCTGCCGTCGATGGCGAACAGGCCCATGGCGTTCTGATGCAGCGGGATGCCGAACCAGTCGGCGGCAGCGATGGCCTGGAAATCCACGGCGCCGGTCACGAGAGCGACCGCGTAGGAGACCAGAACACCGATGAGGATGGGCAGGATCTTGACCATGCCCTTGCCCCAGATGTTGCAGACGATGACCGTGCCCAGCGCCACAAAGGCCAGCAGCCAGTTCGACTCACAGTTGGTGATGGCAGAGGGCGCCAGGATCAGACCGATGGAGATGATGATGGGGCCCGTGACCACCGGCGGAAAAAACTTCATGATGCGGCGGATGCCGAAGGTGGAGATGAGCAGGCTGACCACCAGATACAAGATGCCGGAGAAGGCAACGCCTGCGCAGGCATAGGGCAGCATCTTCGTGTTGGCAACGGTCAGGTTGCCGTTGGCATCTGCCAGCATGGGGGCCACGATGGAAAAGCCGCCCAGATAGGCAAACGACGAGCCAAGGAAAGCCGGGACCTTGCCTCTGGTGACCAGATGGAACAGCAGCGTGCCCAGACCTGCGCAGAGCAGCGTGGTGGAGACGCTCAGGCCCGTCAGCAGCGGCACCAGCACCGTGGCACCGAACATGGCGAACATGTGCTGTACGCCGAGGATCAGCATCCGGCCCGTGCCCAGCTGGCGCGCGTCGTAAATGCCTTTGGAGTAGTCGATTTTTTCACTCATAAAAGAGTTCTCCTTTCGCGTTTTACTTCCAAAAAAAGAGGCATTGCCGCAAAAAAGCGACAGTGCCTCAGCTTTCGGGAAGAAAAAACATTCGGGACGGGAGAACAGCCTCCGTGCTCCGCAAAGTTGAACCGTGCATTCTGCTCTCCCCTTCCCTTCGTACGCTGTAAAGTATATCAGAAACCACCCCGTTCTGCAATGGATTTCCGGTTTTTTTGGCATTCTTTCTGCGATTGCTTTCTTTTTCAGGTCTTATTCCCCTGCGGCAGCATTTTGCACCTGCATCTTGCAATCCGGCCCCCTGCGCACTATAATAATACCGATTAAATGGATTGAGATTTAAGGAGACCCAATGATCTATCTGGATTATTCCGCCAATACCCCGGCCGACCCGCAGGTGCTCGACCGGTTTTGCTCCGTAGAGCGGCGCTGCATCGGCAATGCCAACTCCCATCATCAGGCAGGCACCGCTGCCAGAGCCGAGATCGACGCTGCCACGCTGAAGATTGCCGCTTTGCTGGGCGTACAGCCTGCCGAGATCATCTATACCTCCGGTGCCAGCGAATCCAACAACTTCGCGCTCAAGGGGCTGGCCCGGCTCTCCCGCCATGCGGGCAGGCACATCATCTCCACCCCGCTGGAGCATTCGTCCGTCAGCGGCACTCTGACCGCGCTGCAGGAGCAGGGCTATGAGATCGACCTGCTGGACATCCGGCGGGACGGAACCGTAGACCTTGACCATCTGAAAGAGCTGCTGCGGCCGGACACCATCGCCGTGGCGGTCACGCTGGTAGACAGCGAACTCGGCGTCGTGCAGCCGGTGGAGGAGATTGCCGCCATCCTGAAGAACTACCCCAACTGCCATCTGCATGTCGATGCCACCCAGGCCGTTGGAAAGATCCCCGTCTCGTTTGAAGGGGTGGACACCATGAGCCTGACGGCCCACAAATTCTATGGCCTGAACGGCATCGGTCTGCTGCTCAAGCGGCGGAATCTGGCACTGGAGCCGCTCATCCACGGCGGCGAGAGCACCACCATCTATCGCAGCGGCACCCCTACGGTGGCGCTGGCGTCTTCCCTGGCCTGTGCATTGGAACTTGCTGTGGAAAACCTGCCGGAACGCTCTGCCTCTGTCCAAAAGCGGAACGCGGAACTCCGCGCGGCCCTGTGCCAGCACCCGGAGGTGCGCATCAACAGCCCCGAAAATGCCATCCCGCACATCCTGAACCTCAGTGTCCGGGACGTGAAGGGCACGGTCTTTCAGCGGGAACTGGACGCCCACGGCGTCTGCGTCTCGGTCAAATCGGCCTGCTCGTCGGACGGCCTGCCCTCCCGCGCAGTGTTTGCCGTCAGCCGGGACCGCCGCAATGCCCTCTCGTCCTGGCGCATCAGTCTGAGCCATCTGACCACCGAGGCAGAGATCCAGGAATTTTTACGGGTGTTCGACGTCTGCTGCCAGCAGCTGACCGCCGCACACGGAGATCGATAAGGAGAAATCATGAAACGCGAACTCGAACCCTATCAGATGATCGAACGCAGCATCATCAAAAAATACCGCAAAGAGCTTTGGACGCCCTTCATCGTAGCCGTCAAACGGTATGAGCTCATCCAGGCAGGCGACAGGATCGCCGTCTGCATCTCCGGCGGCAAGGACTCCATGCTGATGGCAAAGCTCATGCAGGAGCTGCAAAAGCACAGCGATGTCCCCTTTGAGCTGGTCTTCCTCGTGATGGACCCCGGCTACAATGAGCTCAACCGCCAGAAGATCGAATCCAACGCGGCACTGCTGCACATCCCGGTGACCATCTTTGAGAGCAACATCTTCTCGGTGGCCAACAACACCGACAAGAACCCCTGCTACCTCTGCGCCCGGATGCGCCGCGGCCACCTGTACAGCAAGGCCAAAGAACTCGGCTGCAACAAGATCGCGCTGGGCCACCACTTCAACGATGTCATCGAGACGACCGTCATGAGCATGTTCTACGGCTCCCAGCTGCAGGCTATGCCGCCCAAGCTCCACAGCACCAGCTTCCCCGGCATGACCCTCATCCGCCCGATGTACTGCATCCGCGAGGAGGACATTCTGGCCTGGAAGCGGTACAACGACCTGGAATTCATCCAGTGCGCCTGCCGCTTCACCGAGAACTGCACCATGTGCGACAATGGCGGCGGCGGTTCCAAGCGGCAGGAGACCAAGCTCCTGCTCCGCCGCCTCAAGCGCGACAACCCCAACATCGAAAACAGCATTTTCCGCAGCATCCATGCCGTCGCGCTGGACACCATGCCGGGGTATAAATCTGAAGGCGTAGAGCACAGCTTTCTGGAACGGTTTCATGCGATGGAAGAAATGGCAGCTGACGTTGAGCTGTGAGCTTCTGCGAAAAATCATGCAGCATCGGTGGTATCATAAACAAGCTGTTTCACTAAAAAAAGCGGGAATGGACCGGACGATTCCGATCCATTCCCGCTTTTTAGCTTTGTGAAACCAGTTGGAGTCAAACGCTTACAGCAAGTTCACGTACACTCAACAGGGGCTTTCTCTTTTATTAGATAGAGATCGTGTTACAAACGTCGATCAGCACCGGGTCGAGGGTCTTGGTCATTTCAAGAGCCTCATCGACGGGGTAATCCACGAGGTGCTCTCCCTTCATGCCGACGATGCGGTTGTACTTTCCCTCTTCCAGCAGGCAGACAGCATGGTAGCCCATGGCGGAAGCGTTTACGCGATCGCGCAGAGTGGGCGAGCCGCCGCGCTGGACGTGGCCCAGGATGGTGGCACGGGTATCAATGCCGGTGCGGGCCTGGATCTCGTTGGCGATCTCCTGCGAGTGGCCGATGCCCTCGGCAACGATGACGATGAAGTGGCGCTTGCCGGTGCGCTGCGTCTCGGTGATCTTATCGAGGATGTCGTGCTGCATGTCGAATTCCTTCTCCGGCAGCAGGACCGCCATTGCACCAGAGGCGATGGCGACGTTCAGAGCGATGTAACCCGCATTGCGGCCCATGACCTCGACGACGCTGCAACGGTCGTGGCTCTGGGTGGTGTCGCGCAGTTTGTCGATCATTTCCAGAGCGGTGTTCATCGCGGTATCGTAGCCGATGGTGTAATCGGTGCAGGCAATATCATTGTCGATGGTGCCGGGCAGGCCGATCATCGGGATGCCGCGGTGTGCCAGCTCACGGGCGCCACGGTAGGAGCCGTCGCCGCCGATGACGACCAGCGCATCAATGCCGAGTTCACGGCACTTGGCAGCGCCCTTGTCCTGGCCCTCTTTGGTCTTGAACTCCAGGCAGCGGGCGGTGTACAGGATGGTGCCGCCGGCCTGGATGATGTTGGAAACACTGCGCAGGTTCATTTCAAAGCACTCGCCGTTCAGCAGGCCGTTGTAGCCGCGCTGAATGCCGATCATCCGAAATCCCTTGTGCAGGCCGGTACGAACCACAGCGCGCACTGCAGCATTCATGCCGGGAGCGTCGCCGCCGCTGGTCAAGACACCAATCGTTTTGATTTGCTTTTCCATAAGAGAGATTCCCTCCAATTGTTTCTTCATTCACCTCGGAGCAGTGCCCCTTCTTCCTGACACTGCTCCATTGCTTTGCTCATTTCTGATACGACTTGCCTTGAATTATTATAGCACAGTTTTCCTGTGAATCCAATACCTTTTTGAAACTCTGTTAAAATTTTGTTAAAGTATGCTTTGCTGCGAAGCTGCGATGATTTTTATGAAAGTTGCATCTGCGCGATTCGTTCCATAGCACGTTATTTTGTTGCAACGTTCTTTTCGCCGACCAGACGCCGCAGCTCCTGGAAGAAGAGCGGATGGCCGGAGGTATACAGCCTGCGGGGGGCCGCAAGCTTCTGTTTGGTGTCCTCCAGATAGAAGATGACCGGCATATCACCGTCAAAAATCTCCAGCAGGTTGACGACTTTTGCATACTGCGGGCAGCTGCGCGACGGCAGACGGATATAGAGCCGCTGGGCCGCATCCCGCATCCGGTCCGGGCGGTTCGCCTGCGGGTGTTTGGGGTCGTAGCCTTCAATGGGCGAGATGCTTTCGGCCATCAGCTTGGACGGCTCGTCCTCGCGGACCGACAGACGCCCCTCGATGACCACAACGGCATTTTCCCGGATGGCATCCCGGAAGACCTCCAGCACCTTCGGGAAGACGATGACCTCCATCGTGCCGGTCAGGTCTTCCACGCTGGTAAAGGCCATCAGGCTGTTCGACTTGGTGGTCATCATCCGGCTCTTGACAATGGTGCAGACGATGCGGACGTGGGCGTTGTCCAGCCCATGCGCTTCCTCGCCGGTCAGTGCCTTGATGGAATGGGTCGCAAACTTTGCCGACTGCTCCCGGTACGCATCCAGCGGGTGCCCGGACAGGTACAGGCCGCTGACCTCTTTTTCCTGCTGCAGTAGTTCGGTGTGGGAGTATTCTTCGAGGTGCCGGATCTCATACACATCCTTCGATGCGCTCTGTGCTCCCCCGCTCATCAGCGAGAACAGGTCGAGCTGCCCGTCCAGGTTCCGCCGAGAGTCGCTCTCCACGCTCTTGATGATGCCATCCACGGCCTCCACGAGGCTGTGGCGGTTCTCGCCCATGCTGTCGAACGCGCCCGCCTTGACGAGGCTTTCCACGGCCCGGCGGTTCATTTCGTTGCCGTACAGCCGCTTGCAGAAATCATACAGGCTGGCGTAGGGCTTTTCTTTGCGCTCATCCACGATGCGCTCCACAAGGTTGCGGCCCACGCTCTTGACCGCGTTCAGGCCGAACCGAATCTGCCCCCTGGCATCCGCCGTAAAGCCGCCGTTCGAGATGTTGATATCCGGCGGGAGCACCCGGATGCCCAGGCGGGCACACTCGCCCGAATACTCGATGACCTTATCGGTATTATCGAGCACACTGGTCAGCAAGGCCGCCATGAACTCGCTGGGGTAATGGCACTTGAGATAGGCCGTCTGGAATGCGACATACGCATAGCAGGCCGCATGGCTCTTGTTGAACGCATAGGACGCAAAGCTCGACATTTCGTCATAGATCTCGTTGGCGACCTTTTCCGAGATGCCGTTGGCCACGCAGCCGGGGCACTCGTGGCCGGGCTCGGTGCAGCCGTGGACAAAGTGTTCCCGCTCTGCCTCCATGACCGCATGTTTCTTCTTGCTCATGGCGCGGCGGACATTGTCTGCCTGCCCGAACGAGAAGCCTGCCAGCTCACGGAAGATCTGCATGACCTGCTCCTGATAGACGATGCAGCCGTTGGTCACATCCAGAATGTGGGCCAGCTGCGGGGTCTTGTAGCTGATCTTTTCCGGCTCGTGGCGGTTGCGCAGATAGGTCGGGATGGAATCCATCGGGCCGGGGCGGTACAGACTGATGAGTGCGATGACATCTTCCAGGTTCTGCGGCTGCAGCCCTACGAGGACCTGCTTCATACCCGAAGATTCGAGCTGGAACACGCCCTCCGTCTCGCCCTGACCCAGCATTTTGTAGGTCTCCGGATCATCGTAATCAAGCGCTGCAACGGAGAAATCCGGCTCTTTTTTCTGGATGGCCGTTTCTGCATCCCGAATGACCGTCAGTGTGCGCAGGCCGAGGAAGTCCATCTTCAGCAGGCCAAGCTCCTCGATCTCGGTCATGTTGAACTGGGTCACAGGCAGACCGTCGTTGGTGGCGAGAGGCAGATAGTAGTCGGTCGGTTCCGGGGTGATGACGACGCCCGCCGCGTGGGTGGACGCATGGCGCGGCATTCCCTCCACCTTGAGGGCCGTGTCGATCAGTTCCTGGACCTTCGGGTCTGTGTCGTACATCCGCTTCAGCTCAGCCGAGACTTCCAATGCGCGCTTCAGCGTCATCTTCAGTTCCATCGGGACCTGCTTTGCGACCACATCCACGTCCTGGTAGGGCATCCCCATCACACGGCCCACGTCACGGATGGCGTTGCGGGCGGCCATGGTGCCAAAGGTGACGATCTGCGCTACATGGTCAGCACCGTATTTCCGGTTGACGTAGTCGATGACTTCCTGACGGCGCTCATAGCAGAAGTCCACATCGAAGTCGGGCATACTGACACGTTCGGGGTTCAGGAAACGCTCGAAGATGAGGTTGTAGCGAATGGGGTCGATGTCGGTGATGCCGACGCTGTAGGCCGCAATGCTGCCCGCACCGGAACCACGGCCCGGCCCCACCGGGATGCCCTGGCTCTTGGCGTAGTTGATATAATCCCAGACGATCAGATAGTAGTTCGTGTAGCCCATCGTCTTGACCACGCCGATCTCATAGGTCAGGCGGTCTTTGTTGGCCTGCGGGACATCGGGGCCGTAGCGGCGCTCCAGACCCTCCCAGCAGAGCTTTTCAAAAAAGGCCTGGTTGTTCATTCCGTTGGGCGCTTTGTAGTAGGGGATCTTGGTGTGGCCGAAGTCAAAATCAAAGTTACACTGGTCCGCGATCTTCTGGGTGTTCTCGCAGGCCTCCGGCACCATGGCGAACAGATCGTACATTTCATCCGTCGTCTTGACGTAAAACTCATCGGTCTGGAACTCCATCTTATCGGCGTCCTGCATGGTCTTGCCGGTCTGGATGCAGAGAAGGATGCTCTGCATTTTGGCGTCTTCCCTGCGCAGATAGTGGGAGTCGTTGGTGGCAGCCATGGGGATGCCCGTCTCCCGCGCCAGCTTGATGAGCTGGGGCAGAACGATGGTGTCCTCTTCCAGGCCGTGGTCCTGCAACTCAATGTAGTAATTGCCTTCGCCAAACAGGTCCCGGTACCACAGCGCCGCGTTTTTTGCCCGCTCGTAGTCCCCTGCGAGAATGGCCTGCGGGATCTCGCCCGCCAGACAGGCCGAAAGGCAGATGAGTCCTTCGTGGTATTGTTCGAGCAGCTGCTTATCAACGCGGGGCTTGGAGTAGAACCCCTCGGTGAAGGCTGCGGAGACCATCTTGATGAGGTTCTTGTAGCCGGTCTCATTTTTGCACAGCAGGATCAGATGGTTGTTGCCGTCGATCTTGTTGACCTTATCGAACCGGGTGCGGGTGGCAACGTAGACTTCGCAGCCGATGATGGGCTTGATGCCCGCTTTTCTGGCCGCTTTGTAAAACTGCACACAGCCGTACATGACACCGTGGTCGGTGCAGGCGATGGCCGTCTGCCCGCACTCCTTCACGCGGTCCATCAGCTGGTCGATGCGGCAGGCACCGTCCAGCAGGCTGTATTCCGTATGGATATGGAGGTGGACGAAATCCCGCCCCAGATGATTGTTTTCGCTGATCTCGCTCACGTCGTTGCCTCCTGTTCCAACCGTTCCCGCATGGTCTGCGCCAGCAGTTCCAGCTTTTTCATCCGATGCGACAGCCCCGATTTGCTGACCGGCGGGTCAAAGCAGGCACAGAGCGCCGTCAATGAGAGGTCCGGATTTTCCAACCGCTTGGCCGCCGCCTGCTGCAGCACCTCCGGCAGGGTCTCCAGCGCATTCTGCTCCTGCAAAAAGCGGATGGCTTTCAGCGTCTGCGCATTGGCGCGGGCTGTTTTGCCGAGGTTGGCGGTATCGCAGTTGGTGTGGCGGTTGATCTGGTTCCGCATCTGCTTGACGGCTTTCTGCGCATTGATCTGCGCTGCCGCCTGGGCCGCCCCCATAAACGCCAGAATGCGCTCCACGTTGGCGCAGCTCTTGACGTAAACCAGGTTCACGCCGTTGCGGCGGGTGCGGTGGGGCGCAAACTCGTGCTCGGCCAGCAACGCTTCAAAGTCTCTGGCGAGATTGGTGCGGCTCGTTAAAAATTCGATGTTGTATTCTTTTTTGGGGTCTGTGACGGTTCCGCCGCAGAGAAATGCCATGCCGATGTAGGCGCTGACGCAGGTCTGGCAGCGGATCATCCGGGGGTCGATCTGCAAGCTCGTCTCACTGCCGGTGGTGCCGAACAGTTCATGCAGCCGCATCACCTGTTCAGGCTCCCGGATGCCAAACTCGTACACCACCCCGCTGGGGCGGCTCTTTTCCAGAATGGTGCCCCGGACGCCGCAGCGGGCAAACAGCTGCTCGGCCACGCGGGCGGTCAGCTCCTGCTCCGTCTGGAGCACAAGGCCCTTGGCGTCGAAATATTTGGCAAAGCAGGCGATGCCGTAGGCCGCCGCGCGGACGCAGCAGTCCTTCTGCAATTGCAGGCTGTGCTGCGCGATCTCTTCCCGTGCCTGGGATGCAAAACTCATCTTGTCGTTCCTTCTTCGATCTGCCGTTCAACGGGAGGCATCGCGGTGCTGGACGCCGGGCTGGTAGCCCAGGCTCTCGCAGTATTCCGCGATCTTCCGCGCAAAGGTGATGGAGCGGTGTTTGCCGCCCGTGCACCCCACGGCAATGGTCAGCTGGCTCTTGCCCTCCTTGACGTAGAGCGGCAGGGCATATTCCAGAAATGCTTCGTACCGGCGCAGCAGTTCCTGCGCCTCCGGTTTGCCCATGACGAAATCCACGACCTCCTGATCCAGGCCGGTCTTGAACTTCAGATCCGGGACATAGAACGGATTGGGCAGGCAGCGCACATCCAGCACCAGGTCTGCGTCCGCCGGGACGCCGAACTTGAAGCCGAACGACATCACCGTCAACCGCATCGCACTCCGCGCCCCGCCGTTCTGCACAAAGAGCTCGCAGATGCGCTCCTTGTTCTGCGCGGTTGAGAGTAGGGCCGTATCCACGATATAATTCGCACGCTCCTTAAAAGGGCGGAGGATCTGGTGCTCCTTCTGAAAGGCTTCCCGCGTGGAGATGCCCTCCGCAATGCTGATCGGGTGGCGGCGGCGGGTCTCGCTGTAACGGCGCATCAGCACATCGTCCGGTGCGTCGAGGAAGAGGATCTCGTAGGCGATCCCCTGCTGGTCCAGCAGGTCGAGCGCCTTCTCGATTTCCTCGCTGGAACGGCAGCCG
>OGMV01000825.1_pt1 | contig 12782 bp, 8 predicted proteins | sample 1573341 | NCBI WGS metagenome assembly OGMV01 (sample SAMEA2581994, study PRJEB24529) | metagenome | biome: Human gut stool | place: China | collected 2011 | reverse complement strand
GCATTTTTTATCACTTTCCTAACTACTCCTCTCTATTTTCTTACACCCAACTGTACTTAAGCTCAAACATAACGTAAGTAATAGGCATGCTCCTCTTTATACTATTTTTTTCATAAATTTTTCCTCCTTTATTTTTACACAATAGCAGTTTATAACTATTTTCAATAATATTCTACACACCTTTTATGAAACGTTGATGAAATATAATTTTTTATTTTTCCAAACTATGGTATAATAATATAAATATTATGCTTAAAGTTGTTCTTACACAATTAGTATATGATCGATTAGTATATGAGCAAGCATAAACTAACTGAAGAAGAAAAGGCTCTTTTTGAAATTTGTAATGCTTTAAACATGAATGGAATTCTAGAGACAATTTCGGGGTATGCTATTCAAGAAGAAATTATTAAATAATGAGAGTATGTTATTCTATTTTATTGAGAAGAAAGACGCCTGCATAAAAGTTTGTTTTATGCAAGCGTCTTTAACTAATTGGAATAAAATGATTAATCCAACTCTGCCCCTAACTCATACCTCCAATACTCAGACGCTTCATACTTCTTATTTTTGTGAAAATGAGCATTTGTCAGTTCACATTCCTTGTCAAAAGACATCGGATCACAGTTCAGCCCATTCATATGAGGAATATGTATCATATCAGAGAGATATGGATTGCTTTGATGAATTGTTAAGTGCTTCGGCTTATGTGAGTAATCGCTGTAAGTATGAAATGAAGAAAGCCAATACGAAGGAAGAAATTGAAGATGCTTTTAGGAATAGCAAATTATTATTCGTTGATGATAGCTATGATGCTGGAAATGCAGTATTGTATTTAGCTATGGACATAGATAATAAAATAGTATTTAGTTTTATAAGTAGATGTATTTTTGTTAATTGGTTTAAATATATTCCTATAACATTTACTGATAGAAATCATTATAAATCAATAATTGATAAGGAACCTTTATTTGCAAATGTTCCAGCATTGATAGATTTTCAATAATTTTCTTGAAGGGAATGAATTCTAATATTTTTTTTCATGTAAGTTCAAAGTCTAATGTATTTATATTGGAAAAAAGATATCTTACTCATATGCAATGTAAGTTGGATTGGTGGGATGATATTATTCCTTTAGAGCATAAACAGTATTTTGATGTATTTGTTAGGGAACATGAATAGACGATGTTAAGGTTAGTGGTAAAATTAAATATGTTGTGATTATAATGCATAAACGTGTAGAAATAAAAATTTTTATTATAATACAAGTATGTTTGAACAAATAATGGTCAAAAACTCATCGACATCCGACCCCATGCACGTTATAATATAGATAATCTAATAAGAAAACAGTGTTATCATTACTGCATTGTTAAGTGGGAATGGTAGCCATAAATATGAATTCGCAGGAACGGAATGGTTGAACCCTCAGGGTGACAGTGTCACTCATTTGTCAGCGAGAGGTGCTTAACTTGGATGATTTTCAGTTTTCTTATTTTGACATGGATTTACAGGAAAGTCAGTAAAATCAAGTTGTTGCTTGACTTATGTTGACCAAGAAAAACATAGATTTTCTGTAGTGACTTGAACTCCTAAGGGGCAGTTTAGGGTTCGATTCCCCCAGAGAACATTATTTTAGCAGCAATGATTGAATGTGTCATTGCTGCGTTTTTAATATCAGATGGAGTCGTTACATTTATAACATTTCAGTTGAAAAGAAAAATCGGAGGTAATAACTTATGGGATATGATATAGAGAAAGAGAAAAGAGAAGCGATAGATGCTGGATACAGGGCAATCAATAGTTTAAAGACAGCCAGAGATAATCTGAACAGTGCAAAGAACTGGGGATTATTGGATATGTTTGGTGGTGGATTTTTCTCCACGATGCTTAAACATTCTAAAATAGACCAGGCAAGACAAAACATGGAACAGGCAAAGTATGATCTTCGTAATTTCAGCAGAGAATTAAATGATGTGAATATTGCATGTGATTTGAATATTAATATAGGAGATTTTTTGTCTTTCGCAGACTATTTTTTTGATGGATTTGTTGCGGACTGGATGGTACAGGATCGAATCAATAATGCCAGATGTCAGGTGGAAGAAGCTATCCGTAGAACGGAATATATCATAAGTCAGTTGCAGCATATGTAAAGAAAATATATCTTAATAGTAATGTTGTTATTTGAATATTTATGGAGGAATAAGATAATGTCAAAGGATGAATATTTAATCACAGATGCGCCTCTAAAAGCGCTGACAATATTTGCAATGCCTATGATTCTGGGAAGCTTTTTCCAGCAGGTATATAATATGGCTGATTCAATAATAGTTGGTCAGTTTGTCGGCTCATCTGCACTCGCAGCGGTAGGTGCCTGTGCTGCACTTACGAATGTCTTTATATGTGTAGCACTTGGTGCCGGTGTAGGTGCTGGTGTGCTTGTGAGCCGGTATTTTGGGGCAAGGGATTATAGTAGGATGAAAACAATTGTGTCAACATCATTAATCAGCTTTCTGATTCTAAGCGTATTTCTTGGCATATTTGGTTTTGGATTTTCTAATATAATGATGAGTGCATTACATACTCCTGCTGATATAATGGATGATGCGGTATTATATCTGCGTGTTTATTTTGTGGGTTTTATATTTCTGTTTATGTACAACATTCTTTCAACGATGTTTACATCAATTGGTGAGTCGAAGATTCCGTTGGGACTTCTGATATTTTCTTCTATTCTAAATATTATTATGGATCTATGGATGGTGGCAGGCTTAGGTCTTGGAGTGTTTGGTGCAGCACTTGCAACGCTTATTGCACAGGGGATTTCGGCTGTGTTTTCACTACTGATATTCCTTCACAGGATGCGTAGATATGAATGCAGCTTTAACTGGTTTGACAGACAGGAGTTATCTTCTATGCTTCGAATTGCTGTACCATCTATTCTACAGCAGTCAACAGTATCCATTGGCATGATGATAGTGCAGGCGGTTGTAAATCCCTTCGGTACACAGGCTCTTGCGGGATATTCGGCAACAATGAGAGTGGAAAATGTTTTTGCGTTAATCTTTGTATCTATTGGAAATGCAGTTTCGCCATATGTTTCCCAGAATCTTGGAGCAAAGCAGAGCCGGCGTATTAAAAAAGGATACCACGCTGCACTTGTATTAGACGTATGTTTTGCAGTTCTTGCATTCATAGTTATTGAAACATTACATACGCAGATTTCATCGTTGTTTTTAGGAAAAGATGGAACTGATTTAGCATATCAGGTGTCTGGTGATTATATGAAATGGCTTGGTTATTTCTTCATCTTTATGGGTATCAAGATGGCAACAGATGGTGTTCTTCGTGGACTTGGAATTATGCGGCCATTTCTTACTGCCAATATGGTTAACCTTGCAATACGTCTGTTGGTTGCCCTTATATGTGCTCCACGTTTTGGCATTGAATATGTATGGCTTGCTGTACCAGCAGGCTGGTTTGCCAACTTTCTGATTTCTTATGTGGCACTTAGAAAATCATGGCCAGCTGATAATGAGATTAATATAGATAAAAATAATTAATATAGAGATAATAATAGATAAAGCCGGTATGGGATTTGTTTAATCCAGTACCGGCTTTGTTGATGTTCGCCTTGCGGCATACGTTTTAATGGACTTCTATAGCTGTCTGCTTAATAACAATATTATTTTTGTATGCAATATACACTACCAAAAGCTGCTTAAATATAGAAAATGTGAAAAAAGTACTAAAAAGTTAGGAGCGGGGTAGGGGGCTTTTGTTAAAAAAATAGAATATAAAAACTAATGCCCGAAATCTGTTGACTTAGAAAATATATTCTGTTATAAAGGTTTGAAATAAATATAATTATTATAAAGAAAGGAAATAACAACCTATGACACCACATATAAATATGATGAAAAAGAAATTGGAAGATATGCATTTGAAGGAAAGGATAAATTATGGCTACAAAAAAGTTATCATTATGATGCTGATATCCGGGCTGTTTTCTATAATAGTTATAGGTGTGTTATTTGCTAATATGTATCACTATGTAGAAAATGTTTCGGCTGCAGACCAGGCTGTTAAAATGTGCAGAGTAAATGTTAATTCTGCTGCGAGAAATATAAGAGAAATGGCATTAAATAATGATACATCTTCTTACAATGACTATGAACTTACAGTAAAAAAATTGCTTACGGATGTTGATTCCCAGCTTCAGATTATAAAGAAGAGTGGGGTTGTTTCAGAGGCAGATTATAATGAATATGCATCTTATCTTTCTCAGTGGGGAAACATAGGTTATTCAATCATAGAAAATATTAAAAGCGGCAACAAGGATAAGGCAACTGAAGAAATTCTTAATAAATGTACTCCTGCATTGAATAAGCTTGTTGAAAAAGCAATGAGCTTAGGTGATATTACAGATAAGGCGAGCAATAAGGCTGCTATAACTACATTTATATTTGCAGCTGCAGGAATTGTATGTATTATTGTTTGTCTATCGATTGCGTGGATACTGGCAAAGAGGACAAGTAAGAAAGTACTTGAAACGATTATTGCACCATTAAAGTCAGTAGAAAATACTGCAGATGAACTGATGAAAGGAAATCTTCACAGCACACTTGATTATAAGTCTGATGATGAGCTTGGAAGACTGGCACACAGCCTGCGTAACTCTATTGCTATTCTTGGAAGCTACGTAGATGATATAGACCGTGCAATGAAGTTGTTTGCAGAAGGCAATTTCGATGTTAAACCGGAAGTAGAGTGGAAGGGTGATTTTGTTGGAATATTGAATTCCTTTATGCTGTTTGAGGAAAGTATGGCAGAAACTATTAAAGGAATCCAGAGAGTTTCAGATGAAGTATCAAGTGCAGCAGAGCAGGTTGCTTCAAGCTCTAATGAATTAGCAGATGGAGCAACGAATCAGGCTGCTGTTGTAGAGGAGCTTACAGCAACAGTTGCAGGTGTTGCAGAGCAGGTGGAAAAAAATTCGCAGTCTGCAAAGCAAATCAGCAGCAGAGTTGGAAATCTTGGGGAAGCTATTTCTGAGAGTAACAGTAAGATGCAGGAAATGGTTGCTTCTATGAATGATATTAATGAGGCATCAAATGAGATTGATAAGATTATTGCAACAATTAATGAAATTGCCTCACAGACTAATCTGCTTGCCTTGAATGCATCTATAGAAGCAGCAAGAGCTGGAGAAGCTGGAAAAGGCTTTGCAGTTGTTGCTAATCAGGTAAATCTTTTAGCAGACCAGAGTGCTAAGGCAGCAAAAGAATCTGCTGTACTCATTGAAACATCTGTAAGAGCTGTTAAGAAGGGTATGACGATTGCAGATGAGACTGCAACGCAGTTAGAAGAGGTTGCTGGTAGTTCTAAGATGATTACAGAGGAAGTTACTGATATCGCGGATACATTAGAGCAGCAGACGGAAGAAATAAAGCAGATTAACGAAGGAATTGAGCAGATTAATGATGTTGTACAGACGAATTCAGCAACATCACAGGAATGTGCAGCAGCTAGTCAGCAGATGAGCAGCGAAGCAGAGAATCTGCGTGAAACGATACGAAGATTTAAGGTTGCAGACTTTAAGAAGAAATAACAGAGTAGATGACTTTATTATTTCTGAAAAGTATAAGACAGTATTTACAAGCTCTACAGGAATTATATTTTTTGACACCATAACATCATAACATCATAACATATAGGTGATAAAATATAAAAAATGTGATAAAGTATTTTATGATGATGTGATGGTCAAAAGGTAAAAAGGCATTCGAGCATGCACTATAGATTTTTTGACTTGTGACACAACCCGATATGTACAAAGAATGTGCACAGAAATGAGGATGAGTATGAATTATATAGTGTTGGATCTTGAGTGGAATCAGAGCTGCAGGGGTAAGGAGTATACTGTTTTAGGACTACCATTTGAGATTATACAGATAGGTGCAGTTAAGCTTGATGAGAATAAGAAAGTAACAGGAAAGTGGGAACGCATAATAAAGCCTGTTGTATACACGAGACTTCATGGAAAAGTATCAGAAATGCTTGGGATTACAGCAGATGACCTTAAATCAGGACAGGATTTTAAGAGTGCTGCATGTGAGTTCCTTGAATGGTGTGGTGAAGATTATAAGTTTATAACATGGGGCGGTTCAGATCTTACAGAATTTCAGAGAAATATGAAGTATTTTGGCGTGGAAAATCCTTTTCCTTTTCCATTAACATATTATGATCTTCAGAAGTTATATAGTAAGGTATACTCTGACGGAAAGACAAGAAGGAGCTTGAAAATAGCGATTGAAGAGCTTGGATTTTTGGAAGATGCAGAGTATCATTCAGCAATCAATGATGCTATATATACAGCAAGAATCTTTTCTAACATGGATTTTGACAGTGTGAGCATATATGAAAGTATAGATACATATAGAATCCCATCATCAAGAAAAGAAGAGATATATATGAATTTCAAAACTTATGAAAAGTATATATCAAAGGGTTTTAAGACAAGAGATAAGGCGGCAGAGGACAGGACAGCAAGATCGTGCAGTTGTTATATATGTAAAAGTCCGATGAAAAGGCGTATAAAGTGGTTTGCCACATCCTCAAAGAATTATTATTCTGTTTTTGTGTGTGATGAGCACGGATTGTTTAAGGGAAGAATGAAGGTTAAGCAGAGTGATGATGGACAATATTATGATGTAAGGATATTAAAGCATACAGATGAAGATGGTGTTAATAAAATAATAGATAAGCAGAAAAAAGAGCGGGAACACAGAAGACGTAAGAGAATGGAAGAACATAAAAGGAAAGTAGAAGCAAGAAACAGCTGTAATAAGTGATATTAAAACAGAAGGCTGGGAGGCAATAACCTTGATTGTAGGTTATTGTCTCCCAGCCTTTTGTTTTAATATGTACTTATAAGATAAATATGATTAAGCCATTGACAGATATGATGGCGTAACAGCTAGATAAAAGATTTATGATATCTTCGTAGGTTTATGCGCGTTCACATCACCATTGAATTCATAAACAGCGATGCCGTATCTATGTAAGTCAATAAGCAGTGAATCTTTATATCCATCACATTCTCCGTGAATACTTGTAAGTGTTTTCTTCTGATTCTTTAAATCATCACCAAGAACAAGCTTGTATTTTCCTTTTATAGGAACACCTATTCTGTGATGCATACGTTCTACTGGTGTGAAGTTTAAGACAAACAGAAGATGCCTCTTTTTATCCGGACTTATTCTTATAAATGAAAATACACTGTTATCTCTGTCGTTTGCGTTTATCCAGCGGAAACCTTCTGGACTATAATCTGTTTCGTACAGACATTTATACTTTTTGTTAAGCATCATACATGCTTTGGTAAATTCTTTAAGCTCCTTGTGTGAAGGATCTTCAAGCAGGTACCAGTCAAGAGCTTTCTTTTCACTCCATTCGTTCCACTGACCGAATTCCTGTCCCATAAAGAGTAACTTTTTGCCAGGATGACCACTCATGTATGCATAGGCCAGCTTTAAGTTGGCAAACTTATCATCCTTATCACCTGGCATTTTGCCGAGCATGGAGCATTTAAGGTGGACAACCTCATCATGTGAAAGAACAAGTATGAAATTCTCACTGTACGCATACATTAATGAGAAAGTCATCTTTCCATGATTGAACTTTCTAAAGTAAGGATCAAGTTTCATGTATTCAAGGAAATCATGCATCCATCCCATATTCCACTTAAATGTGAATCCAAGACATTCACCATTGTCAGGATCACCGCTTACCATAGGCCATGCTGTTGATTCTTCTGCTATTGTAACAGCCTGAGGGAAACGTTTTTTCATCATGCTGTTAAAATGTTTTAAAAAGCTCATGGCTTCAAGGTTGCCGTTACCGCCGTATTTGTTAGGAATCCAGTTACCTTCTGTTCTTCCGTAGTCAAGATAGAGCATGGATGCCACAGCATCAACTCTTAATCCGTCTATATGGAACTTATCTACCCAGAACATACCATTTGCAATAAGGAAGTTGGATACTTCATTCTTACCATAATCAAATACTTTAGTGCCCCAGTCAGGATGTTCACCTTTTCGAGGGTCTGCATACTCGTAGACACAGCTTCCATCGAAGTTGGCAAGACCATGTGCATCCTTTGGGAAATGTGCAGGAACCCAGTCAAGTATGATGGCAATATGTTTACTGTGCATATAATTAACGAAATACATGAAGTCCTCTGGTGTTCCGTATCTTGCAGTAGGTGCATAATATCCTGTAACCTGATAACCCCATGAGCCATCGAAAGGATACTCTGCAATACCCATAAGCTCAATATGTGTATATCCCATTTCTGAAACATACGCTGCGAGATCAGGTGCTATATCCCTGTAGTTAATATAGCCATCTTCAGTGCCATCCTCCTGCTTTTTCCATGAACCAAGGTGACATTCGTATATAGACATAGGTGACTTAAGATGGTTTTCTTTTTTCTTGGATTCTACCCATGCACTATCTGTCCATGTAAAACTGTTAAGGTCTGCTACGATAGATGCTGTTTCAGGTCTTAGCTGCGCTGCATTGGCATAAGGGTCAGCCTTATATATAGCTTCTCCGTTCTGTGCTATAATAAGGTACTTATACATCTGTCCCTTCATGGCACCTTCTACAAATAGTTCATATATGCCGCCATCGGAAATCTTTTTCATGTCATATCCATAGGCTTTCCAGTCATTAAACTCACCTATAACATACACATCCTTGGCAGCTGGTGCCCATACTGCGAAATATACACCTGTCTTACCATCCTTTTGTGCAACATGTGCTCCCATTTTATTGTAAATCTCATAATGTGTTCCCTGTCCAAAAAGATAGGAATCCAACTCGCTTATCCGCACATCATTGTAATTCAATATATCAGCCATATAACTCCGCCCTTCCACTTATATTTAACTGATATCATATATCAGTTCACATACTCATTTGTATAAAAATATTTTATCATAATATTTGATTAAATACTATTAATTTTTTGACAATTGGTCATTTTTTATTGCCTTTTTAAGTTTAATGTTAAAATGTTACATAATAAATGATTATAATGAGTTTAATGTAACACTTGACATCATAATTGCAGGAATTTATCATAAAGTATACTGGTTTCATATTATGATATGATGTAAGTGTCAAAAGCATAAATCGCGTTTGTGTTCGCACAGATAAGCAATTTATATATATTGACACGCCGAACACCGAAAACGGAATAAAATGGTGTGAACACGACATTTTATGAAAGGTAATACTAATTAAGGAGAAATATTATGATTTATTATTTAATAAGTCCAAACTACATAAATGTAGTCACATTTGTCAGCATATTGTTTGCATTTGCGCTAACATGCTTTGCGATATATATGGGAAAGAATATACTTCCAAGAGATGGCGGAAGAGCATATGCTATCAATGGTTCAAAGTCTGTAGGTAAACCACGTGGGGCGGGAATTATATTTATACTTGTATTCACGATAACATGTATGATTTTCGTAAATCTTACATCAGAGATTATTATATATCTGATACTGGTGCTTGCTGCCATGCTTTCAGGATATCTTGATGATGCATCCTCATCTCCATGGGGAGAGTTAAAAAAAGGTATTATAGACTTTATTATTGCAGTTATGGCTGCCATAACATATCTTCACTACAACCCGGGCACATTTGATATAGCACTTTTTAAGCTTACAGTCACACTTAACCCTGTTATATATGGAATACTTATCGTTATTCTCATATGGGTAAGCATCAATGTAACCAACTGCTCAGACGGAGTTGATGGATTATGTGGAACTCTTTCAGCGATTACACTTAGCTCAGTGTTCTTACTGTTCAGAATATTTGACATAGAAAGCTCGTTTAGACATGTAATACTTATAATGGTCGTATGTATACTTGGTTATCTGTGGTTTAATGCATCTCCAAGCAAGCTTCTTATGGGTGATGCAGGTTCAAGGGCAATAGGAATATTTATTGCATTTTCATTTCTTAAGCTGCATTGTCCACTGTTGTTCATACCGCTTGCCATTATTCTTATAGTTGATGGAGGTCTTGGACTGATTAAGGTTTCATTCATAAGATTTCTTCATATTAATCTTATGCAGAATATAAGAACACCTATACATGATCATATGAGAAAGAATAAGGGCTGGTCAGATGCACAGGTTGTATTCAGATTTGCTATTATACAGATAGTCATTGCGGCTGCCGTTATATTTGCTGTTATGTAAGTAAGGTTAATATAACGATACCAGGGTCAAAAGGTCTTTCACCCGCATGAGCTTGCTCATAGGTGGGAGTGTGTAGTACGGAGCAATTCGTAGGTATCAAAGTCGGGGGCTTTTGACCCCGGCATCATATCATATAATTAAAAATATTAAATGCCAGTCTTCAGTAAATGGAGGCTGGCATTTTTTGATGTGAAAATATAATGATTTACTAAAAATAAAACTGGTGATATATTTATTATATATAGGAATTTTTGTAATGATTTATTTTCACAGATACGGTTTTAAATGATATATGAAAAAACAAAAGATGATAGTGTCGAATGACATATATAAAAACGAAAGATGATAGTGTCAAATGACATATGAAAAATGGATAGGGGGATGTTTATGGAAGAAACAAGTAAAGTTGGAACTATTAACAAGGACACAGTGGTTAATGTTGAAAAGGCTTTAGCCCAATTGAATAAGCATATTTTTACATACTATCCATCAAGTAAAAAGGTTGTGCTTTCAAGATATGAGATGGAGCGTATGGGTGGAACGGGTGAAATAACAGATATAAAAGAGTCAGAATTTTATAATATGATTATTGAGAAAAATCACCTGCTCAAAATGTTTGAAGCAGTAGATTTGGGAACCGAGTGTATAAGCAAAGAGTTTTCAACACTTCAGAACCAGATGTTTAGAATCTCTATGTGTACTATAAGTTACGATGATAATCATAAGCCTTTATGTACTGTTGGACTTTTTGAATATATAGAAGATGACTCCAAGCTTAACAATATTGTCAGTGCACTTATACATAATTTTAACAGTGTGTATTATGTAGATGTAGACAGTGAGCAGGTATATCCATATAAGATCAATCCAGCAGTAAAGAGCATGCTTAACAGCTCTCTTAAGAATATTCCACTATATTCAGACCTTATGAAGGAATACATTGATAAGAGGGTAGTCAGTGATGAAAAGGAAAATATGCGTATAGAGACATCTCTTGATAATCTGAGAGAACAGTTTAAGATAAAGAATTCATACCAGTATGACTATAGTATTGTGCGTGATGGTGGAATCGCTTATTGCAGAGCCAAGTTTGTTAATATAGACGGAATAGGTGAATTACATCATATGGTTGCTGGCTTTGAGGATATAAGTGCTGAAAAACAGCGGGAGCTGGAACGTATAGCGTATATAGACCATATAACAGGTGGTGGTAATTATGCTCATTTTAAAAAGACATTAAGAGACTGCATGGAGCCCGGCTACCTTATTTCTATGGATATTCATGACTTCAAGATTATCAACTCCATATGTGGGATTATCAAAGGTGATGAAACACTGAAGAATATATGGAGATGTATAGAAAAAAGCCTCACTTCTAAAGACCTGGCAGGTCATATTAATGCTGACCGCTTTGCTATATATTGTAGATGTGATGACAAAGATGAGGTTATAGAGTGTATACATAAAATCGGGGAAGGTCTTAAAGATATAACAGAAGCGCTTAAGATACCTAATATAATACCTTACTATGGAATATCACACTGGAAGCATGGCAAAAAGGTCGAAGAAGCTTACAGCGAGGCTAATTTTGCAAAGAATCAGGTTAAAGAGCGTAAAGATATAAGTTATCAGTTCTATAGTCATGAGGACACTTTAAAAATACTCGAAAACAGGGCTATGGAAGATGAGTTTGCCGGTGCGATAGCCAATGGGCAGTTTGAGATATGGTATCAGCCTAAGTATAATCCAGTTGATAACAAGCTTGTTGGTGCTGAAGCACTTGTAAGATGGCGTGGTGGGGATGGAAAGCTGATATCTCCAGCCAGGTTTATTCCATTGTTTGAAAAGGATGGTCTTATTAAGACACTCGATGAATATGTGTTTAAGAGCGTATGCAGGCAGCAGGCAGAGTGGAAAAGCAAGGGCAGACAGATTATTCCGGTATCTATTAATCTGTCGAGGGCGACACTGTATTTTGAATCGGTGGTAGAGCTTTATAAGTGCATTGCAAATGAAACAGGCATAGATACAAAGTATGTGCCTATCGAGATAACAGAAAGTGCAGCCATAGATAATGCTAATATCAAGGTACTTGCAGATCAGTTCCACAACAATGGTTTTTCACTGCTTGTGGATGATTTTGGTTCAGGCTATTCATCATTATCAACTATTAACATGAAATGCTTTGATACCTTAAAGATTGATAAAAGTCTTATTGATTATATAGGTGATTTCAGCGGCGAGAGACTGCTTGATCATACAATAACTCTTGCCAAGGAGCTTGGAATATCGGTCACAGCCGAGGGAGTTGAGACGAAGAAGCAGGTTGATTTTCTTACACGGCTGAACTGTGATAATATACAGGGCTTCTACTATTCAAAGCCACTGTGCGTTGGAGATTTTAATCAGCTGCTTGGAAGCTGTTAAACAGTAATTAAATGATGTCGGGGTCAAAAGCCCCCGACTTTGATACCTACGGATTGTTCCGTGCTA
>OGMV01000815.1_pt1 | contig 12948 bp, 13 predicted proteins | sample 1573341 | NCBI WGS metagenome assembly OGMV01 (sample SAMEA2581994, study PRJEB24529) | metagenome | biome: Human gut stool | place: China | collected 2011 | reverse complement strand
ATTGTATGCATGGTTTAATATTCTTTCAAACTGGGACCCATATGGAGAAGAGTCAACTTCAAGGATAAAAGTAGCGGTTGCATCTGATGATAAGGGAATTGTTATGGATAGTCTGCAATTTAATATGGGTGATACTATTATTGAGGCACTTGAATCTAATACTACAATTGGCTGGGTATTTACAGACAGCACAAAGGATGCTATAGACGGTGTTTACGCTGGCGATTATTATGCGGCACTTGTAATGCCGGAAGATTTTTCAAAGAAAATGGTAAGTTTTCTTACAGACAGTGTTACGCACCCTGAGATAGATTATTATACAAACCAGAAAAAGAATGCGATTGCACCAAAGATTACAGATAAGGCAAAGACAGCAGTTCAGCAGCAGGTCAACTCAACATTTATAAGTACAATTGCACAGACATTTGTAAAGGCGGCAGATGGAGTTGATACATCGGCAAATCAGGAAAATATGACATCAGGACAGACAGTTCTTGACATCCTTTTGTCAAAAATGCAGCAGCTTAATACACAGCTTGATTCATATGATACGATACTTACGGCATTGATAAGTGTCACAGATTCGGCATCGTCTGCTATGAATGCAGCGGGACAGATTTCACCTGATATGTCAAAAAAAATCATCGCAGAGCAGCAGAAAGTAGATTCTCTTATGAAGATAGCATCAAAGGGAAATATACTTGATTCAGGTGTATCCAATCAGCTTGCGGCCGGTCTTGGACAGATTTCACAGATAATGGATAGTGTTATTAATATATATTCAAAAGCGGATGGCAATATAGACAGCTTTGCATCATCTATTTCGACGGCAGGTGTGAATCTTAAAGATACGAAAGAGATGCTTGGCAGTCTCAAAACAGATTTAAGTTCAACAATAGAAAAACTTAATAATATAAAGGATAGCGGAAGCTATGATATGCTTTTGAAAGTGTTGGGACTTGATGCGGACAGTTTCGGTTCATTTGTTGCATCACCTGTCGAGATTGAGACAGAGGCAATATATCCTATAGCGACATATGGTTCTGCGATGTCTCCGTTTTACACAGTTCTTGCAATATGGGTAGGCGGACTTATTCTTGTTGCAATTATACATGTGGGAGTAAAACCACAGAAAGAGCATCCAGATGTTAAACCATATCAGGCTTATTTCGGAAGATATATAACATTTTTCCTTATAGGGCAGGCACAGGCACTTCTTGTTACGCTTGGCGATTTGTATTATATAGGAATCCAGTGCGTAAGCCCGTTTAAATTCTGGTTTGCTGCATCGGTTACAAGCTTTGTATTTACAATATTTATGTATTCACTCACAGTTGCAATGGGCAATGTCGGTGAGGCACTGGCTGTAGTTATAATGGTTATTCAGGTAGCAGGAGCCGGTGGTACATTCCCGATAGAGGTGCTTCCAAAGGTTTACCAGAAAATATACGAATTCCTTCCATTTACTCACGCGATGAATGCAATGAGAGAATGTGTAGGTGGTTCATACCAGCTTAATTACTGGAAATATCTTGGATATCTTTGTGTTTATGTGATAATATCGCTTCTGATTGGGCTTTTATTTGCTATACCATGCAGAAAACTGAATGAAAAGATTGAGAAGAGCAAACATAGGTCTGGAGTAATGATATAAGTAAAGATTGGCATTTTTAACAAGAATTGGTGGCTAAAAAGCCTCAAAACCGCTTGAAAACTGTGAAAATGACTAAAATAAATGGCTTATATTGACAAATGGATTAAAAGAGTTTATAAATGATTTTATTGGGTAGACCAATAAAATATACCTGTTGAGGAGAGATTTACAATGAATAAAACAGAGTTAGTAGCAGCAATTTCAGAAAAGACAGAATTAACAAAGAAGGACAGCGAGAAGGCTTTAAAGGCTCTTATCGATGTTGTTGCAGAAGAATTAAAGAAGGGTGAAAAAGTTCAGTTAGTTGGTTTTGGTACATTTGAAGTATCAGAGAGAGCTGCAAGAACAGGCAAGAACCCACAGACTGGTGCAGAGATTAAGATTGCTGCCTGCAAGGCTCCTAAGTTCAAGGCTGGTAAGGCTTTAAAAGATGCAGTTAATGCATAATTAAATTTAGGATTTGTGAAAATGTAATTTTTGAACAGGAAGTGCATTGTGTCGAAAGACTGGTGGGCTTCCTGTTTTCAGATTTACGCGTGTAACGAGCCAAAGTCCGTGCTTGCACGAGACCTTGGCGACTGCCGCGATAACTTGAGAAACTCGCAGAGCGTGTTTCTCATAGTTTATGTGTATAAAAGGCTGATACAGGTCAGGAATACTGATACAGGTTATAATATAAGGAGACAGCTTATGAGATTAGATAAATATTTAAAAGTATCAAGACTTATCAAAAGAAGGACAGTTGCCAATGATGCATGCGATGCAGGAAGGGTTACAATAAATGGGAAAGTTGCCAAGGCATCAGTTGATGTAAAGGAAGGTGATGTTATAGAGATTGAATTTGGTAACAGAAGTGTAAAAGTCCGTGTTCTTGATGTAAAAGATACTGTGAAAAAAGAAGAAGCGGCGGACATGTTTGAATATATTTAAAAGTCATGATTATTTCCGAATATAAACGCCTGTTAAGACATACATTAAACAAGATACAATTTTTTATGTATGGGAGGCGGGTATTATGGAAGAAAAAATAAAACAGAGGCGTTCGCACAGACTTAACATGGAAGACCGTAAACGCCTTGAGATGACGGGAATAAGTGATGTTATCTCGTTCGATTTAAATAAGATTCTGCTTGAGACAGATTACGGTGTTGTAACTGTAAAAGGTGACAATCTTCATGTGAACAGGCTGTCTGTAGAGAAGGGTGAACTTGACATAGATGGCAGCATACAGTCATTGGAATATTCGGAAGTTTCCAGCTTTGGCAAGAAGGGAGAGTCATTCTTTAGCAGGCTTATGCGTTAGACATGCCTGCCGGGTGGCAAAAAGCTGATTGGGTAAAGTGAGCAGTCTTATTATCTGGGAACAAAGTACATTTTTTGCAGCATTATTTATGGGAATGATGTTTGCGTTTATATATGACTGTATTCGTGTATTCCGGCGGGTGTTTAAGCATAAACATGTGTATACAATGGCGGTTGAGGATATACTGTTCTGGTTTTATGTAAGCATACGTGTTTTTACCTGCCTTTATGAAAGAAATAATGGCATTATCAGGGGCTTTATTGTAATATCGCAGATATTTGGTGCATTGATTTACAGGTATGCATTTGGAAAATTATTTGTGAAATATATGACCGGATTATTGATATTTATTTTGAAACCATTGAAAAAACTGTTCTTATTGATTAAAATAAAAGTACATGAGCTGGATGTCCATGTCAAAAGCAGTAGAGCATCCAGGGAAAAGAGGAAAAAATGCAGTTTGAATCCAGATGGGAAAAACAGCAGCGTCTAAAAAGACAGAAACGTTCAAGTGTTGCCGGAATGATAACAGCCGTGATACTTGTACTTCTGCTTGGTGTTGCCATGTGGAATGGAAAAAGGACGCTGGAAAAGAAAAACAGGATTTACGAGGAACAGAGTGAATCCCTTACACAGCAGATAAATGAGCAGCAGCAGCGGCAGAAAGAACTTGAAGAATATAAAAAGTACGTTAAGACAAAGAAATTTGTAGAAGAAGTTGCAAAGAATAAGTTTGGACTTCTTTATCCGGATGAGATTCTTATAAAACCGGATGATTGACAGATACATACATAAAAGAGACTGATACGCACAGTGATGGGAACCTCCTGATATTTTCAGCGTGTCAGCCTCTTTTTTTGTTGTCATTACTACATTATGACAAAAAATGACAGAACATATGGTTATAATATACAAAAGCAAAGAATCACAGACAGGGAGGTATGATTATGAGTGAGAGTGTTCGTGATTATGTAACTACATATTCTTTTAACAAGCTTGAAGAGACGGCTAAGACATTCAGAAGATTAGGGGAAGTATATGAAAATGCGGCAGAGTTCAAGACAGCGGACCCAGGAATATCAAGACAGCTCCTTCTTGTTGCTGATGTGCTGGATGAATGTGTGACAACGCATCTGTATTCAGAAGAAATCCCTAAAGATATTGCAAAGGAACTTTTCAGAAAATGTTTTCTTTCCGGTGTGAGAATAAAGAATTTATCGACAATCAGAAACCATCATGGGGCGGCTGAGCTTGTGATGCAGGCAAGGACTGTCGGCAGGGGATGTGTTTCGGTAAAAAAGATTCTGCCAATCATATCCGAAGTATTCGGGCTTGGCTATTATCTTCCGGGTTCAGACAGGACAACTATTCATGAACAATTTGAGCAGTTTATATTTATACAGGAGAGCAGATTCCGCATGCTTACTGGAGTTGCACGCCGTGGCAAAGGATGCAGTAAATTTAATGGGGATAATTTTCTTATTTCAAGACTTGATTGTGGAAAAACAACCGCGGCGATAGCTGACGGAATGGGAAGCGGGAAGAGGGCTTTTATAGAGAGCCGCATGGTTATTGAACTTATGGAAAACTGCATAGATGCAGGATTTGATGAACATGCTGCATTGGACCTTATAAATGCGGCTTATATTGCAGGCGGTTCTAAGAGTGTCAATCCTGTAACTATGGACATGAGCGTGATTGACTGTAACACAGGAATAATGTCGTGTATTAAAATGGGGGCGGCGGCTACATTTATAAAGCGTGATTCATCAGTGGAAGTTATAAAATCGACAACACTGCCACTTGGCGTGCTTGAAAAGGTTGATTATGAGCGTGTTAATAAAAAGCTTTATAATGGTGACTATGTTATTATGGTAAGTGACGGGTTGTTAGATAATATTCCCAATGTTGATAAAGAAAAAATATTTGCAGATATTATAAATACAATATCTGTTAAAAAGCCGGATGCAATGGCAGAAGAGATAATGCGTAAATCATTAAAATATAATGGTGGAAAGCCATCTGATGATATGACAGTTCTTGTACTCGGACTGTTTGACACTTATGACAAATAATAATATAATTTCTGGTATAATATAAAGTTATATTTGTTATAGTGACAAAAGAACGGACTGGATATGATTGAAAAAGTATATGACTATATGAAAAAGACAGGAATGTCTGATAATACAAAAACGATTGTGGCAGGACTTTCAGGCGGTGCAGATTCCGTATGTCTTGTTATGGTTTTAAAAAGAATAATTGAAATCCACAGACTGGGTATAAATATTGTGACAGTTCATGTAAATCATGGAATAAGAGGGGAAGAAGCAGAACGTGACGAGAAATTTGCCAAAGAATTTGCACAGGCAAACGGACTTGAATTTCAATCATATCATGTAAATATACCTATGATTGCAAAAAATGGCAATATGAGTGAGGAAGAAGCGGGAAGGCAGGAAAGATACAGGATTTTCAGAGAAGAAGCAAAGTGTTATCCTGATGCAAAAATTGCGGTTGCACATCATATGGACGACCAGGCGGAGACTGTGCTTATGCATCTTATGCGTGGAACCGGACTTGCCGGGCTTGTTGGAATGAATCCGGTTAATGGCGATATAATCCGGCCGCTTCTTTGTGTTACAAGACAGGATATAGAAGATTTTCTTGAAAAAGAAGGACAGGGTTTTATAACTGATTCGACAAATCTTGATGATGATTATACGAGAAATAAAGTGAGAAATATTCTCATTCCTCTTATGAAAGATATTTTTAATCCAAACGTGACACAATCGCTGTGTGCAGCATCTTTGGATGCAGCAAAGATAGAGTCGCATATAGAAAAAGAGACTTGCCAGGCAATTGATGAATATGTGGTTTATGGAAAAGAAGATGCGGTAATTGAACATCTTGAAGAGTTTTTAAAGCTTGATATATGCATACGTGAACGTGTATACAGAAACGTGTTATTCAGACTTTCGGGAAAACACAAAAATATATACAGGGTAAATATCGAGGCGGTTGACGGCATAGCGTGCGGTGATACTGGTAAAGTACATGATATGCCGTGGTCTTTGTGCGTGAAAAAAATATATGACAGACTTATATTTGAACGGAAAAACAGCTACGATGCAGCTACAGATGATTTTTTGATTAAAATAAATAAAAATGAGATTGATTACAGTGGTGTCAAAAAAGAATATCCTGTTGGAAAGAATATATATCTGAACGGAAAAAATGTATATTTAAATAGTATAAATTTCCAAATGGTTAATAATCTTAATGATAAAATAGAGAATACGATTCATATTCGTTTCAGGCAGAATGGAGATTATTTTATATTTTCATCTGATGGCGGTAGAAAAAAATTGAAAAATGAGCTGATAGACCGAAAAGTCGAACCGCAAAACAGGGATAAAGTGCTTATTGTGGCACAGAATTCGGAAGTTTTGTGGGCTGCCGGAATCAGGCGTTGTCAGTCGTATCTGATTGATGATACAACAAAACATATTTTAAAAATGACATTAAATTTTCAGGAGGAATAATTGCGATGGAAAAACACAATATTAGTGTTCTGATATCAGAAGAAGAGGTACAGAAGAGAGTTCGTGAGCTTGCAGCCCAGATAAGCAAAGATTATGAGGGAGAATCAGTTAAGTTAATATGTATTCTCAAGGGAAGCGTATTTTTTACATGTGAGCTTGCAAAGAGAATTACAGTGCCTGTAATCCTTGATTTTATGCAGGTTTCAAGTTATGGAAGCCAGACTGTTTCAAGTGGAACGCTGAAAGTTAAAAAGGAACTTGATGAGCCTATTGAAGGTGATAATGTAATTATTGTCGAAGATATCATTGATTCGGGCAATACTCTTTCACGACTTGTTCCTATGCTTCAGGAAAGAAATCCTAAGTCGTTAAAGGTATGTACTCTTCTTGATAAGCCGGAAAGAAGAGAAGTCGATGTTAAAGTTGATTATAACGGGTTTAATATTCCTGATAAATTCGTTGTTGGATATGGTCTTGATTATGACCAGAATTATAGAAATCTCCCATATGTCGGAGTAATAAATTTGTAGGAGGAATATATGAATAACAAGGGAAAGGCCAGCGGCTTTGGAATATATGCCGTTGCGGTTGTGATTATTGCGGTCCTGTATCTGCTCATGTCACGCTTTGGCAGTCAGACAAGCGATTATACGTATGATGCATTTGTTAAAGACGTTGACAGCGGAAGCGTTACAAGCGTTGTAATAAAGCAGAATGCAGAAGTTCCAACAGGTGTTTTATATGTATCATTTTCAGGCAGCAAAGAACAAAAAATGCTCAATGTGTCTGATGTCAATGATATACAGAGCATGCTCACGAAGAAAAATATTTCTTATGATCTGAGAGACGTTTCAAGACAGAGCGTGTGGATAACGACGGTGCTTCCTATCGGAATAAGTCTGTTTGTTATAATATTTTTATTTGCAATGATGACAAGGCAGGGTGGAGGCGGAGGCAATGCCAAGATGATGAATTTTGGCAAGAGCCGTGCGAAGCTTATGACCAATGACCAGAATCATGTGACATTTAATGATGTTGCAGGTCTTGATGAAGAAAAAGAAGAACTTGCGGAGATTGTAGATTTCCTTAAAAATCCGGTGAAATATACAATGCTCGGTGCAAGAATTCCAAAGGGGGTAATTCTTACAGGCCCTCCGGGAACAGGTAAAACACTTCTTGCAAAGGCAATTGCAGGTGAAGCCGGAGTACCGTTTTTTAGTATATCAGGTTCTGACTTTGTAGAAATGTTTGTCGGCGTGGGTGCTTCAAGAGTAAGAGACCTTTTTGAAGAAGCTAAAAAGAATGCACCTTGTATTGTATTTATAGATGAGATTGATGCTGTTGCTAGAAGACGAGGAACAGGTATGGGCGGCGGCCATGATGAACGTGAGCAGACACTTAACCAGATGCTTGTTGAGATGGATGGATTTGGTGTAAATCAGGGCATCATTGTAATGGCAGCCACAAACAGAATTGATATTCTTGATCCAGCTATTTTAAGACCTGGCAGATTTGACAGAAAAGTAGTTGTTGGAAGACCTGATGTTGCAGGAAGACTTGCAATTCTTAATGTCCATGCGGCAAAGAAGCCTCTTGGTGATGATGTTGATCTTGACAGCCTTTCAAGAACTACAGCCGGATTTACAGGTGCAGACCTTGAAAATCTTCTCAATGAGGCGGCAATCAATGCTGCCAAGCACGGACGCAAGTTTATCAAAAATGAAGATGTCAATTATGCATTTGTTAAAGTTGGTATCGGTGTTGAAAAGAGAAGCAAGATTATTTCAGAAAAAGAGAAAAAGATTACAGCATATCATGAGTCAGGACATGCAATATTATTCCATGTACTTCCTGATGTCGGACCTGTTCATTCGGTATCAATAATTCCAACAGGAATGGGTGCAGCAGGATATACAATGCCGCTTCCTGAAAAGGACGAGATGTTTAATACAAGAGGCAAGATGCTTCAGAATATAATTGTAAGTCTCGGCGGACGTGTTGCTGAGGAACTTGTATTTGATGATATTACAACAGGTGCTTCACAGGATAATTAATAAGTCCAAGTTTTGATGAAAATCCGTACTTAGCAACACAGACGGCAAGAGATATGGTTACAAAGTACGGATTTTCATCAAAACTTGGACTTATTAATTATGACACAGACAATGACGAGGTCTTTATCGGAAGAGACCTTGCACATACAAGACCATATGGTGAAAATATTGCCGGACAGATAGATGCGGAAGTTAAGAATATAATTGATGAGTGCTATTCACGGGCAAAGACAATTATCTCTGAGAACAGGGATATTCTTGATAAGAGTGCATCACTTCTCCTTGATAAAGAAAAGATTTCAAGAGAAGAATTTGAGGCTCTTTTTGAAGAAGAAAATAAAGAGAATGAAGTTTAGCAACACTTATGGACGGCAATGTGATACTATAATTAATGTAAAAACCCCCCAATACATTATATTTTTTGCTACACCCCATAATAAGTGAAATACCTTCTCCAAAAAGGACAGCCTACCCCGGCTGTCCTTTTTACTTGCTTTATAAGGCGTTTCGTTATAAAATTATATTGAACCATTCACAGTAAGGAGTGTTTGAATATGAGACTTGTTAAGTCAACTGAAACTTTAGAGAAAAACGAGAAGAAACTTCTTTATATGTGTAATGCACGTCCTGTTTTAAAAATGAGGGCTTTATTTTCTGATGCAACAAAGGATTACAGAAATCCTCCGGAATGTGACCCGGGCGACAGCGTAGCTCTTCGTCTCAGAACAGGAAAATATAATGTTAATAAGGCATATCTTTGTACTGATAATGGGGAATACCGCATGGAACGTGTGGACTCGGATAATTTGTTTGATTATTACGAGGCTTCGGTTACAGTAAGCGAAAAGATTCTGTCTTATTATTTTAAAGTTGAGACAGCACATGGTGCAGTCTGTTATTACAATCAGATTGGTGCATCAAGGGAGCTTAACCAGTATTATAATTTTCGTATAATACCGGGATACAAGGTTCCGTCGTGGGCTAAGGGTGCTGTCATGTACCAGATATTTGTGGATAGATTTGCTAATGGAAGACCACAAAACAATGTACTTGATGATGAATATAATTATATAGGAGAGCATGTCAATGAAGTAAAGGATTGGTATAAGTATCCTGAACCTATGGGTGTCAGGGAATTCTACGGTGGAGATCTGCAAGGCGTATGGGATAAGCTGGATTATCTTGAAAATCTCGGAGTAGATGTTATTTACTTTAATCCTTTGTTTGTATCTCCTTCTAATCATAAATATGATATACAGGATTATGATTATATAGATCCACATATTGCAATGATAGTTTCTGATGAAGGAGAAGTTCTTGCACCGGGTGACCATGACAATACTCATGCGACAAGATATATTGACAGAGTTACAAACAGACGCAATCTGGAGGCAAGCAATATTTATTTTGCACAGCTTGTTGAAGAGATTCACAAGCGTGGGATGAAAGTTATTATAGATGGCGTATTTAACCACTGCGGTTCTTTTAATAAATGGCTGGACAGGGAACATATTTACAGCAGAAGCCGCGATCAGTATGAGTCGGGAGCATATGAGCGTTTTGAAAGCCCATATCACAGCTTTTTTAAGTTTTACAGTGACCAGTGGCCTGATAATGGTTCATATGACGGCTGGTGGGGACATGATACACTTCCTAAGCTTAATTATGAAGGTTCAAAGAAACTTGAAGAATATATTCTGAACATTGGAAAGAAATGGGTGTCTGAACCATACAATGTTGACGGATGGAGACTTGACGTGGCGGCAGATTTGGGATATAGTCCCGAGTATAACCATGAATTCTGGAAAAAGTTCAGAAAGTCAGTTAAGGATGCCAATCCACAAGCTGTTATTCTGGCGGAGCATTATGGCGATTCATATGACTGGCTCTCAGGCGGAGAGTGGGACACGGTTATGAATTATGATGCATTTATGGAGCCTGTCACATGGTTTCTTACCGGAATGGAAAAACACAGTGACCAGTACCGTGAGGATATGCTCGGCAACGCAGATAATTTTTTTGGTGCTATGCATCATAATATGTCAAGAATGGGTGGACAGCCTGTTAGTATTTCAATGAATGAGCTGTCAAATCATGATCATTCAAGATTTTTAACAAGAACAAACCACCGCGTTGCAAGGCTTGCAAATGCAGGACCTGAGGCAGCAGGTGAAAACATAGATAAAGCAGTCTTTATGGAGGCTGTAGTTATACAGATGACATGGCCGGGAGCACCGACAATATACTATGGAGATGAAGCCGGAGTGTGTGGCTGGACTGACCCTGACAACAGAAGAACTTATCCATGGGGCAGGGAAGATAAAGAGCTTATAGATTTCCACCGTGATGTCATTAAGATGCACAAATCGTGCGAAGTATTAATGAGCGGTTCGTATAAGCAGCTTTTATCAGAATATAATCTGATTTCATATGCAAGATTTAACCGTGATGATGCTGTTATAGTTATTATCAATAATTCACCGGAAGAACGCAGGACAAAGGTTCCTGTGTGGGAAGCAGGACTTCCGTATAACAGCGATGTTGAGCAGATATTTGTGACATATGAAAATGGTTACAGTACGGCAAGGCTCGGATATACGTTAAGTGGCGGCTGGCTTGATATTGGTCTCAGGGCAAAGTCAGCAGTTGTTCTTAAAAAATTGAATAATCAGATTTAATTCATAACATAAAATGAAGAAAGGGGCGATTTTGTTATGCCTAAGAATACAGGTGACGAAACAAAAAGCGAAATTAAACTTAACCGAAAAATGAGAATGTGGAACAAATACCGCAATTATTTTATTACAGGAGTTGTAATTGTAATTGTCCTTATTGTTCTTGCAATTATATTTAAAGGTTGTTCAGGAAAAAAGAAAAACGATACTAAACCAACAGTGACAAAGCAGACAACGCAGGCTGATGTTACAAGTAATGATAGCACGAATGAGACAACAACACAGGCAACTACAGCAGCACCGGCTCAGACACAGCCTCAGACAACACAGGCTGCACAGGGCAGTTCTGGTAATGTATATAAAGTTGAAGGCACGGCTGGTCAGGAAGATTTTACAGCTAAGGATTCATATGCAGACACAGTTGTGCTCGGTGATTTTATTGCAGGTGGTATGTCCTATTATGGATACCTGTCAGATTCACAGGTTGTATCAGATGATAATATGACAACACGTAAAGCTGCTGACTATATTGATTCTGTAGCATCTGCAAACCCTAAGAAAGTCGTAATTATGCTTGGTTTAAATGATGCGAACTATGGAACAATGAGCGGCGAAGCTATCGGTGATAATATAAGCGAGGTTGTATCATCAGTTAAGTCAAAGTGTCCATCTGCAAAGATTTATGTAGTATCAGTGCTTCCGGTTACTTATGCATTTGAAGGACGTTCAAGTGTAGAACAGAGTGTGCTTGATACGATAAATACACAGCTTGCGAGTAAAGCAGCCTCAATGAATGTGACATATATTGATATTGCTAATTCATATAAGGATGAGAGCGGATATCTTAAAGGAGACTGCACAGGTAACGGATGTAATCTTAATAACGGATATTATCCATTCCTTTTAAATAACATTGCCAAGGCATTCAAATAATTGCTGAGGCGTCTGGAGGAGAGTAATGAATTTTCATGTATTGACACTGTTTCCTGATATGATAATAGACGGGCTTAATACAAGTATTACCGGCAGGGCAATTAAAAATGGCTGTCTTAGTGTAGAAGCGGTAAACATAAGGGACTATGCCAATAATAAACATATGAAGGTTGATGATTATCCATACGGTGGAGGGGCAGGGCTTGTCATGCAGGCTGCCCCTGTGTGTGCCGCGTATGACAGTCTTGTACAAAAGATAGGAAAAAAGCCCAGAGTTGTCTATATGACGCCGCAGGGATATACATTTAACCAGAAAATGGCACAGGATTTTGCCAAAGAAGACGATCTGGTTATTTTATGCGGACATTATGAGGGCATAGACGAGAGAGCGTTGGAAAGAATCGTGACTGATTATGTATCGATAGGTGATTATGTGCTTACAGGCGGCGAGCTTCCTGCTATGGTTGTTATAGATACAGTATCAAGACTCGTTCCGGGCGTACTTCATAATTCAGAATCGGCAGAGACAGAGAGTTTTGAAAATGGGCTTCTTGAATATCCACAGTATACAAGACCGGAAGTGTTTGAAGGGAAAAAAGTTCCGGATGTTCTTCTTTCAGGACACCATGCAAATGTTGAAAAATGGAGACTTGAAAAGTCAATTGAAAGAACAAAAAAATACAGACCGGATTTATATGAAGAATATTGCAGAAAGCAGAGTGGTACTTGACACTCTGCTTTTTAGATGTTATAATTTTATAGAAAATTTGAGCCTAGATAGCTC
>OGMV01000787.1_pt1 | contig 13247 bp, 10 predicted proteins | sample 1573341 | NCBI WGS metagenome assembly OGMV01 (sample SAMEA2581994, study PRJEB24529) | metagenome | biome: Human gut stool | place: China | collected 2011 | reverse complement strand
GCGGCGTCTGCATCGTGCTGGCCAGCGGGCGGCCCACCGTAGGCATTGAGCCGCTGGCCAGGGAACTCGAGCTCGAAAAGTACGGCGGCTGTATTTTGAGTTACAACGGCGGCAAGATCATCGACTGCCGGACCGGACAGACGCTGGTGCAGCATGCCTTCCCGGCAGACCTGATCGAACCGGTCTGCACGTTCAGCCGCTATTGGAACGTCGTGCCGCTGACCTACGACAAAAACGGCATCGTGACTGAGGTTCCCGACGCCCCCTACGTGCTGGAGGAAGCCCGCATCAACAAGATCCCCGTGCGCAAGGTGGAAAACCTGCCCGCCGAGGTGACCTACCCCATCAACAAGCTGCTGTTGACCGGCGACCCCGCCGACATGCCGCACGTTGAGGAGCTGATGCAGCAGGAGTTTGCGGGCAAGCTGTCCATCTGCCGCAGCGCACCTTTCTTTATTGAAACAATGCCCCTCGGCGTCGGCAAGGATACCTCGCTGGAAATTCTGCTGCGCGCCAAGGCCCTGACCCCCGCAAACCTGATGGCCTGCGGTGACGGCTGGAACGACCTGCCGATGATACGCCTGGCCGGGATGGGCGTGGCCATGGGCAACGCCCAGCCGCCGGTCAAGGCCGCGGCCAACTACCTGACCGCCGATAACGACCACGACGGCGTGGGCCTGGCAGTGGAAAAGTTTATTTTGAATGAGGAGACCTGACCTGTGAATCTGATCGTTTTCGATTTGGAATGGAACATCGGCTACCAGCCGAAAACCTTCCTCTATCACGGCACGGAGCTGACGCTGCGCGGTGAAATCATTCAGATCGGCGCGGCCCGCATCAATGACCGCGGCGATGTGCTGGATACGTTTGAGGTCAACCTCAAGCCGCACATTTTCCGCAAATTGCAGCATCATATCGCCAAGGTCACGGGTCTGTCCCAGGGCGACCTGGACGCGGGCCTGCCGATGAAGGAGGGCCTGCAGAAATTTCTTGACTGGGCGGGCGACGATGCCGAGCTGGCCGAGTGGGGCCTGGACGACGTGCCGGTTTTAAAGCAAAACCTGTTCCTCGTCGGGCTGGATGAAAACTGGCCGAACCGCTGGTACGACCTGCAGCGCATCTTCCTGCAGGCTTACCCCCGCAAGGAGGGAGAGGGCCTGACCCTGGAAAGCGTTGTGGACCGCCTGGGCATCCCCAAGGAAGAACCGTTCCACAACGCACTGGACGACGCGCTCTATACGGCCAGGGTCTGCCGCAAGCTGCCGCTGGCCGAGGGCCTCGCGACCTATCCGACGGAGGAGGAGCTGCTGACCGAGGCGCTGCTCGGTGCCGAGAACACGGGCCGCGACGTGCAGCTGTTCATGAACCGCATGGAACACGACGACTACCGCAGCGTGCCCGAGCTGTATCAGGCCGACTGCCCTGAGTGCGGCGCGCCGCTGCAAAACGACGAGGTCTGGCTCAAGCGCGGCAACACGGGCTACTTTACCAGAGCAGTCTGCCCCTACTGCGGGCACTGGTATCTGCGCTTTAAGCTGAGCCGCCGCGACGGCCTGCATTGGAGCTTTGCCCGCTGCATCGACCCGGCTACCCCGGAGTACGATGCCAGATGGGACAAGCAGAAGGCAGCTCTGCTTGAGCGCATGAAGCGCAAGCAGGAGCGGAATATAAAAGAGTGATGAACCCCAAGCTCCGTCTCTTGGGGCTGTCTCCCTCGTAACCGGGGGAGACTTTTTTATTTTCCGTCCTCCCGCTCTTGACAAATCCGGCGTTCTGTCTTATGATTGATAAAAACGTAACACAATTTTTACAAAATTGCAAATATAGCAACAAGAGGTACAAGATGGATACAGAACGCTGGCAGATCTTATTAAAGGCAATCGACCACGGCAGCCTGCGTGCGGCGGCGGAGGAGATGGGTTTTACGGTCTCCGGCATCAGCCGCAGCGTGGCAACGCTGGAAAAGGAGCTGGGCTTTGCCCTGCTGCACCGCGCCAAAAGCGGCGTGCAGCCCACCGCGGAATGCTGCCAGCTGCTGCCGTCGGTGCGTGAGCTGCTGTTTGCGCAGGAGCGGCTGGAACAGACCGCAGCCAAGGTGCGCGGCGCAGACTGCGGCACCATTGTCATCGGTACGGCGTATAACTGCTACTATGAGTGGGTCACCCGGATGATGGCGGCGTTCCGCACACGGCACCCCGGCGTGGTCATCAAGATCGTCAACGGCACCAGCAGCGAGCTGGCCGAGATGCTGCTGGATCACCGCACGGATTTTTGCCTCATCAGCCACCGTGACTCGCTGCCGGTCTGGCTGCCCATCCGCCAGGACGAGCTGATGGTCCTGCTGCCCAAAAACCACCCGCTGGCGGACCGCGAGTCCTTCCCGGTGGAAAGCCTGAAGACCGAGCCGTTCATCGACAGCTACCCGGGCATGGAGACCGACATTACCCTGATTTTTGACAAGCTGAAAGCCCGCCCCGACGCGCGCTATTCCACGATGGACATCACGGCGACCTATGCCATGGTGTCGGCGGGCTTGGGCATCAGCGTAAACAACGCCATCAACCACCAGGGCGGCTATCCCGGCGTCGTGGAGCGCCCGATGAATCCCCACCAGATGATGGAGATCGGTCTCGCCTGCGGCGAGAACCTCGCCCCCGCCGCCCAGGCGTTCCTGGATTTCGTGAAGGAGCGGCTGCCGGAATAAGAATGCCTTCCCCCGCGGGCGGATGAGGGGGCGGGTCTATGTCATATCCCGCCAACGGATGATGGCCGTACACCTGCCCCTCATCAGTCAGCGGTCAGGGCCGCTGACAGCTTCCCCCAAAGGGGAAGCCAACAAAACAAAAACCGCCGTGCAAATCCATGCACGGCGGTATATTTTTGCCTTAATACGTGATAATGATGCCCTGATCCTGCGCGTAGAAGCTGCACAGGCCGGAGCAGGGCACGATCTTCACCGGAGCGCCGGGCCACTTGGCCTCAATGCCGTGATGCAAAAGCTGGGCGGCGTTCTGATTGCCGCACTCGCTGATGAGCACCGGATGGACACCATCGTATTTGTCCTCGTCCATCTGCTCCAGAATCTTTGCCAGCACGCGGGTCTCGCCGCGGGTCTTGAAGAAAAAGTCGATCTTGCCGTCCGGCGTGCGGCGGCCCAGAACGCGCATGTTCAGGCGGCCTGCGATAAAACCAACTACCCTGTTGACACGGCCGTTCTTGGCCAGATTGTCAAAGCTCGCCAGTGCAAACAGGATGTGGGTGCTATCGGCAAACTTTTTCAGCGCAAAGCAGATGTCGTCAAATGCCTGATCCTCGCCGATCAGCTTGTTGGCCAGCTCGGCGGCACCGGCCAGCGCACCGGAGCAGCTCAGCGTGTCCAGCACAAAAATTTTCTTTTCGGGGTGCTCCTCCAGCACCATCTCGCGCGCAGCCATGGCGGCATTGTAGCTGCCGGACAGGTTGCTGCTGATGGTGAGGGCAAACACGTTGTCCGCCTGCAAAAAATATTCGGCCCATTCCTCGGGGCTGGGGCAGGCGGTGGTGCTGGCACCGTTGTAGTCGGTCATGGCCTGCAGCATCTGCTGGGTGTTCAGCGTGGCAAGGTCAACATACTCGCGTTCACCAACGCGAATTTTAAACGGTACAAGGGCAAACTGCACGCCCGGTGCCGGTTTTTTCAGCTCGCGGATCTCGCAGGAGCTGTCGGATACGATCATCCATGCCATGGGGCAGGACCTCCGTTCTGTGATGATTGGTCACGTCTATTCTTACTCTTATTATAGAGGTACAGGAGAAAAGCGTCAAGCTGATTTTTGCAAACGTCCCTTTTTTGTTCTGTAAAATTTGCTGTGGCCACTTGTACCCGGTGCGGTTCCGGCGTATAATAACTATACATGCTTGATTGCGTAAAGAACAGGAGCTTTTATGGCTGATTTTTATACCTACCGCAATGAGGTCGCAGGCAGACGCCGCAAGCGCAGACTGTTCCTGATCCTCATCGTTGTTTTGGCGGCGCTCTGCATCGGCGTGGGCTACTTCTGGTTCACGCGGCAGAGTGCCCCGGCTCAGACTTCCCCGGCGGAATCCGCTACGCCGGAGCAGGCCGCATCCGCCGCTGTGCCCACCGAGGCCCCCTCGGCGGCCCCGGCAGACATTGCCGAGCCGCAGCGCATCCTGCCGGGCGTCGATACCGCCGCGTGGGACAAGTCCGAGGCAGTCGCGGCCACGATCGACACCGAGTATCGCAACACCGATCACCGCATGGTGGCCGTCCCGATGCTGGGCACTGTGACGAACGACTATTTCAACACCGTCACCTTCGCGGGCGACAGCATCGCGTCGGGCCTTGGCATCTACGATACGGGCTACCACAATGCCCACTACGCCACCTACGTCAGCGCGGGCGTGCAGACCTTTGTCAACAATGTCAGCGTCAAGAACGCCGTCACCGGTGCGAACGAGACCCCGATGGAAACCATTGCCGCCAGCCAGCCGGATTATCTTTATATCCTTGTCGGCACGAACAACCTCGTCGTGCAGGGCAGTGAGGACAGCTTCATTGCCTACTATGAGCGTCTGATCGACATGCTGCGCGAGCAGCTCAACCCCGGCGTCATTCTTTATATTCAGGCCATCCCCGGTGTGCAGGAGACGGTCGCCGCGTCCAAGCCGGGGCTGGACAACACCCGCATTGCCGCGGTCAACGACCTGCTGGCCAACATGGCGCTGCGAAAGGGCTGCTACTATATCAACATCCGCGAGGCCCTGACCAACCCCGCCGACGGCAGCCAGATCGACGACTACGCCACGAAGGACGGCGTCCACTTCAATGCCGCAGGCTACCATGCCTGGGCTGAATATCTGGCCACCCACACGGTCTGGAACCGCCGCAGCGTCTACAGCGGCGAGAACCCGTACTACATCTACGGGACCTGAAAATAATTCCCGGATTGCACAAATCCCCTGCAAAGTGTAAAAAGCACCTTACAGGGGACTTTTTTGTATATTTGTCCGAAAAAGCACCCGATTTATGTCGAACTTGTACAAAACGAATGGGTAACATACGAAAATTTTAGCAGAATATTACACAAAAGACCTTGCATTTCCTGTAAGAAACAGGTAATATAGAGACAGAGATTATACAGAGTCAGTGTACTGTATTCACTACAGCACCGCTCAAAAGGGGAGATTACGTTGAAACAGCGCAAAGAAACGCCCAAAAGCTCCGATCTGCCCATTTATCTGTTCAAGCAGGGCAACAATCAGGAGGCCTATCGCTACTTCGGTGCGCATCTGTGCGAGGAAAACGGCGAGGCTGGCGCGGTGTTCCGTGTCTGGGCACCGCACGCCAAGGCTGTTTCCATCGTGGGTGACTTCAACAGCTGGACGCCCGGCGAGCACCCGATGGAAAAGGTGACGGACGGTATCTGGGAACGCTTCGTTCCCGGCATCAAACAATTTGATGTCTACAAATACTGCATCACCACCCCGGCGGATGAGCTGGTCTATAAGGCTGACCCGTATGCCTTCCATACCGAGACCCGCCCGTCCAACGGCAGCAAGGTCTATGATATTGAGGGCTACACCTGGGGGGATGCCGCCTGGGTCAGCGACGAGGAAAAGCGGGATGTCATCAACAGCCCGATGTCCATTTACGAGCTGCAGGCCGGCAGCTGGAAGATGAAGGACCCCGAAAACGGCGTGCCCTACAACTATGCCGAGCTGGCCGACGAGCTGATCCCGTACATAAAGGAAATGGGCTACACCCACGTGGAGCTGCTGCCCATCACCGAGTATCCCTTCGACGGCAGCTGGGGCTATCAGGTCACGGGCTATTTTGCCCCGACAAGCCGCTACGGCACGCCGAAGGACTTCATGGCCTTCGTCGACAAGCTGCATCAGGCGGGCATCGGCGTCATTCTGGACTGGGTCCCGGCCCACTTCCCGAAGGATGGCTACGGCCTGTACATGTTCGACGGCGCCCCCTGCTATGAGGACCCCAACCCCCGCCGCGGTGAGCACAAGGAATGGGGCACGATGGTCTTTAACTACGGCATGAAGGAGGTCGAGAGCTTCCTGATCTCCAGCGCCATGTTCTGGGTGGACCGCTATCATGTGGACGGTCTGCGCGTCGATGCTGTCGCCAGTATGCTCTACCTCGACTACAACCGCAAGGACGGCGAGGGGGAGCAGAACGTCAACGGCGGCAAGGAAAATCTCGAGGCCATCGCCTTCCTGCAGAAGCTGAACACGGCTATCCTGGGCCGCTATCCGCATAAAATGATGATCGCCGAGGAATCCACCGCCTGGCCGCTGGTCACAAAGCCCGCGTCCGACGGGGGCTTGGGCTTCAATTTCAAGTGGAACATGGGCTGGATGAACGACATGCTCAGCTACATGAAGACCGACCCGCTCTTCCGCGCCGGCAACCACAACAAAGTCACCTTCAGCTTCTTCTATGCCTTCAGCGAGAACTTCGTGCTGCCCATCAGCCACGACGAAGTCGTCCACGGCAAGGGGAGCCTCATCAATAAAATGCCCGGTGAGTACGAGGCCAAGTTCGCCAACCTGCGCACCTTCTTCGGTTACATGATGGCCCACCCCGGCAAGAAGCTGCTGTTCATGGGCCAGGAGTTCGGCCAGTTCGCCGAGTGGAACGAGAACAAGCAGCTGGACTGGATGCTGCTGGGCTACGACAAGCACACCGAGCTGCAGAACTACGTCAAGACCCTGAACGCCTTCTACAAAGAGCATCCGGCGTTCTGGCAGATCGATTACAGCTGGGAAGGCTTCCAGTGGATCGTGCCGGACGACTCGCAGCAGAGCGTGGTCGCATTCCTGCGCAAGGATGCAGCGGGCAAGCAGATCCTGATCGTCTGCAACTTCAACCCCGTCCTGCGGGAGGGCTACACCCTGGGCGCACCGGTGGCGGGTACCTACAGGGAAGTGCTGAACAGCGACGACGAAGCCTTCGGCGGTTCGGGCGCGGTCCACAACAAGGCCGTCCGCACCCACAAGAAGCCGCTGCACGGCTTTGAACAGAGCATCACCATCACCCTGCCGCCCATGAGCACCCTCTACTTCGAGGTGCCCACCAAGCGCACCCGCAAGGCGGCAGACCCGGCCAAGGCCGATGAAAAGGCAGCACCCAAGAAGAACGCTGCCAAGACCGAAAAGGCCCCCAAAAAGACCACCCGCACCCCCAAGGCGAAGACGGAGAAGGCCGCGGAGGAAAAGCCCGCAAAGGCAGAGAAACCGGCCAAGGCCGCAAAACCCAGAAAGACCTCCGCAAAGGCCGAACCGGCCGAGAAGGCTGCGCCTGCGGAAAAGCCCAAGCGCACCTGCAAGACCAAAGCAGAAGCTGCCCCTGCGGCAGACGCTGCACCGGCAAAGCCCACCCGCAAGCCCCGCGCCAAAAAGGCAGCAGAGCCCAAAGAGTGAGCCGTGCGCCCAGACCATTCACATCGTTAGACCATTTCCAATTCCAAACCAACTCGGAAATGTGTAAAAGGGGAGAATAAAGCTATGGCAAAAGAAATTGTGGCAATGATCCTTGCCGGCGGACGTGGTTCGCGCTTGTATGCGCTGACACAGAAAACGGCAAAACCGGCGGTCGGTTTCGGCGGCAAATACCGCATCGTGGACTTCCCGCTGTCCAACTGCGTCAACTCCAACATTGATACCGTTGGCATCGCAACCCAGTATCAGCCCCAGAAGTTGAACGAGTACATCGGCAACGGCCAGCCCTGGGACCTTGACCGCCTGCACGGCGGTGTGCACACCCTGCCGCCGTATGAGCAGGCAAAGGGTACCGACTGGTACAAGGGCACCGCAAACGCCATTTACCAGAACATCAGCTTCATCGACAACTATGACCCGGAGTATGTCATCATCCTGTCCGGTGACCAGATCTGCAAGCAGGACTATGCAGACTTCCTCCGCTTCCACAAGGAGAAGGGCGCAGAGTTCTCGGTCGCCGTCATGGAAGTCGATTGGAAGGAAGCTTCCCGCTTCGGCCTGATGGTCGCAGACGAGAACGACAAGATCACCGAGTTCCAGGAGAAGCCCCCGGTCCCGAAGTCCAACCTGGCTTCCATGGGCATCTACATCTTCAACTGGGATGTCCTGAAGAAGTATCTGGAAGAGGACGAGGCAGACCCCAACTCCAAGAACGACTTCGGCATGAACATCATCCCGGCCCTGCTGCGTGACGGCCGCAGGATGTATGCGTACCGCTTTGCAGGCTACTGGCGCGACGTCGGCACCATCGACAGCCTGTGGGAGGCTAATATGGAGGTCCTCGACCCGGAGCACTCCGGCATCGACATCTTCGATAAGACCTGGAAGATCTACAGCCGCAACCCCGTTCTGCCGGCCCAGAAGATCGGCCCCCGCGCCGTCGTGCAGGACTCCCTCGTCACGGAGGGCTGCAAGATCTACGGCAATGTCCGGCACTCGGTCCTGAGCGCAGGCGTCGTCGTGGAAGAGGGCGCTACCGTGGAAGATGCTGTTCTGATGGACGGCGTCGTGGTCAAGGCGGGCGCTGTGGTCAAGCGCTGCATCCTCGCTGAGGATGTCGTCGTGGGTGCCGGTGCAAAGATCGGCGGCGACGGCGCCATCGCACATGTGGGCACCGGCCTGACCGTCGGTGCAGGCGCGACCGTCAAAGAGGGCGCCAAAGTATTTGATTCCGTCAAGGAGGGCGAGGAAGTATGCTGAGCCAGAACAACAATGCGTTGGGTATCATTTTCCCCAACAGCTATGACACCACCGTGCCTGAACTCGTGACCGAGCGCGCGATGGCATCCATCCCGTTTGCAGGCCGTTACCGCATGGTGGACTTCGTGCTGTCCAGCATGGCGAACTGCGGCATTTCCAACGTGTCCATCGTCGTGCGCAAGAACTACCACTCCCTGATGGACCATCTGGGCACCGGCCGCGAGTGGGATATGGCCCGCCGCCACGGCGGCCTGAACATCGTGCCTCCCTTTGCAGAAAAGGGTGTGCGCATCTATTCCGGCCGTGTTGAGGCTCTGGGTTCCATCCTGAACTTCCTGGAGAACCAGAAGGAGCGCTATGTCGTCATGAGCGATGCCAACATTGCCATCAACTACGACTTCAACGCTCTGCTGGCCGCTCATCAGGCCAGCGGTGCCGATGTGACCATCGCATACCAGAAGACCGAGATCCCCGAAGGCCGCAAGAACGACAACTACACCCTGACCGTTGATGCCGACGGCCGCGTGACCGAGCTGCTGTTCAACGATTACCGCTCCGGCATCCAGAATCTGGACCTGAACATCTACGTTCTGGAGCGCGAGACCCTGATCAAGCTGGTCAAGGACGCCACCGCCCGCGGCCTGATCTACTTTGAGCGCGACATCCTGGCACACAACGTCAACATCCTGAACATCCGCGCTGTGGAGTACACCGGCTATGTGGCCCACATCTGCGATATGAAGAGCTACTTCGACGAGAACCTGAAGCTCATCGACGAGAAGAACCTGAACGCTCTGTTCCCCAAGGAGAGCCCCATCTACACCAAGATCCGCGATGACAACCCCGTCCGCTACGTCAACGGTTCCTGCGTGGAGAACTCTCTGCTGGCCGACGGCTGTGTCATCGAGGGCACGGTCGAGAACTGTGTGCTCTTCCGCGGCGTCAAGGTCAAGAAGGGTGCGGTCGTCAAGAACTGCGTCCTGATGCAGGACACCATCGTGGAAGCCGATGCGCAGCTGGAGTGCGTCGTCACCGACAAGAACGTCCGCGTGACCGCTGGCAAGAAGCTGTCCGGCACCGAGAGCTTCCCTGTTTACGTGCAGAAGAACCACATGGTCTGATGCGCTTCCTTTGATTTTTTCACAGGGGCGGCTCCCTCCCCGGTAGCCCCTCTCGGAAAGAGGGGCGGGGGCAGCTTTGCCCCCGCCCACTCTTTGTTTCAACCGCTTTTCTGAAAGGAGCGATCTTATGAAAATCCTCTATGCTGCTTCGGAAGCAACTCCCTTTGCGAAATCCGGCGGCCTGGCCGATGTTGCAGGCTCTCTGCCCAAGGCTCTGGTCAAGGACGGCGTGGATGCCCGCGTCATCATGCCGCTGTACGGCGACCTGAAGATGCGTGACCGGCTGGAATATGTCACCAACTACTCGGTGCCGGTGGGCTGGCGCAGCCAGTACTGCGGCCTGTTCAAGGCCGAAGTGAACGGCGTGACCTACTACTTCCTGGACAACGAGTATTACTTCCGTCGCCGTGGTCTGTACGGCTTCTACGATGACGGCGAGCGCTTTGCCTTCTTCTCCCGCGCCGTGCTGGAGACCCTGTTCTACATCGACTTCACCCCGGACATCATCAACTGCAACGACTGGCAGACCGCGCTGGTGCCCGTTTACCTGAATCTGTACTACCGTCATCTGGACAAGTTCAACCGGATCAAGACCATCTTCACCATCCACAACATCGCCTATCAGGGCAAGTACGGCACCGACATTCTGGAGGACACCTGCGGCATCGGCCGCCGCGACCAGCACATCGTCGAGTACGATGGCTGTGCCAACTTCATGAAGGGTGCCTTCGAGACGGCCGACAAGATCACCACCGTCAGCCCCACCTATGCGCAGGAGATCCTGGACCCCTGGTTCAGCTACGGTCTGGATGCCCTGCTGCGCGAGAAGCAGTATAAGCTGTGCGGCATCCTGAACGGCATCGACATGGAGGCGAATGATCCCGCCACCGACCCGAAGATCCCCTTCAACTACGACATCACCAACTTTGAAGAGGGCAAGGCAAAGTGCAAGGAAGCATTGCAGGACAAGTTCGGCCTGCACAAGGACGGCAGCCCCGTCTTCGCTATGGTCAGCCGCATGGTCGGCATGAAGGGCTTCGACCTGGTGCAGAGCATCGCCGACGGTCTGGTGGACCGCGGCATCGAGCTGGTCATCCTGGGCAGCGGTGAGAGCCAGTATGAGAACTTCTTCTCCGAGCTGTGCGCCCGCCACCCCGGCCGCGTCGGCACCTACATCGGCTTCGAGCCGGCACTGTCGCAGGAGATCTACGCCGGTGCAGACGTCTTCATCATGCCGTCCAAGAGCGAGCCCTGCGGTCTGGCCCAGATGGTCGCCTGCCGTTACGGCACACCTCCCATCGTCCGCGAGACCGGCGGCCTGCGCGACTCCATCCACGACTGCACCCTCGGCGAGGGCAACGGCTTCACCTTTGCGGGCTACAGCGCCCACGAGCTGTATGACGCCTGCTGCCGTGCACAGGACCGCTACTACAACAAGGAAGACTGGCACAACCTCGTCAAGCACGACATGGAATGCGACTTCAGCTGGGACCTCTCGGCCAAGAGCTATGAGGGTCTGTACAACGAGACCGCAAACCTCTGGTAAATTCGATCAATTCCATACACTCCAGCCCTGCCGGGCCTCTGTACTGCACAGGGGCCCGGCGGGTCTTTTTGCTGTCAAGGGGCAGACTGAACAAAGACGCCGTCAATTTTTTGTGGAGGATGCGATGAACGGCGGACAAAAATCCACCAGGGGAGGACAGTTGTGAAGTAAGTGTAAACGAACTATGAAGCTTTCACAGAATTTGGTGGAGAATTGATTGAAAAAACCGACGGTTTGAATTATACTATCCCTATGAGGGTCTTGCATGGAAAAGATCCTTTGCGAAAGAGCCGCCGCATGGGGTGCCTGCGGCGGGCAGACCAGAAGGAGGAACGCCGTTGAAGGGCTTATACAAAGCACTGGAGGATATCGTGTGGCTGACGCAGCTGGGCTTGTCCATGTTGCTGCCGCTGCTGCTCTGTCTGGGCGGCTGCTGGTGGGCAGTGAACCGCTGGGGCTGGCCGGAGTGGGTGTATCTTCCGGGCGTTTTTCTGGGGCTGGCCGCAGGGGCACAAAATTTCTGGGTCTTTGCCAGGGAGCGGATGGAACGCACCAAAAAGGAGAAGACTTCTCGTGTCGGCTTCAATTCGCATCAATGAACGTTGGAGGGTTTGCTATGAAATTGCAGCCGGAGTCCAAAAAGGAACTGCTGCGCATCGCCTGCGGCACCGCCATCTGTACGGCGGCCATGTGGGTGCTCTTTGCAGCGCTGCACCTGGTGGGCTGGGTCCGGTTCGACTACACGGTCGTGCTGGGCGGTCTGGTGGGTGCAGCCGTCGCCATCGCAAACTTTGCGGGCATCTGCTTCGTGGTGCAGAAGATCATCGACGAGCAGGATGAGAAGCGCCGCAAAGCCAAACTACAGCTTTCCCACAACAGCCGGATGCTGCTGCAGGCCGTCTGGGTCATCGTGGCCATCGCCGCGCCCTGCTTCCAGCCGTTTGCCAGTGTCCTGCCGCTGTTTTTCCCGCGGATCACCATTTATTACCTGCAAATAACGGGCAAGTACAAGCCCCTTGCGCAGGCAGCCCCCGCACAGGACGTCTCGGTGGAAGACGAACCGGTGCAGGCCGCCGCGCAGGCCGAAGCTCCCGGCGAAAAAGGGGGTGAAACCTAACAAATGGAACTGAACGGCGCAAAGATCCTGTATACCATCCATACGGATATCCCCATTCTGGGCGATTTCAAGATCACCCAGACCCTTGTGAGTACCTGGATCGTGATGGCGCTGCTGACGGCGCTGGCCTTCTGGCTGGGGCATGACCTGAAACTGGAAAATGTCTCCAAGCGGCAGGCCGCCGCCGAGTTCATCGTGGAACGGCTCGATCAGTTCGTGCACGAAAACATGGGCACACACTTTGACCGGTATATCCCGCTGGTCGGCGCGATCTTCGCGCTGAGCGTCGGGTGCAACCTGATCAGCGTGGTGGGCCTGTGGAGCCCCACGGCCGACCTCAACACCGAGGCTGCGTGGGCCATCGTCGTCTTCGTCCTCATCATGTACTACAAGATCACGACGAACGGCATCCTCTCGTATCTGAAGGGCCTGCTCGACCCCATCTTCATCATGGCACCCATCAACGTCCTGTCGGAGCTTTCGACCCCCGTCAGCATGGCGTTCCGTCACTTTGGCAACATCCTGTCCGGCACAGTCATCTCCACCCTGCTGTACTGGGCGCTGGCAAGCCTGAGCCATGTCATATTTGGCTGGCTGCCCGGCTTCCTGAGCCAGATCCAGCTGTTCCAGATCGGTATCCCGGCCTTTACGGGTCTGTATTTCGACTGGTTCGGCGGCTGCATCCAGGCATTCATCTTCTGTACCCTGACCACCATTTTCATCAAACGTGCTGCCGGTGAAGACT
>OGMV01000783.1_pt1 | contig 13283 bp, 13 predicted proteins | sample 1573341 | NCBI WGS metagenome assembly OGMV01 (sample SAMEA2581994, study PRJEB24529) | metagenome | biome: Human gut stool | place: China | collected 2011 | reverse complement strand
GAGCTTCCCCGGCGGCGTGTGGATCGTCGAGCAGACCAAGCACATCAACTTCCTCGCCACGACGACCCCGATCCTCGCCTACGGCGGCCTGTGCCTGGGCAAGGACCTCGAGGCCTTCAAGCGACTCTCCTGGCGCATCGTCCCCGTCGCCATGGCCGTCGCCTCGGGCAGCTTCCTCTGCGCCACCGCGCTCGCCGAGCTGATGCTGCACCTCGAGGGCATCTTCTGATCCTCGTTCCGACAATCGTTCTACAATGGACCGAATGCCCGCCGCCCCTGCGGGGGCGGGCGCACCCGGTCCCGTCAATCACCAGATATAGAAAGGAGCGGACCGCAGGCGCCGCCATCAGGCGCCGGAAACGGTCCCCTGTACAGATCATGGACAAAGCCGCCATCAAGCAGAAAGTCTGCGAAGCCATCGCCGCGCACCGCGCCGACATCGAGGCGATTTCCGAAGCCATCCTCGCCGAGCCCGAACTCGGCTTCAAGGAGGTGAAGACCTCCCGCAAGGTGCAGGAGGCGCTCGAGAGGCTCGGCATCGAATTCACGGCCGGCCACGGCATCACGGGCGTCAAGGCCCGCATGAAGGGCAGGAACTCGAAGCGCACCGTCGCGATGCTCGCCGAGCTCGACGCCATCGTCTGCCGCAACCACAGGAACGCCGACCCCGTCACGGGCGCCGCCCACTGCTGCGGCCACAACATCCAGATCGCCAACATGATCGCCGTGGCCTGCGGCCTGCGCGACGTCATGCCCGAACTCGACGGCGACGTCGTCCTCTTCGCGGTCCCCGCCGAAGAGTACGTCGAGATCGACTGGCGCAGCGCCCAGCGAGACGAGGGCCGCCTCAAGTACCTCGGCGGCAAGCAGCAGCTCATCGCCGAAGGCGCCTTCGAGGACATCGACATGGCCATGCAGATGCACGTGGCCTCGGGCGACGAATTCAACCTCGGCGCCTCGAGCAACGGCTTCATCGGCAAGCTCATCGAATACCACGGCCGTCCCGCCCACGCCGCCTTCGCGCCTGAAGAAGGCATCAACGCCCTCAACGCCGCCATGATGGGCGTCATGGGCGTCAACGCCATCCGCGAAACCTTCCGCGACCAGGACCACGTGCGCTTCCACCCGATCATCAACGCGGGCGGCGACCTCGTCAACGTGATCCCCGACTACGTCAAGATGGAAAGCTACGTGCGCGCCTCCAACATCGACGCCATGGCCCGCTACAACAAGGCCGTCGACCGCGCCCTCAGGGCGGGCGGCGACGCCATCGGCGCGAAGTGCGAGATCAGGAACCTGCCGGGCTACCTCCCGCTCGCCCCCGACGACGCCTTCCGCGAAGTCCTGCGTGACAACGCCGTCGAACTCTTCGGCAAGGAGAAGGTCACGCTCGGCGAACACAGCTCGGGCTCGACCGACATGGGCGACGTCTCGCTCCTCATGCCCGTCATCCACCCCTGGGTCGGTTGCGTCGACGGCGTTCTCCACGGCGCCGACTACGAGCTTCGCGACCGCGAGGCCGCCTTCACCCGCATCCCGCAGGCCCTCGCCCTCACGATCGTCGACCTGCTCGCCGACGGCGCGCAGAAGGCCGACGAGATCTGCACCGCCTTCAAGCCCCGGCTTGACCGCGAATCCTACGTGGCCTTCATGGACGACATCAGGTAAGGCCTCATCCACACATTGATTCCTGTCCCATGCGGTCCGGCAAAGGCCGCGGGGGTTTCGGGACGGCGTTGCAGCAGAGCGCCGTCCCCTTTTTTTCCTCATCTCCCCATCACGCCCCTCCTTTTCCCTCTCCCGCAAGCAGACTTCCCCTCCCGCCCTCCTCCGAACCCCCGCCACTCACGGAATGAATACCACTTCGATCTCACTTCCAAAGCTCGCAAAACCGTTACAAAAGCGCGGAGGAGACGAGGATTGTGCCGAGCGCACACGCGGCGAGTGATTTGCACATGTCTTTTCTCCTTTGCATGCCATGTGCCGCCCGCGTTCGGCGAACGGGTTCCGGACGACACATTCGTTCACCATGCGCGCCGGCGGGGCCGATCCTTCACTCATCGGCTCCGCTTGAGATGACCGCCTCGCCCACATCGGGCTATCTCGGCCGCCTTGACCCCGCGACGCCCGTGACGGTCATCGAGAAGAAGGGCGACAAGGTGAAGGTCCGCGTTTCGGGCCGGGCGCTCAAGGACTATCCGTCGCAGATCTTCAGGGATGCCGGCCTTCGCATCCAGTACGCCGCCTTCGACGAGGACGGCACCGTGAAGCTTTCGGGCGCCGAAAAGTCCGTTCAGGGCAACGCCTGGCAGGCCGCGAGCGCAGAAGGCTGGGTGCCCCCCGCCGGGCTCACTCAGGATCTCGACGGACTCTGGAAGCAGGCCGAGGTGCGTCAAGCCGACGCCTGCTCCACCTGCCACGGCGCGCCCAAAGCCTCCGCCCACACCGCCAACGAATGGGCGGGCCAGCTGCCCAAGCGCGGCGGCCGCACCGGCCACTCGAGCGCGGGCGCCAACGAACTGATGTTCAAGTGGATGCAGGCGCACGCCAAGCCCATGTAACACGTCCCCGCCGCTCATGCGGCCTCTCCCAAGCACCCGTCCGGCATGAACGGCGTGCGTACGCTCAAGGGCGGCCGCATCAAACGCATAGAGCCCTTCAAGCGCGACCTCGCGCCGTCGCTCCGGCTGCAGGCCTTTGCCCAGCAGCCCTACAACCACGCCCGCATCCGCCATCCGATGGTTCGCAAGAGCTGGCTTGAAAAGGGCCACCGCGCAGGCGGCGAAGGCCGCGAGTCCGATCCGTTCGTGCGAGTCTCTTGGGAAAAGGCCGCGCAGCTCGTCGCGGGCGAACTCAAGCGCGTTCGCGAGACCTACGATCCCGGCGCCATCTGGGGCGGTTCCTACGGCTGGATGAGAACGAGCTCCGTGGGCAACGCCCGAAACCTCCTGCAGCGCGTCCTCAACCTCAACGGCGGCTACACGACCTATACGGGCGACTACTCCACGGGCTGCGCCCAAGTGGTGCTGCCCTACGTCATCGGCTCCAACGGCGTCTACGAACAGGTGACGTCCTGGGAGCTCATCAACGAGAAGACCGAACTCGTCGTCCTCTGGGGCGCCGATCCGACGATCACGAGCGACATCGACTGGTGCACGACGATTCATGAGAACGCGGGCGGCCTGCGAGCCCTTAAGGCCCGCGGCGTCAAGGTCGTGGCGATCAACCCGCTCAAGCCCGACACGGCCGAATGCTTCGGCGACAAGGCGCAGGGGATCGCGCCGCGTCCGACCGACGTCGCGATGATGCTCGGCAGGACCTCCCGCGCATGCGCGTCTGGGAGCAGCCCGAAATAGTGCGTGAGGACGACTGACGTCCGAGACCGGCCCGGTCCTGAACCCGCGGCCGGCTGATCCCGACGGATCCCGAGAGGGTCCGCAGGCTTGCGTCCGTGGGCCCTCTCTCGTCTTTCGCCCTCACATTCCGCCCTCTTCCCGCACGCACCTCTGCGCCGCACTCTTCGCCTCGCACCCCGCAAAAAACCTGAATCGACATACTCGAAAACCCAAGCATTTCCAGTTTTTCTTAATACTCCTGCAGAACTTTGCGGCGCCTTCGGTTTTCGACTTGACGCAAATCAAGATTTTGACCTCCCCCGCGCCTAGACTCGATTCATCGGAAGGCGGCATGAACCGCCTCTCGTCACAACAACACTCAAAAGGAGAAGACATCATGATGACGAAGAAGGCACTCGGCCTGATGATCGGCGCGCTTCTAAGCGGCGCCCTCATCGGTGGCGAAGCGGCGGCGGGCCAGGCGCTCGCGGACTTTCACTCGAAGATGGGCGGCTGCGCCTCGTGCCACGGCACGAACGCGGTGACGGCGGCGTCCGTCCCCGACGACGAGCGTGCGCTCAACGCGCAGTGCCAGACCTGCCACGGCTCCTACAAGGACATCAGGAAGACGGGCACGGAAATCGATCCGCACCACTCGCATCTCGGCGACATCAACTGCACGAGCTGCCACACCGCGCACGCCCGTCCGAAGCTCGTCTGCAACGACTGCCACACCTTCCCGAACAAGATGCCGTTCGCCGATGCGCCCGAAGCCACGCCGAAGGCCGCACCCGACGAGACCGCCATCGAGGCCGCGATGAAGGCCGAGCCGCGCGAATCCTATGACGTCGTGGTGATCGGCGCGGGCAGCGCGGGCTTCAACGCAGCGATCGCCGCCAAGCGTGCCGGCGCCTCCGTTCTCCTTCTTGAAAAGCACAGCTTCTCGGGTGGCAACTCCATGCTCGCCGCGGGCGGCTACAACGCCGTCGGCACGAAGCAGCAGAAGGCCAAGGGCATCACCGACACGGTCGAAGCCTATGTCGAGGACACGCTCAAGGGCGGCCGCGGCAAGAACGACCGCGCTCTCGTTGAAATCCTCGCCAAGGAAAGCGCCGCAGGCGTCGAATGGCTCGAAGGCATGGGCGCGGACCTCTCCGAAGTGAAGCGCTCGGGCGGCGCCCGCGTCGACCGCACGCATCGTCCGACGGGCGGCGAGACGGTCGGTCCCCACATCGTCAAGACTCTGCGCGCTCAGGCCGAGAAGGACGGCGTGCCCGCACGCCTCAACTCCCGCGCCGTCAGGCTCATTGTTGACGAAAACCACACCGTCAGGGGCGTCGTGGTCGAAGGCAAGCACAGCGGCCTCTACCGCGTCAACGCCAAAGCGGTCGTGCTCGCTGCTGGCGGCTACGGCCAGAACAAGGAGATGGTGGCCTTCTATCGTCCGACCTTCAAGGGCATGACGAGCTCGAACAACGTCACGAGCACCGGCGACGGCGTGCGCATGGCACTTGAAGCCGGGGCGAGCATGACCGACATCGACTGGATCCAGGCCCACCCGACCGTCGGCAAGGGAAGCCGCATTCTCATCAGTGAAACGGTCCGCGGCGTCGGCGCCGTCATGGTCAACGAAACGGGCGCGCGCTTCGTCAACGAACTCACGACCCGCGACCGCGCTTCCGACGCGATCCTCAAGCAGCCCGGCCGCCACGCCTGGCTCGTCTTCGACGCCGATCTCTACGCCAAGGCCAAGATGGTCCGCGGCTACGACCACCTCGGCATGCTGAAGAAGGCCGACACGATCGAAGGGCTTGCCGAGGCTGCCGGCATGGATCCGAAGGTCCTTGAAAAGACGCTCGCCGACTACAACGCGTACCGCGCCAAGGGCCATGACGACGCGTTCGGGCGTCCCGACATGCCGCTCGCCGTCGCGAAGGCGCCCTTCTACGCCGTCGAAGTTGCGCCCGGCATCCATCACACGATGGGCGGCGTGGCCGTCACGACCGAAAGCGAGGTCCTCGACATCCAGTCCCGTCCGATGCCCGGCCTCTATGCCGCAGGTGAAGTGACGGGCGGCGTGCACGGCTTCAACCGCCTCGGCGGCAACGCCGTCGCCGACACCGTGGTCTTCGGCCGCCGTGCAGGCGAACATGCTGCGAAGTACGCGCTCGACCAGAAGTGAGCGCAGCCGCCTCAACATAAAAGGCAGGACGGCATTTCCTGCAGGCGTCTGAGGGAGACGCCCGCAGGATGAAAATGAAGGCGCCGTCTGCGGCTTGTGCGTCCGCAGACGGCGCCTTCGTCGTCACCAAAGATAAAAAGAACCCCGGACCAAGAGCGGACCGGGGCAGCAAAGCCGGCTGCAGACCGGGGCAACCGGCACAGGGAACGATTTTCAGAATGGGTTTCGAGGCCTGTGCGCGCCCAAGCGATTGGAGGCGTGCCCGAAGGCGCGCGCAGGCTTCGAGAGGATCATCCGCAGAGAGGCACGCAGCGCTTCTTGAGAACGGGAAGCAGAGAGGCAACAAGGACGCCGAAGGCGGCCAGAATCATGGACAACATGGAAATTCGGAGTGCTTTTGCACGAGGTTGCAGGATGGAACGCGTCCGCGCGCCTGGGCGGGCTCGAGGACGAAGGCGTCATCAGCAGGCGCGAGGGCTCGGGACGTACAAGGGCACCGGCAACAGGAATCCCTTCCACATCATTTCGGGGCTTGACGGCAGGCCGCGCGGCACGCGCAAGGAGCTCGTCTCGATCTCGACCGTCGCCGCGCCCGACTTCGTGGCCGATGCCCCGGGTTTGCCGAGAAAGGCGCCCGTCATCCTCATGGAGCGCTTTGCGGGCCTCACGCCCGAGCGCTTCACGAAGGGATTTCTTGAGGACGACACGCTCTACAAGTTCTACGACCGCGAGTTCGGCATTGTCATCATCCGCCAGAAATGCAAGGTCCGCTTCGAGCGCGTGGCGGCGGATGCGGCCCCCAGCCTCGACCTGCCCGAGGGGCTCGAGATGCTGCGCACGGACCGCGTCTCCTACGACATCACGAAGGAACCCGTCGAGTACCGCATCAACCGCGGCCGCATCGAGCGCACACTCGTCTCCTTCGACGTCGTGATCTAGCAGCGGGAGCCGACGGCGCCCCCGCCCAAGGGAAAACCCGATTCTCGTATCGCTTCCGTTGGCGTAAAATGCGCGCCTTTCCCAAGGCATCAGGACAGAACCTCACCGATCGGGTTTTCTTGCAATGGACTGGCTGGCTCATCTGCTCACGGACGTCTCCTCCGTCCCTCACATCATTCTCGTTTACTCGCTTGTGATCGCCGTAGGCGCGCTGCTCGGGCGCATCCGGCTCTTCGGCGTCTCACTTGGCGTCACCTTCGTGCTCTTCGCGGCCATTGCCGCGGGGCACTTCGGCTTCACCGTGAATCCCGCCGTGCTCTACTTCCTGCGCGACTTCGGGCTCACCGTCTTCATCTACTTCATCGGCCTTCAGGTGGGCCCCTCGTTCTTTTCGTCCTTCAAGAGCGGCGGCATGGTACTCAACCTCCTCACCGTCCTGCAGGTGCTCCTTGGCGTCGCCGTGACGATCGTGCTCTACATCCTCTTCAGGGACACGCTGTCGTTGCCGCAGATGCTCGGCGTCCACTATGGCGCCGTCACGAACACGCCCGGTCTCGGCGCCACTCAGGAAACGCTCGAGCTCTTCAAGTACACGGGTGAGAACATCGCCGTCGCCTACGCATGCGCCTATCCGCTCGGCGTCATCGGCACGATCGGCTCCGCGATCCTCATCCGCTTTATCTTCCGGATCAAGCTTGCCGAAGAGGACAAGGCGTGGGACGCCGAAGAGCGGGCCCACCATCAGGAACCCGTCTTCTTCCACGTCGAGGTCAGCAACCGGGCGCTCGAAGGCCGCACGATCGAACAGGTGAGGAACTTCATCAGCCGCGGCTTCATCGCCTCCCGAATCCTCTCGGGCAGCAGCATCTCGAGTCCCAACGGCTCGACCGTCCTGCACATGGACGACTGCCTGCGCATCGTGAGCCAGCCCGACGTCAAGGAGGCGATCGTCGCCTTCTTCGGACGCGAGCGCACCGACATCGACCTCGCCGAGGAGAAGTCTCCGCTCGTCGTGCGCACGCTCATGGTCACGCGCGAATCCGTCAACGGCATGCGCATCGAGGATCTCGCACTCAACCGTCTGGACGGCGTCAACATTACCCGCGTCTTCCGCGCGGGCATGACGCTCTTTCCGTCCGCGAAGCTCCACCTTCAGGTGGGCGACCAGGTCTACTGCGTGGGTCCCGAGACGGCCGTCGCGCGCATGGAGGCCAAGCTTGGCAACCAGGTGAAGAAGCTCGACCATCCGAACATCATCACGATCTTCATCGGGCTTCTGCTCGGCGTCATCGTCGGCAGCGTGCCGTTTGCCGTGCCCGGCCTGCCCGTCCCGCTCAAGCTCGGCCTCGCGGGCGGTCCGCTCATCGTCGCCATCCTGCTCGGCCGCTTCGGTCCGACCATGCGGCTCGTCACCTTCACGACGCCGTCAGCCAACATGATGATGCGCGAGACCGGCATCTGTCTCTTCCTCGCCTCCGTGGGTCTTGCCGCAGGCGACGGCTTCGTCGCCGCCATGACCGACGGCAACGGGCCGCTCTACATGGCGCTCGGCGTCCTCATCACCGTAATCCCGCTTCTCATCGTGGGCGTGATCGCAAGGCGCTTCCTGCACATCAACTACCACAGCATCGTGGGCCTGATGGCGGGCGCCACCACCGATCCTCCCGCCCTCGCCTACGCGGGCACGCTCTCCGAGCGCAACTCCTCGGCCGTTGCCTACTCGACCGTCTACCCGCTCGCCATGTTCCTGAGGATCCTGATGGGGCAGCTCATCCTCGTCATCCTCTGGCCGTTCCTCTGAAAGAGGCGAAGGTCACACTGAAAGCCAGTCGCAGACAAACCGAAGGCCGCCGCCGGAAGCGCTCCGACGGCGGCCTTTCAGGTGTACGATGAATGCCTGCGGCACGTCCGCACCCGACGTCTTCATCCCGAACCGACAGCAGCCCATGAGAATCACGCTCCGACAGCTCTCCGTCTTCCGAAGTCTCTACGAGACGCACCGCGTCTCGGCCTCCGCCGCACGCCTGCACCTGTCGCCATCGGCCGTGAGCCAGTCGCTCAAGGAGCTCGAGAGCGCTCTTGGAGCCCGCCTCTTCGTTCGCGAGAGCAAGGGCCTCACGCCCACGCCCGCCGCACTCACGCTCCTGCCCTACGCCACGCTTCTCGTCGACAAGACCGACGAAGTGGAGGCGCTCTTTGCTGAAGCTGGCGAAGGCCGTGCGGGCACGCTAGCCGTCGGCGCCAACAGGCGCTTCGGCATCTACGTGCTCTCGAGGCGCCTCATGCACATGAAGCGCAGGATGCCCGCCATCGAGACAAGCCTCATGATCGAGGACAACGACGTCGTCGAGGACGCGGTCGCTGGCCACCTGATCGACGTCGGCTTCATCAACGGACGCCCCACGAATCCTGACCTCGACGGCTTTCCGTGCTTCGAGGACCGCTTCGCCTTCGTGGTCGGCCTCGGCAGTCCGCTGATGTCCGCCTACGTCACCGCCCGCGAACTTTCCGACGCCACCTGGGTGCTCGAGCGCGAGCAGCGCACGCAGCGCGACGTCCTCGCGCACCTCGAGGCCAGAGGCATCCGCATCCGCCACTCCGTCACGATGGACACCATGGGCGCCGTTAAGCGCGCGGCGGGCACGGGACTCGGCGTCGCACTCCTTCCCTACCTTTCGGTGCGCGAGGAGATCCTCAGGGGAGACCTCGTCGAAATCATGAAGCCCGCCTCCACCGAGCTTGCGGACAGCCAAAAGATCTGGGCCGTCTGGCGCAGGGATGCCGATGGCGCGCTTCGCAGCGCCTTTTTCCAGGCCTGCAGCATCGAACCGATCGCCTGACGGCAGGCCGGGAAGGACACGGACAAAAACGGCCGCCCGGAAGATCCGAAGCGGCCGTTTTCCTCGAGCTGAAATGCGATCCCCGAGCGTCAGGGTTCGTCAGTGCCCGTCGTGCTGGTGTGCCTTGCGCGTCAGCAGGTCGATCCAGCACATCACGAGAGCTGAGAGAACGAAGGTCAAATGGACGATCACGTACCAGAGCAGCTTGTCGTTCTCGATCGTGCTGATGTTCATGAAGATCCTCAGAAGGTGGATCGAGGAGATCGCCACGATGCTCGCCGCCACCTTGTTCTTGAGGCTGCCTGCGTCCATCTTGCCGAGCCAGCCGAGGCGCTCCGAATCCTTTTCGTCAAGGTCGAGCCTGGAGACGAAGTTCTCGTAGGAAGAGTACATGACCATCACGATCAGGCCGCCCACAAGGCCCATGTCGACCATCGAGAGAAGCGAGAGGATGAGATCGGACTCAGAGAGCTCGAAGACGTGCGGCAGCACGTGCTAGACCTCCTGAAAGAACTTGAGCACAAGTGCCAGAAGCGCAAGCGAAAGGCCGAGAAAGAGCGGCGCAAGAATCCAGCGCGCGCTGTAAAAGAGTTTTTCGAAAAGCGATTCCATGGGGCGTCCCGTATGAACGAAGTCTGAAAAAAGCTATCGACATACATGAGCCGATAGCACGAGGTCCGCAGATTCTACAACATGCAGCCTTCTTCGTGCGTCCACCCCGGGATAACTGCATGCCGAAGAGCAAGAAGCTGTTCGATCACACATGCGATGCAGACACCCGAAAACAGTCCCGGGCATCGCTTTGAAGAGCGTGCGTCAAAAGCAAGACGACCGCCGAACCGGAATCCGACAGCCGTCATTTTCAATTTGCATTCAAGCCCGTCCGCCCGCCTTCGGTCGCCTTCAAAAAAAGGCGCCGCATCGCGTGATGCAGCGCCTCGAGGCTTTGGATGGGTGCCGTCCGGACGAATTCCGTAAATCGAGCCGATGGTAAGAAGGCTTCGTGCTGAACCGTGAAAGTACGAGCGTGGAAGTGAGTCGTGAAAGTGCAGTTCTGACCGGCGGCTTCCGGCCGATCCGGCCTGACAGCGGCGGCTCCGCCTTCACGAGGCTTCGCCGGACGGCATGATCGTTAGAGTAGCTCGGTCTCCCAGTTCGCCTGCTGGATGCGGGCGTCGATCGCGTTGATGCGAAGCGCGAGCGCGTCGAGCTCTGCATGGCGGCGGGCGGTGCTGAAGGTCGTCACCGACCTGACCGAGCCGGGCGGTCGTAGGACGGGGCGGCGGCCCGGAGGGCGCTTTGGAGCACGCGCAGGCGTCTCCAGGAGACGTCGCGTTCGGCGATCCAGTCGGCGAGGATGCGGCCCTCGACAACGGTTTCGACGTTGGTGCGGGAGATCCTTGAGACGATCTCGACAAGCGCCGCGGCGGCCTTCTCGAGCATGGCATAGAGCGCGTCAGGTGACTCGTCTGGCTCAACCCCCTCCTGAACGCGGGCCGAGGCGTGGAGCCTCTCCTCAAGACGCGTGAGGCGCGCCTCGAGCTCCTTGCGGGCGTTGAGTGCTTCGGCAAGCTTCATCATGTTCTCCTCAGCAGAGCTCGGTCGCCCAGTTGGCGGCCTGAATGCGGGCGTCGATGCCGCGGATGCGGGCGGCGAGCGCGTCGGCCTCGTGCTTGCGGGCGACAACGTCGATGACGGGCACGACGCGGACATCATCCGCGCTGCGGCGCTCGATGCGCTCGGACGCCCTGTCGGCGACGCCCGACAGGATGTTGAAGCGGCGCACGGAGACGTCGCGCTCGGCGATCCAGTCCGCAAGCGGACGACCGTCGACCACAGTCTCCCTGTTCGTGCGGGCGATGCGCACCATCAGGGTGCGGAGCTCCTCGGCGGTTGAGTCGAGGAGCGCGAAGAGCCTTTCGGGATCCTCGCTCACGGCGTCGCCCTCCTGAATGCGGGCGTTGGCCCTGAGGCGGCCCTCGATCGAGGAGAGCCGCGCGTCTAGCGCCTTGCGCTCAGCGAGCGCTTCTGCAAGCCTCATACTATGTCTCCCAACCTGCGGCGCGGCTCAGAGCGTGATCTGCATGGTCTTGAGACCGGGGATCATGCTGCTTTCGGCGTAGCGGACCGCCTGGGCCTTCTCGGGATGGAGACCGAGGATCTGACCGTCGCGCAGACCCTTGCCCGTCTTGAGCGTGTAGGAAGCAACCGTGTAGAGGAATTCCTGGATCACCTCGGGCTTTTCGGCGGTCGGACTGATCTCGAGCTCGTTGTGACCGAGGAAGCTCATGCCCATGGTGAAGGCGACGAAGTTGGTCTCGTCGGCCCTGGCGATGGCGAAGGTGACGAGGTTGAAGAGCGGAAGTTCGCCGCCCTTCATGACGGCGGCGCCCTCACGGTAGCCGTCCGTGCCGAGAATCGTGGAGCCCGTGTCGATGGCAAGGGCCGAAGGCTGGTTGCAGAGCGAGGAAACCACCTTGACGAGCACCTGGGCGGCCTCGACAAGGGAGGCGCTCTTCGGAATCGCAGCAACGGCGAGGTGGGCGCGGTGCAGTTGGGCCATGGCGCCCGCCTGCGGCCAGAGCGGATTCATGGCGGCGTGCATGCGGGCCATCTCGGCGGGAAGCGGTTCCTCGAAGAGCTTCACGGCGATGACGGCGCCCTCGGCCTCGAACACGAGGGACTCGGAGGCGTCGGCGGGCAAGTCCTTCTCAGGCACCGTGATCTCCCATTCCTGGGCAAGGGTCGTGGCGAGAAGCTTCGGATCCCATTCGGCACCGGACAGCAGGACGGAGGCCTCAACGGGCGTGATCTGGACTTCGGATTCGGAGGCGTTGGTTTCTTCGGTCATGATGAACTTCGTGTTTGTCTCAAAGGGATGTGCGGCTTCGAGCAGCGCTCTCCTCGGGCGCCGGACCGCATGGATCAGGCATTATAGCCCGCCGGTCCGCTGCGCTTTCCCTCCCGCGTTCCTCAGGACCGTGATGCCGGGCGAGGACGACCGCATCCCGTACGCCGTGGTCTGCAGGCACTCGCCGCTCTGGGTGACCGAGGACCTCGAGCCGCACGGGAAGGAGCCCGGCATGCTCGTCGAAAAGGAACTCAGGTTCTGAAGACGGACGTTCCGAAGACGGCCGCCTCAAGGAAGACGTCCCCGCCGCTTCTCATCTTGCAGCGAACCTCGCCGACACCGCCGCCTTCGTCTCTCTGGTGAACTGCAGCGACTCGCGGATCTTCCTCACGGTCCTTCGAAGCGTGACGTCATCAAGACGCCCTTCTGCACGCCAGGACTCGATGCGCGAGCAGACGGCCTCAAGGTCCGCCGTCGCGAGCATGGAGAGGCACCAGGCAAGCGACATCGAAAGATAGTAGTCGCCCGAGGCGGCAAGCGCGAGCGCCCTGCTCGTCCCGCCTCCCAGAAGGTCGAGTGCCGCCTGCGTCCATCGGGCGTCGCGGTAGTGCTCAAGGAGCCAGACCTCCGCCACGCGCACGGTCCAGGGATCGTCCGAGGCGAGCTTTTCGCCGACGTAGCCGATGAGTTCCTCCCTGTTCTCCCTGAAGACCCTGACGGCCGATCCCGTCAGGTCGCAGGTCGCCCAGCCCGTCATGTGCGGCAGGAGCCTGTCGACGAAGGCGAGCCGCTCCGCGACCTCGAGCCCCTTCGCGCCGCCCGCCACGATCACGCAGACCATCAGCGCCTCCTGGGAGGCGAAGCCGCCCGCAGCGAGCATGGCGTTGAGAAAGGCGCGCACGTCCTCCGTGCGCATGACGTCTCGGGCCACTCTTCGCACGAGCGGCATGCGCACGCCGAGGCGGTCGGTGACGCCGGGCTGAAGGCTGTCGCCGAAGGCCTTGCAGGCGGGGTCGGCCAGAATCGAGAGGCGGTCATGGAGTTCGTCGGGCGTCATGGTTTCGGGATTTCGTTCGGAATCAAATGGAAGACTGTTGAAAAAGCCGCTCCGGCGAAAACGCCGGGAGCGGCTTCGT
>OGMV01000778.1_pt1 | contig 13320 bp, 10 predicted proteins | sample 1573341 | NCBI WGS metagenome assembly OGMV01 (sample SAMEA2581994, study PRJEB24529) | metagenome | biome: Human gut stool | place: China | collected 2011 | reverse complement strand
CTTGATATCATCCAGGGAAAAGCCCAGATATTTGAGGAACAGTATCTGCTGTAGACGCGCAAAGTCGTCATCATTATAGAATCTGGCTCCGTTTTCGTTTACGTAGGATGGTTTTAAAATATTGTGCTCGTCATAATACCTGACGGTCTTTTTTGTAATATGCGCTTTTTTTGCAAATTCTCCTGAGGAGTAGTAGCCGGGTAGTTTCATATTCTCTAATTGCCTCCTTGATAGCCCATATACTCTATGATATAATCATTGGGTAGTCGAAAAAAGCTCGGGTGTTAATTCTGATAAATCCCTCTAGTTTTACAGAAGGGGGGATGATGTTACTATGAATACAATTGAAGTACTTACATTGTTACTAGTAGTTTTTGCAGCATTGTCGTATATAGCCAACCACAAAAAGAAATAGCCCCCCAACCGCCTAAAGTGAGGGTGCTAATCTTTATACTAATCAATCACTGAGGGCAAATCGGAATAACATCCGATTACCTTTGAGTAGATTATACAATAGAGTGGTTGATAAATCAATCACTCTTTTAAAAATCTATCTAAATTAATTTGGAGAATACAATGAAATACGATTATTTAATAGTAGGTTCCGGTCTCTACGGAGCCATCTTCGCCCATGAGGCAAAGGCCAAGGGCAAATCAGTGCTTGTTGTGGACAAACGTCCTAACATAGCAGGAAATGTCTACACTGAAAAACAGGAGGGCATCAACGTACACATGTATGGAGCCCACATCTTCCACACAAATGACAAGAGGGTCTGGAACTACATCACACAGTTTGCTGAGTTCAACCGCTTCACAAACAGTCCTGTAGCAAACTATAAGGGTGAGCTGTACTCAATGCCATTCAACATGTACACCTTCAACAAGATGTGGGGCGTGGTGACACCTGAGGAAGCTGCTGCGAGGATTGAGGAGCAGAAAAAGGAAATCACCGGCGAGCCTAAAAATCTTGAGGAGCAGGCTATTTCACTCGTCGGCCGTGATATCTACGAGAAGCTCGTGAAGGGCTATACTGAGAAGCAGTGGGGCCGTGATTGTAAGGAGCTTCCGGCTTTCATCATAAAGCGTCTTCCTGTTAGACTTACCTTTGACAACAATTACTTCAACGCTCTTTATCAGGGTATTCCAATCGGTGGCTACACAAAGATGGTTGAAAATCTGCTCGACGGCATTGAGGTCAGATTAAATACCGACTACCTTGAGCACAAGGCTGAGCTTGATGCTCTTGCTGACAAGGTTGTATACACAGGTCCGATTGACGCATACTTTGGCTTTAAGCTAGGTACTTTGGAATACCGCTCAGTGCGCTTTGAGAATGAGACCCTCGATATTCCTAACTTCCAGGGCAATGCCGCTGTCAACTATACAGACCGCGAGACTCCATGGACACGTATCATCGAGCACAAGTGGTTCGAGTTCGGCAAGGACGAGAACGGCAACGACCTGCCCAAGACCATCATCAGCCGCGAGTACTCCTCCGAGTGGAAGCCCGGCGATGAGCCGTACTATCCGGTCAACGATGCCAAGAACGGCGCCTTGTACGCTGAATACAAGAAGCTGGCCGAGGTCGAGCCGAAGGTTATCTTCGGCGGCCGCCTGGGCGAGTATAAATACTACGATATGGATCAGGTTATCGCCGCCGTGCTTGACCGCTGTGAGGCAGAGCTGGCATGATCCGCGTTGCAATCGTCGAGGACGAGGCAGCGGTCCGCGAACAGCTGGCAGGCTATGTGCAGCGCTGCACACGGCAGTATGGCACGCTGTTTGAGGTGACGATGTTCACCGATGGACTGGAAATTCTGGAAGAATACCGGCCTGTCTATGACATTATTTTTTTGGATGTGGAGATGCCGCAGCTGGACGGTATGGAGACGGCCCGCCGTATCCGCGCTATGGACAGCGAGGTGCAGCTGATTTTCATTACCAATATGGCGCAGTACGCCATCAAGGGATACGCGGTGGGGGCGCTGGACTATGTGCTCAAGCCGGTGCCGTACTTTGCGTTCTCGCAGCAGCTGCAAAAGGCCGTTGGCCAGCTGACCCGGCGGGCGCGGCAGTATCTGGCCGTGCCGGTGGACGGCGGTATGCGCCGCGTGGACGCCGCCGAGGTCTACTACATCGAGAGCGATGGCCACCGCATCAACTTCTATACGGAAAACGGAGATTTTTCCGCCCCCGGCACCCTGAAAACGTGGGAGGAAAAGCTGGAAAACAGCGCCTTCGTCCGCTGCAACAGCGGCTATCTGGTCAATCTGGCGCACGTGTCCGGCGTGCAGCAGAACACGGTGCAGGTTGGCCCGCATGAGCTGCAGATCAGCCGCCCCAAGCGCAAGGCGTTTCTGGCCGCGCTGGCGGATTATATCGGGGGTGGCGGCGCATGATTCTGCCGGATATTCCGCGGCTTTACACCGCGTTGGCGGAAATTCTGGGCGCGGTGCTCTACGCGCAAGCCGCGCCGTCCCGCACCGCAAAGCCGGTGTACTGGGGCATTACGGCGGGCTGCGGCGCACTGCGGCGCACTGCTGGCGGCGTTCCTCTACCTGACCGGCGATGTACCGCTGCTCTGGTGGATACCCTGCATGGCGGCGGCGCTGCACAGCGAGCTGGCGGCGATGGATAACGTCCTGCACCGCCAGTATGAGCAATACAAGCAGAGCAAAGAGAACATCCGCCTGATTAACCGCCGCTACCATGAGCTGAAAATGCAGATCGCGGCCATTCGTGCCGAGCGCGACAAGGTCAAGCAGGACGCCGCACTGGCCGAGATGGAAGGCGACATCCACCGCTATGAGGCCGAGAACAAGACCGGCATCCCGGTGCTGGACACCCTGCTTACCGCCAAAAGTATGTACTGCCAGCAGCACGGCATCAACCTGACCTGCGTGGCAGACGGCACGCTGCTGAATTTTTTGACAACTGGGGAGATATGCACCATCGTCGGCACGGCGCTGGACAATGCCACCGAGAGTGTGCTGACCGAGCAGGACCCCGAAAAGCGGCTGATTCGCGTGGCCGTCTACGCCCAGAACGGCTTTGTGATGCTGCGGTTTGAAAACTACTGCGCCCAGCCGGTGGAGCTGGGGCCGGACGGTCTGCCGCGCCAGAGCAGCCACGGCGGCTATGACCTAAAAAGCGTCCGCGCCGCCGCCGAGACCCACGGCGGCACCGTGACCCTGCACTGGGAGAACGAGTGGTTCACCCTGCGGGTACTGCTGCCGCAAAAGAATGAACTGTGAAAAAACTCCGGAGATAGCTCCGGAGTTTTTTTGATGGCGCAGATTGCACAAACAAGCAAGACGGAAAATTGGCAAAATGACCAATAAAAATTGACATACTCCGACGGAATCGACAGATTGTGAAGCAAAACCGACAATTTATGTATTTTTTGTGTTTTTTCTGTAAAAAAACGCTATTATAAAGAAGCAAAATTCGGCGAGGCCGAAAAAGAAGGAGAAAAAAGTATGAAAACGTTCCTCTGCGTTGTACGGCGGGTATTGGCGGTTCTGCTGGCGCTTATCTTTGCGCTGCTGGGGGCTGCCTGCCTGATTGCCATTCCGCTGTCCAACAACTATTCGGCTATGGTCAGTATGGCCATAGCAATGCCGACCACCGCCAAAAGCGGCGGCAGCAATCCGCAGTATTTCACCAGTGACTATTCCTCCGCCGCGGCGGTGCAGGAGGCCTCGGCTCAGCTCTGCCGCGAAATTGAGCAGGAGGGTATGGTTCTTCTGCGCAATAATGGAGATGCCCTGCCGCTGGCCAAGGGCACAAGCGTGACCCTTCTGGGCGAAAGCGCAGCCGACCTTGTCTATGGGGGCGCAGGTGCGGGCAGTGTGGACACCTCCACTGCGCCCAACCTGCGGCGGGCTATGGAGGCCGCAGGCTTTACCGTCAACCCGGTGCTGTGGGACTTCTACACCACCGGCGCGGGTGCCTCCTATAAAAAGGAAGTACCCAGCATTACCGGGCAAGGCCGCTTTGCCGCCAACGAGGCCCCGCAGAGCGCCTACACGCAGGCTGAATTTGACAGCATGGCGCAGTACAATGATGCTGCAATCGTGGTGATTGGCCGCAGCGGCAGTGAAAGCGTGGATTTGCCGACAGAGTACCTCTCCTTCACGCAGGAGGAGCGCGACCTGATTCAGATGGCAACCGAACGCTTTGATAAGGTGATTCTGCTGCTGAACGTGACCAACCCCATCAATATGACGGAGCTCAGCCGATACGACATTGACGCTGTGCTTTGGGTGGGCGCACTGGGGCAGGAGGGTGCCTATGCCATCGGCGAAGCACTGAACGGCACGGTGAACCCCAGCGGCCACTTGGTGGACACCTGGGCGGCTGACGCATCCTCTGCCCCGGCCGCTGCAAATCTGGGCGACTACACCATCACAAACAGCGATGTGTTTGCCGGTAACAAGTATATTGTCTACGCCGAGGGCGTCTATGTCGGCTACCGCTACTATGAGACCCGCTATGAGGATGCCGTTCTGGCACAAGGCAATGCGGGGGATTTTGACTACGATGCACAGGTGGTGTACCCCTTCGGCTACGGCCTGAGCTATACGGACTTCAGCTGGTCGGATTACAAGATGACCGAAACGGCGGACGGCTTTGCGCTGAATGTCACCGTCACGAACACCGGAAAGGCTGCGGGCAAGGAGGTTGTGCAGGCGTATCTGCAGAACCCATATACCGAGTATGACCGCACCAACCGCATTGAAAAACCGGCGGTGGAGCTGGTCGGCTTTGCCAAGACGGATATCCTGCAGCCCGGCGAAAGCCAGACCGTCAAGATTGATGTGGACAAGAGCGCCCTGAAGGTCTTTGACGCCTACGGCGCGGGCACCTACATTCTGGAGGCAGGGGACTACTACCTGACGGCTGCCTCCAACGCCCACGAGGCTGCCAAGAACATTCTGGCCGCCAAGGGCGCAGAGGTGGACGGCAATGCGGCGATGACCGCGCTCTACAATCAGGCGCAGACCGACACCAAGGCCTTTGCAACGGCAGAAACCGGTGCAGCCGTCACCGCACAGATGGCGGATGCGGATATTACGACCTACGACGCTGACTTTATCTATCTGAGCCGCAGCGACTGGACCGGCACCTGGCCGACCACCTACCAGAATGGCAGCTGGGAGGCCCCGGAAGCCGTGCTGACTGCGCTGGAAATTACCCGCCCGGAGGATGAAAGCGCCGAAATGCCGGCCTTTGATGAGGCGGGCAACTTGAAGCTGTGCGACCTGATTGGCGCGGACTATGACGATGCCCGCTGGGAAACGCTGCTGAGCCAGATGAGCAAGAAGGACACCTACAATCTGATTCGCCATGCAGGCTATGGTACGATGGCGGTCGAGAGCATCGGCGCGCCCGGCACGGTACATAAGGATGGCCCCGCAGGCATTTCCAGCACGCTGGCGGGCGGCAATCTGCACTGCATGGCGTATGAGCCTGCGGTGGTGCTGGCTTCGACCTACAATGTGGAGCTGGCGTCCCGCCGCGGCAAGCTGGTGGGCGAGGACAGCCTCTCCAGCGGGGTGCAGGTCTGGTATGCCCCGGCTATGAACATCCACCGTGCAGCCAACAGCGGCCGTAACTTTGAGTATTATGCCGAGGACCCGCTGCTTTCCGGCGTGTTCGGCGCAGCGGAGACTGCCGCCTTCCAGAGCAAGGGCGGCATTGTCACCATCAAGCATTTCGCCTTCAATGACCAGGAGACCAACCGTATCGGCGGTGCGATGTTCGTCAATGAACAGGCCGCCCGCCAGCTGTACCTGAAGCCCTTTGAGATGAGCGTTGTGGACGGCGGCGCTGTGGGTATTATGAGTGGTATGAACCGCATCGGCTGCCGCTGGATTGGCGGCCATGAAGGTATTATGACCAACATCCTGCGCGGTGAGTGGGGCTACAAGGGCTTTGTCATTACTGACCAGACCTCCTTCAACAGCTTTGATTACTGCGACATCCGCGAGGGTCTGGCTGCGGGCAATGACCTGTGGCTGAACACGGCCTACAATATGTGGGCGCTCAATGACAGTGAGCTGACTGCAACGGTTATGCAGAACGCCCGCACGGCCACGCACCGCTATCTGTACGCGGTGGCCAACTCCAACGCAATGAATGGTGTGGATGCCGATACCACGGTCAAGAACATCATTCCCATATGGCAGTATGGATACGTGGCGTTGGTGGTCTTTGTAGCGGTGATGTGGTTCTTCGGCTTCAAGGCGGTGCGCGCGCTGTGGGCCAGCAAGCGCTATCTTGCCAAGAAGGCAGAGCGCAAGGCCAAGCGTGCTGCAAAGAAGGCTGCCAAGGCCAACAAAGCGTAAAAACAGCAACTTGCACAACACAAACCTATAAAACTTAGTCAAAATGCGCAGGAAAACGCCTGCGCATTTTGGCTTTTTTGCAAGTTATGCTTCAAAAACAACAGATTGTGCAAAAAAGCAACTTTTCCGGAAAAAATGATTATAATAGAATCTGCAACGAAAGGACACTGATTGCGCAGTGCCTTAGAATGCAAGGAGGAAAAAGCAAATGCAAAAGAAAAAACTGACCCCGCTGCAAATCGTGGGCCATGTACTGCACACCGCTATTCTGGGCGTTCTGGCAGTTGTCATGGCGGTTCTGCTGTTTGCGGCCAACGTAATCCTGCCCGGGTATGCCCGCATGGTCAATGCCATGCTGGGCTACAAGAAGTCGTGGGATAACAGCAAGGTGCAGACGGATGGCCTGAACCTTGACTACAACACGTCTGATTACACGGCAGACAATATCGGCGCTGCGGAAGCCGACCTGACCGACCGCATCAACAGCGAGGGCGTTGTCCTGCTGAAAAATGACGGCGGCCTGCCCCTGGCAGAGGGTACGACCGTCAGCCTGTTCTCTGCCAACAGCAACCAGAATGCAGGTGCCGGTTTGATGGGCGGCGGCACTCCGCTGAACACGGCACTTGCCTCCCACGGGTTGAATGTGAATGAGACACTATGGAACTTCTACAGCGCGGGTGCCGGTGCAGGCTACGGTCTGGCCAGCGGCTCCATCAGCTTCGGCGATGCCGAGGACTTCCGCATCAATGAGTGCCCGCTGTCCGTTCTGCAGGGCGAGAGCGGCCTGCTGGACAGCGTGCAGGGCACGACCCCGGTCTATGTGCTGAAGCGTGTGGCAGGCGAGGGCCGCGATATGCCGCGCTCCATGTACAACCACGCAGACACGCAGGAGGATAAGGTTCGTAGCTATCTGGAGCCGGACACCACCGAGCGTGAAATCCTGCAATACCTGAACGACAACTATGATAATACCGTGCTGATTATCAACTCTAACGCAGCGCTGGAGCTGGACTGGCTGGCAGACTATCCCAACATCAAGTCTGTGCTGTATGCCCCCACGATTGGTGCCAGCATGGCAGACATTCTGACCGGCAAGGTCAGCCCCAGCGGCCGCACGGTGGACACCTTTGCCGCCGATGCCTCCGCATCCCCGGCCGCACAGAACTTTGGCGACTATGCCTACTATGATGAAAACGGCAATATCACCAAGTACAACTATGTCACCTACGAGGAAGGCATCTACGTCGGCTATCGCTACTATGAAACCCGCTACGAGGACACCGTTCTCGGCCAGGGCAACGCGGGCGATTACGACTATGCCAAGGAGGTCATCTATCCCTTCGGCTACGGCCTGAGCTACACCAGCTTTGACTGGAGTGACTTCAAGGCTGATTGGAGCGGCGATACCTGCACCGCACAGGTTACGGTGACGAACACCGGCGACGTTTCCGGCAAGGACGTTGTGGAGGTGTATGTGCAGAGCCCCTACACCGACTATGACAAGACAAACGGCGTGGAGAAGCCCGCCGTGGAGCTGGTTGGCTACGGCAAAACCGCAGAGCTTGCCCCCGGCGCCAGTGAGACCGTGAGCGTCACGTTCACCAAGGATCAGCTCAAGGCGTATGACGCCAACGGCGCAAAGACGTACATTCTGGATGCAGGGGATTACTACATCACCGCAGCCAAGGACGCCCATGAGGCTGTCAACAATGTGCTGGCTGCCAAGGGCAAGACCGCAGCCGATGGCATGACAGCGGACGGCGATGCCGCCTTCACGGCTGTGTACACCTCCGCCAATACCGAGACCGATACCACGACCTACGCAACGGACAGCCGCACGGGCGCGGCCATCACCAACCAGTTGGACGCTGCCAAGGGCGATGCTGTTTACCTGACCCGCAGCGACTGGACCGGGACCTTCCCCAAGCCGGACGGCGAGCCCAGTGACGTCATCAGCACCTGGGGCAACGAAATCAACGGCACCGATGCAGACGGCAACCCGGCTTCCTATCAGTACAAAAAGACTGCGGATGCTGCGCTGGTGGCGCAGCTGGATTCTGCAGATTCCGGCAACCCGACGGTAGGGGACACCTACAGCGATACCATTACCTACGGCGCCAAGAATGGTCTGAGCCTGATTGACCTGCGCGGCAAGAGCTATGACGACCCGATGTGGAATGACCTGCTCGACCAGCTGACGGCAGAGGACTACTATAACATCATTACCTGCTCCGGCTACGGCGTGCCGGCCATCGACAGCGTCGGCAAGCCCTTTGTGATTGATGCAGATACTGCCAGCGGCCTGATTTACGGCGGTACCGGCGCTATGTTCCCCAATATGATGACGCTGGCACAGACCTGGAACCAGGACCTGGCACTGGAATACGGCACGATGATTGGCAATGAGGCGGTTATCGGCGGCTGCGACGGCTGGTATGCGCCCTCTATGAACATTCACCGCACGCCGTTCAGCGGCCGTAACGGCGAGTATTATTCCGAAGATCCGTTCCTGTCCGGCACGGTAGCCTCCAAGGAGGTATATGGTGCTGCCACCAAGGGGCTGTATGCCTACATCAAGCATTTCGCCTTCAATGACCAGGAAAACCACCGCGGCGACCGTGAAGGCCAGTACGGTGCAGCAACCTGGCTGAATGAGCAGTCTGCCCGCGAAATTTACCTGAAGCCCTTCGAGATGTGCATGAAGCTGGACGATATCACGCTGAACTATGTCGAGAAGCAGGCGGACGGCAGCTATCAGAACGCAGAAACCACGATTCCTGCAGCTATGGGCATTATGACGGCCTTCAACCGCATCGGTGCAACCTGGACCGGCGGCAGCTATGCGCTGATTACCGGCATCCTGCGCACCGAGTGGGGCTTCAACGGCGCAGTCATCACCGATAACGCGAACACGGGCGTATTTATGCTCGGCCAGCAGATGATTGAGGCAGGCGCCGATATGAAGCTGACCTATGATACGTCCGCGGCCCGCTGGGATAATTACGACGCCAACGACCCGGAAACCTACCATTACGCCCGTGAGGCACTGCACCATGTGCTGTACACCACGGCCAACACCAAGGCAATGAACCACGCTATGCCGGGCAGCGTCTACAAGGACGGCCCGCAGATTGCCACGGTTGTGCGCACGGTGGTCAACATCCTCTGCACGCTGCTGCTGGTGTTCTTTGCCTACCGCATCTTCCGCGTCTGGAAGCCGAGCAAGCGTAAGCTGGCAAAACTGGAAGCCAAGGCTGCTGCCAAGGCCAACAAAGCGTAAAAACAGCAACTTGCACAATACAAACCTATAAAACTTAGCCAAAATGCGCAGGAAAACGCCTGTGCATTTTGGCTTTTTTGCAAGTTATGCTTCAAAAACAACAGATTATGCAAAAAATGAGTCATTGGCGCATTTCTCTGCTACAATAGAATCAACACAAAAGCATGGTACCGGCTTGTAAGTGTTATGAGAGGAAAAAGCAAGTAAGAGGAGAAAGAAGCAAATGACAAAGCAACCTAAGGGTCGCAAGCCGCATCCCGTATTGCACGGGATTGGGCTGGTGCTGTCCGTGATTCTGTTGGTTGCGGTTCTGGTAGGCACCTATGTGCTGTCCACGATGGCAACGATTATCGACAGCTTTTTCGGCGCGCCAAGCGGTCACTATTCTGACGCAGAAATTGCAGACACCAAAGTAAAGGCCGAGGCCCTCGCCGCAGAGGTTGAGGCCGAGGGTACCGTTCTGGTGCAGAATAACGACAACACGCTGCCCTTGAGCGCCGACACCAAAAAGGTCAACGTGTTCGGCTGGGCCTCCACCGCCTGGCTGGGCGGCGGCTCCGGCTCCGGCGGCGTGAACGCCGTCAACACCGATCTGCTGGCCGCCCTGACCGCTTACGGCATTGAGTACAACACCGAGCTGACCGATATGTACAAGGACTTCCAGCCCGGGCGTGAATACGTCAAAACGCTGAAGAGCCGTCCCGAGCAATCCGGCCGCCTGTACGAGCCTGACATCAGCAACACCACCTACTACACCCAGTCGATGCTCGACAACGCCAAGAACTTCTCCGATACGGCCATCGTCGTGATTGGCCGTCTGGCAGGCGAGAGCAACGACGCCACCAAGCAGCAGTACAAGCGCACTGAAAAAGGCGGCGACATTGTGGTGGACGACACCCGCACGATGCTGGAGCTGACCACCGAGGAAGAGGATCTGCTGAACTACGTCGGCGCAAATTACGCCCATGTGGTTGTGCTCATCAACTCCACCAACGTCATGGAGCTGGGCCAGATCGAGACGATCCCCGGCATTGATGCCTGCCTGATTACCGGTCTGTCCGGCTCCGAGGGCGCGACTGCCGTGCCCGAAGTGCTGTGGGGTGACCGCGAACCCAGCGGGCGTACCGCCGATACCTGGGCTTATGACCTGACCACCGCCGCCAGCTATGCGAACGCCGGTATGGAGGGTGTCGGCAAGTACAGCGCCGCCGACGGCCTCTACCCGGCGGACGGCACGACGAACGGAAACCTTGACACACCCTACACCTATGAGCAGGTTTCCTATGTCGATTACGCCGAGGGCATCTACGTCGGCTACAAGTGGTACGAGACCGCCGACGCAGAGGGCTACTGGGATGCCGAGAGCAACGAGCACGGCACCGGCTACGCCGCCGTCGAGGTGAACGGTACGAGCGCACCGAACCCATACGCGGGCAAGGCGCTGCCGCACTACACCAGCGGCAAGGTGCAGCGCGTGCCCGATGACGAGTGGGAGATTCTGCTGGGCCGCCCCATCCCGGCGGATACCGTCAAAATTGACCGCAACATGACCCTGGGTGAGCTGAATCACAGCCGCAGCCCGCTGTGCTGGCTGGTCTGGGCTGTGCTCACGATGCTGCTGAACGCCAGCTACAAGCGCGGCAAGCCGAACCTGAACGTGATGTTCCAGTACAACATGCCGCTGCGCGCGCTGGCCAAAATGACAAGCGGTGCCATCAGCATGGGTATGGTGGACGGCATCGTGCTGGAGGCAAAGGGCTTCTGGGTCATCGGTCTGCTGAAGGTCATCGTCGAGGCCGTTAAAAACATCATCCTCAACGCGCAGCTGGAAAGCCGCCTGCGCAACAGCTGACAGGAAGGGCTGTCATGCAGCTTTGGAATACCTTTGCGGAAAAGCATCCTGCCGCAGCCAAGTGGGTGCGCGAGGGTGGCTTGTTCGTCGTCTTCCCGGAAGGGGAGACTAAGAAGGCATAAGAATAGCCGAGCAGCATAAAAACTGCTCGGCTTTGTTGTTTGTTGGTTGCGTGGCTTCCCCCTCGGGGGAAGCCTTAGAAATTACAAATAATTCACCGCCAGGATCGCCGCGCCCAGCACGACCAGCACGACGCCTGTCGCACGGTTCAGCGTGGCGGGCTCGGCCTTGTTTGCAAACTTGGCGGCAATGCGCGCCCAGAGCAGCGTGCTCAGCACACAGCAGATCAGGCAGAACAGATCCGGTACACCGCCAATCGCAAAATGGCTGACAGAACCGGTGAAGGCCGTGAATGCCATGATGAAAACACTCGTTCCGACGGCAGTTTTCAGTTCATAGCCCAGCACGGAGGTCAAAAGCAGCAGCATCATCATGCCGCCGCCCGCGCCGATGAACCCGCAGATAAAGCCCACGCCCGCGCCGCAGAGCAGCGACTGCGCGAACCGCTTCTGTACGCTGACGGCGTTCATCGCGCTCTTGGTCGTCATGACGGGCCGCACGATGAACTTGACGCCCAGCAGCAGCGTCATGAACGTTGAGAAACCGCCCATCGTTGTGCCGGGCACGAGGCTGGCCACATAGCTGCCAACCAGCGTGAAGCAGAGCACCGACGCCATCATGACCGCGCCGTTTTTAATGTCCAGGTTGCCGCTTTTGCCGTAGGTGAAGGCAGAGATCGCACTCGCCAGCACGTCGCTGGCCAGCGCAATGCCCACGGCCATATAGGGGTCCATCCCCAAAAAAGTAATGAGCATCGGGCTGATGACCGCCGCGGCGCTCATACCCGCAAAGCCTGTGCCCAGTCCCGCGCCGATGCCCGCAATAAAGCAGACGATGAATGCTACCAGATAGGTCATATTCTTACTCCTTGTTCAGCTCCCGCAGGAGGTTTGCATCCATGCGGCGCAGATAGTCCTGCAGCGTCTGCTGCTCCTGCGCCGTAAAGCCCGCAAACAGCGGTTCCAAGCTGCAGCGCTGGATGTCCGCCAGTACCGCGACCATCGGCAGGGCATCGGGTGCAAAGCCCAGCAGCCGCTGGCGGCGGTTGTCCGGCGCAGGGGAGACCGTCAGCACGCCGCGTGCGCGCAGCCGCTCCACCGCCGCCGACACATTGGATTTTGCCAGACCGCGGTAGCGGCAGATGTCGCTGGCCGTGCGGCAGTCTGGATTGTTGTGCAGAAACAGCAGGATGTCAATTTCCAGCTGGTTCAGCCCGTACTGTACGGAAGCAGCCTCAAACCGCGCTGCATGGTACTTTTTGTAGTGCTGTACGTAGCTCAATATGGGCAGCAACTGCATCACTCCTTTGCAAGGCTCAAATAGAACAGTTCTAATTATAACTATTTGCACAGCAAAAGTCAATACCGCCCGTTAAAAAGCAAACATCAGAGAGGGACAGCCGCGTCAGGCTATACCGGATACACAAAAAAGATGATGCGGACGGATTCTCACTCTTTAAAACAAAAACAAACCCGAAACAATGCTTCACGAAGAAGATTGAGTTCGGATTTGCACAATATGGTGGACCTGGAGGGATTCGAACCCTTGACCTCTCGGATGCGAACCGAACGCTCTCCCAACTGAGCTACAGGCCCATGTCATTTCGACTTGATAAGTGTACCTCTTTTCTGCAAAAAAGTCAAGGGGGTAATGCAGATTTTGTTTGCAAGCGCCGGACATATCCTGTAACATACGAATTTATATTGTAACAGGTGCAA
>OGMV01000773.1_pt1 | contig 13431 bp, 15 predicted proteins | sample 1573341 | NCBI WGS metagenome assembly OGMV01 (sample SAMEA2581994, study PRJEB24529) | metagenome | biome: Human gut stool | place: China | collected 2011 | reverse complement strand
GCCAGACCATCCAGCATCCGGTTCACCGACCGGCTCAGCTGCCCGAATTCCTGCACGGTATCTTCGTCCAGACGGACGGTGGCGATGCTGTCCTGATCGACCCGCTGCGCCTGCTGCGCAAGCTGCTGCAAAGGCTTCAGCGCTCTGCCGCTGACAAAATAAGCGATGGCTGCGCTGAGGATGGTGACCACGGCGGTGATGCACCAGCCCTTGCGGCCAAAAACCACCTTTGCATCGTAGACTTCCTGTGAAAAATGCGCCAGCAGGCTGGACATTTCCTCCTGCGGGATCTCGATGGTCAACGGATCCGCGCTGCCGGGCTGGTACTGCATCATAAAGCCGTTGAGGGCATCCATGCCGGTTGCACCGGTGCGGTATAAAAGCAGGTTCATGCACACGCAGGCGCAGGCGATGAGCAGCGCCGTCAGCAGGGTGATGCGCCATTGCAGGGATAAACGCTTCATTGTGCCTCGCCTCCGATCTCGTAGCCTTCCCCGATGCGGTTGCGGATGGGGTCGTAGCCCAGCGCCGCCCGCAGCTTTTTGCGCAGGGCAGAGATATGCACCCGGATGGAGTTGCTGAAGCTGTCTACGCTGCCGTCCCAGACGTGCTCGATGAGCTCTTCCTGACTGACCGGGCGTCCCTGATGCAGCAGCAGATATTCCAGTACGCCGCTCTCCTTCCGTGTCAGGGCAAGGAGCTGACCGTCCACAGCAGCAACGCGGCTGCGGGTGTTGAAGCTGAGCCGCCCGCAGCACAGGCAGACGTCCTGCTGGATGAACTTGCGCCGGGTCAGGCTGCGCACCCGAGCTTCCAGCTCTGCAAGATGGAAGGGCTTGGAAAGGTAATCGTTCGCCCCGGCATCCAGTCCCTCCACCTTATCTGCGATCTCGCTGCGCGCTGATAAGATCAGCACACAGGTCTCAAGGTCGTGCTGCCGTAAGCTGCGCAGCACCTGCATCCCGTCCACCTTGGGCAGGTTGAGGTCCAGCAGTACAAGGTCGTACCGCTCTGCCGCCAGTGCTTCCAGCGCGGCTTCGCCGTCTGCACAGGCGTCTACCTCGTACCCGGACAGCCGCAGCTTTCGGGCAATGTCCTCCCGCAGGGAGTGCTCGTCCTCTACCACCAAAAGACGCATCTTATTTTCCACCCTTCCCATAAAAATTGCGTTTTTTTCATTATAACAGATTATAGCAGACGGTGTTAAGATTCGTGTTAAGATTTTCTTAGCAGAAATTTTATCTCCCATGGTGTATACTGGTGCCATCAAACAACAGGAGGCTATGATGTTCATGACAAAAAAACAGGCGCAGCTGCTTTTGCTTGCCGCCGGGGTGCTGATGCTGCTGTTCGGCGTGTGGCGGGGCGAGGCAGACACCGTATTTTCAAAAGCCATCCGGCTGTGTATGGAGTGTGTGGGCATTGGATAAGAAAAAATTAAATCCCCTTGCCCGGTTCCGGGGCTTTATACAGGCCGGGGCGACCCTTTTGACCAACATTCATTTGCCCAACTTTGCCAAAGGAACACTGTATCAGGGCAGCGGAAAATACGTCTGCGTGCCGGGACTGAACTGCTATTCCTGCCCAGGCGCTGCCGGTGCCTGCCCGGTGGGAGCATTTCAGGCGGTGATAGGCTCTTCCAAATTCCGCTTTTCCTACTACATCACCGGCATTCTCATCCTTTTCGGGGTGCTGCTGGGACGGTTCATCTGCGGTTTCCTCTGCCCGTTCGGGTGGTTTCAGGAGCTTTTGCACAAGATTCCCTCTCCCAAGCTTTCCACCAAGAAACTGAAGCCGCTGCGCTATTTAAAGTATGCTGTGCTTCTGGTCATGGTGGTGCTGCTGCCATTGCTGGCGGTCAACGAGCTGGGCATGGGTGACCCGTTCTTCTGCAAATATCTCTGTCCGCAGGGCGTACTGGAAGGCGCCATTCCCCTCTCCCTGACCAATGCGGGCATCCGCGCCGCGCTGGGCAAGCTGTTTACATGGAAGGCCTGCATTCTGTTGGCAGTCATTGTGGGCAGCGTGGTGTTCTACCGCCCCTTCTGCAAGTGGCTCTGCCCGCTGGGCGCGTTCTATGCGCTGCTGAACAAGGTTTCGCTGTTCCAGATGCGTGTAGACACCCACAAATGCGTCTCCTGCGGCGCCTGTGCAAAGGCCTGCAAGATGGACGTAGACATTACCAAGACCCCCAACCACGCCGAATGCATCCGCTGCGGGATGTGCATGAAAGCCTGCCCCACGGACGCCATTCAGTACAAGTTCGGGCTGGGGGACCAATCAAATACCGAAACAACAAAGGAGTAAAACCATGAAGATCCATCGTATCGCCGCACTTTTGCTCAGCCTTGTGCTGGCTTTCAGCCTTGCCGCCTGCGGGCAGGGCGCATCCTCTGCCTCTACTGCATCTTCTTCCGCTTCCTCTGCGGCTGCGGAAAGCAAGACCGAGGAGCAGCTGCTGGCCGAGGAAAACGAGATCCTTTCCGCAAACGATGCCCTGTGGGAGAAGGTGTTCGCTTCCATGGACAAAAACATGACCGAGACCACCCTCAGCACGAACTACGGCGATTTTCTGCGCAGCTCCGTGGAAAAGGCAAAGGACCAATTCTCGGATGAGGAGTACAAGACCCTGACCGCCGATGCAGAAAAAATCCGTGCCATCGAGGAGCAGATTGCCACCCTTGCCCTCGCGGACGCGGCCGCTTCCGGCGCTGCCGCACAGGGCACTGCCTTCCCCCAGTTTGAGGGCAGCGATTTAGAGGGCAACCCGGTGGACAACAGTCTGTTTGCGGGCAACGCCTTTACGGTGGTGAACTTCTGGTTCAACGGCTGCAAGCCCTGCGTGGAGGAACTGGACGACCTGAACGCCCTGAACGAGAAGGTCAAGGCACAGGGCGGTGAGGTCATCGGCATCAACACCGAGACGCTGGACGGCAACCAGCAGGGCATTGATGCCGCCAAAAAGCTGCTGGCTACAAAGGGCGCAAGCTACCGCAACATCTACTTTGCCTCCGGCAGCGAGGCCGGCAAGTTTGCACTGAACATCATGGCCTTCCCCACCACCTACGTTTTTGACCGGGACGGCAACGTTGTGGGCCAGCCCCTGCTGGGCGGCATTGACAAGGAAGAAAACCTTGCCGCCCTGCAAAAAAATATTGACGCCGCCCTTGCCAAGGACAGCGCCAAATAAGCTTTCTACCCTGCCGCCTACGGGCGGCTTTTTTGTTTGCTACGGGCATTGCCATGCACGCCCGGGCACCGGACGGAATACGCTGGGGCAGAAGCATACTTTTACCAGCAAAGGAGCGTATCTCCATGAAAAACACCGGAACTCTCCGCATCCAGACCTTTGCGGCCCGCCAGTCTGCCCCCATGGAGGGGGTGACCGTTGCGGTGCAGGGAGACGGCTTTACCCTGCACTGCATCACCGATGCGACCGGCAGCGCCGCCGATATCCCCGTTGAAGCCCCCGCCTGCACCCTCTCGCTGGACGAGGACAACACCATCCGCCCTTACGCCGTTGTCAGCCTGACCGCCGCAAAGCCCGGCTACCGCACCGTGCGCATTGAGGGCATCCAGATCTTTGCCGGGCAGATAACGCTGGCACAGCCTGCGATGATTCCGGTCACGGAGGAAGGCAAGGACATCCCGAACGCGCCCATCATCATCCCGCCGCACGCTTTGTTTGCGGGCAGCGGCGGCAGCGGCCCGCAGCCGGCGCTGCACTGCACGCCCCGGGTGCTGGATCAGGTCATCATCCCCAAAAATATCACGGTGCATCTGGGCAAACCGGCAGCTTCCGCCCGCAACGTGACAGTCTCCTTCCGGGATTATATTGCCAACGTAGCCTCCAGCGAGGTGTATCCCACCTGGCCGGAGCAGGCACTGCGGGCGAATATCCACTGCCAGATCTCGTTGGCGCTGAACCGCATCTATACCGAGTGGTACCCCAGCAAGGGCTACACCTTCAACATCACCAACTCCACCAGCTACGACCAGTACTACGTCCACGGACGCACGGTGTTTGAGGTGATGGTGCGCATTACGGACGATATCTTCAACACCTATCTGCGCAAAAGCGGCACGGTGAACCCCTATTATTCCGAGTACTGCGATGGCAAGTCAGTCACCTGCCCCGGGCTCAAGCAGTGGGGCACGGTAACGCTGGCCAACAACGGGCGCAGCGCCTTGCAGATCTTGCGCTACTACTACGGCAGCAGCATCGAGATCGTGCGCACCAAAAATATCCGCTCTATCCCGCAAAGCTACCCCGGCACGCCGCTGCGGCAGGGCAGCCGCGGCACGGCGGTATTCACCCTGCAAAGGCAGCTGAACCGCATCACCAAGGACTATCCCTTCCTTGGCAAACTGACGGTAGACGGCGTATTCGGCAGCCGGATGGCCGCAACGGTGCGGGCGTTCCAGAAGCAGTTCAATCTGACCGCCGACGGCGTAGTGGGGCGGCAGACATGGTACAAGATCAGCTACATCTATGTATCGGTAAAGGACCTCGCCGAGCTGACCAGCGAGGGCGAGACTTCCACCGGCACCCTGTCCAACGGCACATGGAACGGCACGGTGCTGAGCACCGGTGCTTCCGGCAGCGCGGTGGAGCAGGTACAGTTCTGGCTGAATACGCTGGCGCAGTACGACAGCGCCATTCCATCCGTAACGGTGGACGGCGTATTCGGCACCGCCACCGCCAATGCGGTACGCGCCTTCCAGCGCAAGTACGGCCTTACGGTAGACGGCATAGTGGGGCAGACCACTTGGAAGGAGCTGTACGATGAGTTTTTGAGCATCCAGTCCGACAACGGCACCCCCAACGCCTACCCCGGCACGCCGCTGCGGGAGGGTGCCTCCGGACAGAATGTGCGGCTGGTGCAGTTCTGGCTGAAGATCGCCCGCACCGTGTACACGAGCCTTGAAAGCGTGACCGTGGACGGAAAATTCGGCGCGGGCACGGCGGCGGCTGTGCGGCGGTTCCAACGCTACTTCGGTCTGACGGCAGACGGCGTGGTGGGGCGCACCACATGGCAAAAGCTGTACGAGGTGTACAACGATATTGCCAACCGGCTGCTCTCCTCTTCCCTGCGCCCCGGCGAGTACCCGGGCGTACTGCGCACTGGCTCCACCGGCACGCCGGTGCGGGAACTTCAGTTTTACCTCTACCTCATGAGCGCCTACGAAAGCAGCATCCCGCCGGTAAGCATTGACGGCAAGTTCGGCGCGGATACCGAGCGGGCGGTGCGGGCGTACCAGCGGTTTGCGGGGCTTACCGTGGACGGCGTGGTGGGGCGCACCACATGGAACTCCCTTTATGGCCGCGCCAGCCAGCTGCGCTCTTCCGGCCCGGTGGTCACCTTAAAGCGTCTGCCCTACCCCGGCGCCCCGCTGACGATGGGCAGCAGCGGCAAGGCGGTGCTGTACTACAATCTGCTTTTGCTGCGCATCGCCTATTATTTTTCCAGTGTGGAAGTCCCGCCCCTTGCCGACCGTTATACCGACGAAACTGCCACAGCCACCCGCAGCGCCCAGCAGCTATTAGGGCTGGAGCAGACCGGCATTGCAGATGCCGACACATGGACGGCGGTGGAGGCGCTGAGTTTGCAGCTGGCCGCTCATGCCCCGAACCCCGATAGAGACACCCCTCCCGGCATCGCTTACCCGGGACGCGCCATCGCCGAAGGCAGCGCCGGGCAGGAGGTGGGACAGGTGGAGCGCTGGATCAACCGCCGGGCACAGCTTTCCTGCGGCGAGGGCTATGTGGCCGATAACAACCGTTTTGGCGCGTCAGACGCCGCTGCCGTGCGGGCTGTCCAGCAGCAGGCGGGGCTGCAGCCGGTAAACGGCATCGTGTACCGCGAAACATGGCACGCCTTGCAAGCCCAGTGTACTGACCCCTGCGGCTGCGAGAAGGAGGAATGAGGGATGGCACGCCTTTTGATCTATGACGCCTACGAAAACAAGGTGTACACCTACGCAAACCTGAACGAGAACGACCCCATGCCTTACAGTACCCTGACCACCCTGCGGTTGCGGGAGTTCCGGGGCAAATCGGCCAGCCCTACCCTATGGACCACCATTGCCGCCATGGAGGCGTGGAACCTGACCCGCCGCAAATACGGCAGGGGCATCCCGGTGGGGTACGCCTTCCGCCGCATCTGGGAGGGCGGCCACGGCACCCGCAGCCAGCACTACGCAGGGGTAGCGTTCGATGTGGGGCAAAGCCTTGACCAGCGCCAGCGCACCGCCATTTACAACGCCGCCCGCGCTTCCGGCGCATGGGGCTATGTGGAACCGCTGAGCCAGACCCCCACATGGGTGCACTTTGACCGCCGCTACGGCACCCCGGCGTGCAGCGGCACCACCGCAGGCTACCCCACCCTGCGCCGGGGCAGCCGGGGCTGCTATGTCATGATTTTGCAGGATGCGCTTTCCACCCTTGGCTACCAGACCGGCAGCCGTATCGACGGCATCTTTGGTGCCCGCACCGAGCAGGCTCTGCGCGGCTACCAGAAGCGCACCAGCCTGCGGGTGGACGGCGTGTGCGGCTGCGACAGCTGGAAAAAGATCTCCACCGCCGTCATCGGCATCGGACGTACCAAAACCACCATTGACTAGTTTTCAGTTTATATAAAAAGGGTTCCGAGACGCCCGCGAGCGTTTCGGAACCCTTTTCTATGGAAAAATCTTATTTTACGGCCTGTTTCAGCTGTTCCAGATCTGCGACGTCCGGGTGGGAGAGCGCCTTATCGAAGTTTTCGATCAGGGCATCCAGATTGGGGATGTGCAAAGGCTTTGCCTTCATGGCCTCGTACCGCTGCCGGACGGACACCGGCATTTTGCCCTGACACATAAAGCTGCCAATGACGGTGTTGCTGCCGTCCAGCGCCTTCCGGGTGGCGGCAAGGATCTTTTCGAAGTAGGGTGCACTGCCGCCAAAGCCTGCGGTGCCGAACAGGAATACCCGCTTGCCGTGCAGCTGCTGCAAGAAATCCAGCGTGTCGGCGTCCGCCTTGCCCTTGTCCGTCCAGAAACCCACATACAGGGTGTCTGCTGCCAGCGCGGCAGCATCCGGTGTGCCAAAATAGCAGCAGTCTGCCTGCGGCAGCTGCTCCCGCAGGGTCTGTGCCAGCAGTGCGGTGTTGCCGGTTTTGCTGCTGAATACGATAGCGTAACTCATTTTTACCTCCCTCAGAGCAGCGGCAAAGCTGCCGGATGCTCTTGTGCATACGTTATTTTACGGCAGTTCCTTTGCCGGGAGAGCCTGAAATCATGGAACAGTATAGTACAGTGCCCTGCCAAAATCAAGGGTTGACGATATTCTCGCCTTTCCCGGCCAGAAAGCTGCGCAGGTTGCCGGTGGTGATATCCATCAGCCGCTGCAATGCTTCCTTGGTGGTCCATGCGATATGCGGGGTGAGCACCGCGCCCGGCAGGCCGCGCAGACGGCTTTGGGGCGGCAGTGGCTCGGTGGCAAAGGCATCGGCGCCGTAAAAGGCAAGCTTGCCACTTTCCAGCGCATCGGCTACGGCTTCCTCGTCCACCAGTGCGCCCCGGGCAGTGTTCAGCAAAATGGCACCGGGCTTCATTTTTGCAAGGGCTTCCCGGCTTATCAGCCCGCGGGTTTCCGGGGTGGCCGGGCAATGCAGGCTGAGCACATCGCTGCGGGCAAGCAGGGTGTCAAAGTCCACGAACTCCACCCCATCGGCGGCGTACTCCGGGCGCACCGTGCGGGTGCACACCAGCACCTCCATGCCAAAAGCCTTTGCAATGCGGGCGGTCTGGCGGCCGATGCTGCCGTAGCCGTAGATGCCAAAGGTCTTGCCCAGCAGCTCCACCTGCGGCAGCAGACCGTACTCTGCCGGGATGCCCAGCTGCCAGTACCCGGCCTTTACCGCCCGGTCGTACCGCTGGGCACACTGACAGATTGCCAGCAGCAGGCTGAAGGTCATCTGCGCCACGCTATAAGTAGAGTACCCCGGCACGTTGGCCACTGCCACCCCATGGCGGCGGCAGGCTTCAAGGTCGATATTATCCGTACCGGTGGCGATGATGCCCACCCACTTGAGGTTCGGGCACTGCGTCAGCACTGCTTCGTCAATGCGGCACTTGTTGATGAGCACCAGCTCTGCATCCCCGATGCGGGGCGCAATATCGGCGTAGTCGGTGCGCACATAGCTGGTGGTGTCTGGCACCAGTGCCTTTACCCCGGACCAGTCCAAGTCCCCTTCTTCCATCACATAGCTTTCCAGAATCACTGCCTTCATAGCTTTCTCATTCCCTCTCTGGTTTACGTTATTCCGTTTCTTTCAGCGGATAGAGCGCCAGTGCAAGACTGCCGCCGTAGGGGCGGCTGTCCAGCGCGGCATAGCCCTTTGCCAGCAGCAGCGCCAGCTGCACCCTGTCCTCCAGCGGCACCCACACCGGTGCAGTGCGGACGGGCGCGCAGCCGGTGCACAGCAAAAAGCAAGGCTTTCCAGCGGGCGCAGCGCCCGCAGCCCGAAGCCCTGCCGAAAATACAGCGGCAACAGCGCTGCCGCCGTTTCGGTGCACTCTACCACCGCCCATACCGTGCCCTTGCGGCGCAGCCGGTCTGCCCGGGCTGCGGCAATTTCCACCAGCCGGGCGGGCAGCTCCTCGCCGGTATTTACCGGCGGGGTGAGCAGGCAGCCGCCCTCCAGCTGCCGACGTCCCAGCCAGTTGCGCAGTGCCGCTGCGGCGGCGGTATCGGCGGTGAGGGGCAGCACCAGCAGCGCTGCCCCGGATGTACCCCACGCCTCGCCTGCGGTCAGCATCCGCAGCACCTCGGAGCAGGGGCGGTAAAACCCCGCCCCACCGCAGCGCACCAATGTAAAAAATTCTTCGGCGGAAAGCCGCCGTACCTGCCGCTGACGCGGCGGGTCGCATACCTGGATCATTTGCAGTTCCTCCGTTCTGATGTTCTTTCCATCAGCATACGGAAAACTGCGTGCGAACCGGCGCGAAACAGCGCGCCTTACAGTGCAAAAATCAGTCCAGCGAGATGTCCTCGCTCAGCACCTGCCCGATGGGCTTTGCGATGCACAGGTCGGCAGAGGCATCCGCTCCGGTGGGCTGCATGTTGATGACCACCAAATTATCGCCCCGGAAATACCGGATGAGCCCGGCGGCGGGGTACACCACCAGACTGGTGCCGCCAATGATGAGGGTATCGGCATGGCGGATGGCATCCACTGCGCCGGACAGCACCTCCTCGTCCAAGCCCTCTTCGTAAAGCACCACGTCCGGCTTTACGATGCCGCCGCACTCGGTACAGCGGGGCACACCGGTACTGTTTGCGATGAAATCCACATCGTAGAACCTGCCGCAGCGGGTGCAGTAGTTGCGCAGGGTGCTGCCGTGCAGCTCGTACACCGTTTTGCTGCCCGCCGCCTGATGCAGGCCGTCAATGTTCTGGGTGACCACAGCCCGCAGCTTGCCCTGCTGCTCCAGCTTTGCCAGCCGCAGATGGGCGGCGTTGGGCTTTGCACCCTTTACGATCAGCTTGTCGCGGTAAAAACGGTAAAACTCCTCCGGGTTTTCCTCCCAGAAGGTATGGCTGAGGATGGTTTCGGGCGGGTAATCGTATTTCTGGTGGTACAGCCCGTCCACGCTGCGGAAATCCGGGATGCCGCTTTCCGTAGAAACGCCCGCGCCGCCGAAAAAGACGATGCTGCTGCTTTTTGCAATAATGTCTTCCAGTGCCTTGACCATAGTTGAAACGCCCCTTTCCTCACGGAAATTTTTGTGTTAAGATAATACCAGTATAGCACATTCTTACAGGAAAGGAAGAGGCCGATTTTGAACGTCTGGTACATCAACAGCATCCTTGGTGCCATCTGCTTAGAGGAGGAGAATGACGCGCTGTGCGGGGTACATTTTTGCCCGGACGGTGCGCCGGAGCTGGAACCTCTGCCACGCAGGGTGGTGGAAACGCCCCTGCTGCAGGAAGCCGAGGAGCAGCTGAATGAATATTTTGCCGGGGTGCGCCGGGAGTTCGACCTGCCGCTGGCAGCAAAGGGCACGCCCTTTCAGCAGGCGGTATGGGCGCAGCTGCGCAAAATTCCCTACGGGGAGGTACGCACCTACGGTCAGCTGGCGGCGGCGCTGGGCAACCCCAAGGCAAGCCGCGCCGTGGGCAGCGCCTGTCACCGCAACCCGCTGTGCATCGTGGTGCCATGCCACCGGGTCATCGGCGCAGACGGCAGCCTGACCGGCTACGCCGAGGGACTGGAGATCAAGGAATATCTACTGGAACTGGAACAATTTTAAGAGAATGATAAAGGCTGCTGCGCATCGTTTGCGCAGCAGCCTTTGGCGTTTTATGCAGTTTTAAAAGCCCGTAGGCGGGACGTAATAGCTTGGGATAGACCCGCTTTTGGGCGTAGCTGCGGCCTGCTGGCGCAGCGCCGAGCGGGTAACCTCTGCCCAGGAATACTGGGTCATATACTCGCCCCGGTAGGAGTTGAAGGCCGAGCGGTCTCCCCGCAGGAAGTTATAATAATCGCAGTCCACCTTGCTGGTATCCAGCGCCAAGGTGCTGCGGCCGCGTACCAGCAGCCCGTTGACCCCTGCATCCTCCAGCGTATGGCTGAGGTCAAAGATCAAATTGCGCAGGTGGCTGTGCAGCGAGGCGGTGTCAGGCTTATCCTCCCACAGGACAGCCAGCATCTCGCCGTTGGTACAGGTGGCACCGTTGCGGTCCACAAGGTAGGCCAGCAGCTCCTTGCTCTTGCTGCGCTTGAAGGAGAGCGGACGTCCGCCCACAAAGATCTCGAAGTTGCCGAAGCACTGGATCTTGATGCCCACAGGTGCCGTTTCCGGCGGGTAACGCAGGTTTTCCAGCACATTGCGCACGTCCGCCTCGTTGGCGGGCTTGAGCAGAAAACCGCTGACGAAGATCTGCAATGCTTCCAACGCATACTCCGGATGCTCGGTGACTACGATGATATTGCAGCGGGGCTGCAATTTCTGGATCATGCGGGCAAGGGCAAGGCCATTCATGCCCGGCATTTCCAGGTTCAAAAAGGCAGCATCCATTGGGCCCTGCCGCATCCACGTCAGGGCATCGTCAGTCGTCATGGCACTGATATAGTCACAGTCCGGTGCCACCCGGCACAGGATGCGGATCAGCGAATTGATCGCAAGCTGACCGTCATCCACAACCAGTATTTTCATAGCTTCACCCCCTATCTGCTTACGCAAAACAATTCCCCGCTGTTAGTTTAGCACGCCGCAAACTTTTAGGCAAGTTTTTTTCCGGAAAAACCCAAAAAAGAAACGTTTTCGCCCAGATATATGTCCATCTTCTCCTGTCTCTTCAAGACATTTCCGCAGCTTCGGTCGCCTTTTTCGACGAAATACCGGAGCATTGCGCGCTCAATTGATATATCAAATCAGCGCTCATTTGTCCCCGCTTCCCGCCGGAAGGCGCGGCTTTTTCCCGGCAAACACAAGGCCGCTGCACCGGTCTTGTGCAGCGGCCTTGTGAATAATTTGCGTTTGGCGTGCTCTGCGGCGCGCTCCAAACGTTTTTTCACGGGTTCTTCAATGGAGATCCAGCTCCGGCGGGACATCCAGCTGGTCGGAGACATATTTCCCATTCTTTTTGCGCTGACGCACACACTCGGTAAGCAGATATTCGATCTGCCCGTTCACCGAGCGGAAGTCATCCTCTGCCCAAGCGGCAAGGGCATCGTAGAGCTTCGCATTCAGGCGCAGGGGGATCTGCTTTTTGGGCTCTGCCATCAGTACAGGCTGCCGCTGTTCACGATGGGCTGGGCATCCCGGTTGCCGCACAGCACCACCAGCAGATTGGATACCATTGCCGCCTTACGTTCATCGTCCAGTTCCACTACCTTGTTCTCGTTCAGACGATCCAGCGCCATTTCCACCATGCCCACAGCGCCGTCCACGATCATCTTGCGGGCGTCAATGATGGCACTGGCCTGCTGGCGCTGCAGCATGACCGCTGCAATTTCCGGTGCATAGGCCAGATAGGTGATGCGGGCCTCCACCACTTCGATACCTGCCTCGGCCACGTTCTTCTGGATCTCGTCCCGGATGCGGGCAGCCACCACCTCAGAGGAGCCGCGCAGACTGCCCTCGTCGGCCACGCCGTCGCCGGTGGTGTCCACGTTGGGAGAAACATCATAGGGGTACACCCGCACTACGTTGCGCAGGGCGCTGTCGCACTGCAGGGAGAGGTATTCCTTATAGTTATCCACGTTGAACACAGCCTTGGCGGTATCGGTCACGCGCCAGATGACTGCAATGCCGATCTCCACCGGGTTGCCCAGACAATCGTTGATCTTCTGGCGGGAGTTGTTCAGGGTCATCATCTTGAGCGAGATCTTTTTGCTCATGGACTCGACGCTCATCTGAGCATTCTGGCCGTTATTGCCAAACAGCGCAGCCACGCTGTTTTCCTTGCTGTTCACGTCTCCGCTCTGGCTCAGGCGGGTGCCGGCAGCGGGGTTGACGGCGGTACAGAAGGGGTTTACCCAGTAAAAGCCCTGTCCTTTCAGGGTGCCGATGTAATCACCAAACAGGGTGAGCACCAGCGCCTCCTGCGGCTTTAACACCTTAAGACCGCAGAACAGGAAAATGCCTGCGATGAAGTACGCAATGGACAAAATCAGCAGCGGCACGCCCAGAAGCATCCGGTCTGCATTCAGCAGGGTGATGCTGCAAATGAACAGAGCAATGGATGCTACATAGCCCAGCAGGGTCAGCAGCAGCATGGTCATGCCGTTCTTCTTGGTCTGTAAGATCTTCTCTTCCATAAAATGTCCCTCCTTTACAGGGTTTGGAAGTTTCTTTCTGATATCAAAATCATATCACATTGTATTTTGATTGTCAAGTACAGATCAGTCTTGCAGGCGTGGCATTATTATGGTACAATAAAGCCACAGAAAGGAGCTGATATCATGCCGCGCATTATTCCGATCCGCGACCTCAAAAACACTGCCGCTGTCTCCCAGATGTGCAGTGAATCCAAAGAGCCTGTCTATATCACCAAAAATGGCTATGGCGATATGGTCATTATGAGCATGGAAGCCTATGAAGAAAAGATGCAGCTTCTGGACGCTTACGCCAAACTGGATGCTGCCGAACAGCAGGTGGAAGCCGGACAGACACAGGATGCCCACAGCGCCTTGCAGGAATTGAGAGCACGTTATGGCATATAAGCTGGTTGAAACAGCCCTTGCACAGGCAGACCTGGATGCGATCCTGTCCTACCTTGCCTTATCGCTGGAAAACCCGACAGCCGCCACAGCCTTTGCAAATGAGGTAGAGAAGTGTTACACCGCACTGGAGCAGATGCCCTATCTCTACGAGCAGTGCCGCGATCCTCGGCTTTCTTCCAAGGGCTACCGTAAAGCTGTCATCAAGCATTACCTGCTT
>OGMV01000768.1_pt1 | contig 13453 bp, 8 predicted proteins | sample 1573341 | NCBI WGS metagenome assembly OGMV01 (sample SAMEA2581994, study PRJEB24529) | metagenome | biome: Human gut stool | place: China | collected 2011 | reverse complement strand
CCTCGTGGGCACCCGCACACGCCGTACCGAATGCCTATTTAATTTACCAGATTTCCGGCCTTCTGTCAACCCTAAATTGAAAATTTCTCCACGATGCAGACCAAAAATGATTTTGCGACAACTTTTTTTCGAGCCAAAACAAAACTTTCTCTTTACTTGCACAGCCTTTTGTTGTATAATAAAAACAGCAAGAAACAAACCCGACGGACGAGAACAGAGGAGTGTTGAACGATGTCGTTTCCGGAGCTGTTACGGCAATGCCGCAAGCAAAAGCATATGAGCCAGGCGGAACTTGCGTCACTTTTGGGCGTTACCCAGCAGGCAGTGGGCAAATGGGAGAGCGGGAAAAGCTCCCCGGACCCTGCCACGGTGGCCAAGCTTGCCGAGATCCTGGATACCACCGCAGACTACCTGCTGGGCCTGTTCGATCCCGCCAGCGAGGGCCAGACCGAGGAGCGCTTCTTCGGCAGCTATGTGTACAGCCTGATCCCGGTCATCGGCACGGTCAAGGCCGGTTACGGCGCGCTGGCCTATGAGGAGGACTACGGCAAGGAATATGCCCGCGTCAAAGACCCCTCCAGCTACTTCTATCTTGTGGTGCGCGGCGACAGTATGGAGCCCCGCATCCACGATGGCGATCTGGCTCTGGTGCACCGGCAGGATACGCTGGAAAACGGCGACTTGGGCGTCCTGATCTACGGCGACGAGGGCGAAGGCACCCTCAAGCGGTATCTGCAGCGGGGCAACTGCGTCGTGCTGCAGCCCTTCAACCCGGCCTACAAGGAGCTGGTCATCAAGGGCGAAGACCTGAACCGCCTGCACATCGCAGGCCGCGTGGTCGAGACCAAGGCCAAGTGGTAACCAATTTGCGCTGAAAAGGCTGCTGCAAGGATGCGGCAGCCTTTTTTGATAAACGAACGGAGGTGCGGCATGGAACAGTCGCTGATGGAAAAGCTGACCATTCTGGCAGACAGCGCAAAATACGATGTGGCCTGCACGTCCAGCGGAGCGTCCCGCGCGGCAAAGGCGGGCAGCATGGGCAGCTGCTACGCGCCGGGCTGCTGCCATGCCTTTACGGCGGACGGCCGCTGCGTCAGCCTGCTCAAGGTGCTGATGACCAACTGCTGTGCCTTCGATTGCAGCTACTGCGTCAACCGCAGGTCCAACGATGCGCCCCGCGCTACCTTTTCGCCGTGGGAGCTGGCCGAGCTGACCATCGAGTTCTACCGCCGCAACTACATCGAGGGGCTGTTCCTGTCCAGCGCGGTGCTGGTCAGCCCGGACTACACCACCGAGCGGATGCTCAAGACCCTGCGCCTGCTGCGGAACGAATACCATTTCGGCGGGTACATCCACGCCAAGGCCATCCCCGGCACCAGCCCGGAACTGCTGGAGCAGCTAGGTTTTCTGGCCGACCGTCTGAGCGTCAATGTGGAACTGCCCAGCGAGAGCAGCCTGAAACTGCTGGCCCCGGACAAGGGGCGGCACTCCATCTTCCGGCCCATGAAGCAGATCGCAGTGGAAGGAGCCGCCAACCGGGAGGAACTGACCCTCTACCGCAAAGCGCCCCGGTTCGCGCCCGCCGGTCAGAGCACCCAGATGATCGTGGGGGCTTCGCCGGAGACGGATCATCACATCCTCAAGCTGACCGAGGGAATGTACCAGAAATACAGCCTCAAGCGGGTGTTCTACTCCGCCTACATCCCCGTGGCCGAGGATACCCGCCTGCCCGCGCTGGACACCAAGCCCCCGCTGCTGCGGGAGCACCGGCTCTATCAGGCGGACTGGCTGCTGCGGTTCTACCAGTTCAAAGCGGACGAGATTTTGGACGCCGATCACCCGAACTTCAACCCCTATCTGGACCCGAAATGCAACTGGGCGGTCCAGCATTACGGGCTGTTCCCGGTGGACGTGAACCGGGCCCCCTTCGAGATGCTGCTGCGGGTGCCGGGCATCGGCCCCAAGAGTGCCCGGCGCATCTGGCATGCCCGGAAACAGGCCTCGCTGGGGCTGGATGAGCTGAAGCGGATGGGCGTGGTGCTCAAGCGGGCCCAGTATTTCATCACCTGCCGGGGCTTTGCCGGGGCGCATCCGGGGCGGGGCAGCGCGGGCCGGGAGCGGATCACGAGCGCCCTCATCGACCCGAACGTTTTCAGCGGCGGCGTGGAGCAGCTGAGTCTGTTCTCGCCGCCTGCCGTGGACAAGCTGGTGGCACAGGGAGTGCCGCCCCACGCGGCCCAGAAGCTGGTGCGGGAGGAGGCAGTGCAATGTCTGGCCAGAGCGCTGTGAACCCCGCCCGCAAGCTCCACGATGCCGCAGTCGTTTACCTCTACGACGGCAGCTTTGAGGGCTTTCTCTGCTGCGTCTTCGAGAGCTTTGCCCAGCACGAGATCCCGTTTGCGGTCTGGACGCCGGAGCGGGAGACCGCTACCCTCTACCCCTTCAAGGACATCGCCACCGACCACGAAAAAGCCCGGCGGGTGTTTGCCAGCTTTGGCCGGAAACTGGGGGCCGAGACGGAATACCTCGTCACGCGGGACTTCCTCTCCGGCCGGGAGGACAAGGAACTGCTCCTCATCCGGTTTCTGCATCTGGCCTTCGCGCTGGGGCCGGGCACAGTCAAGCGGGCAGGCCACCCGGACGTCGCGCCGCTCTACGAGATGAAAAAGAGCCTCGACTGGGAGGTAGACAAATTTCAGGGTTTCGTCCGCTTCGAGGAACACGACGGGATGCTGGGCGCGGTCATCCACCCGAAAAACTACATCCTGCCGCTGCTGCGGGGGCATTTCTGCGGCCGCTTTCCGGAGGAAGACTTCATGATCTACGACGCGGTGCACCAGGCAGTGCTGCTGTATCGGGATCACCGGCCGCAGCTGCTGGAACTGGCCGAGCCGCTGGAGCTTCCTCCGCCCAGCGAGCGGGAGCAGCAGTTTCAGGCGCTCTGGAAGCAGTTTTACAAAACGCTGGAGATCCAGGCCCGCCACAACGAGCGGGGCCGCATGACCCACTGCCCCAAACGCTTCTGGGCCGATCTGACGGAGCTGCGAGAGGAACTGTGAAGCAGCGCGGAACGGCTTGTATTGTGCCGAATGCTGTGATAAAAATCAGAACCGGGAGATACCATGCGGCATCTCCCGGTTTTTGTTGTGGGTCACTGCTCGTTCTTCCGGGCAAGGTCTTTGGTATAGAGGGCGCGGGTGGCGTTGAGGACGGCCAGCACCATGACGCCGACGTCGGCGAAGATGGCGGTCCACATGCTTGCCAGACCCAGAGCGCCGAGTATCAGGCAGGCGAACTTGATGGCCAGCGCGAAGACGATGTTCTCGTAGACGATGCGGAGGGTGCGGCGGGCGATGCGCATGGCCAGCGCGATCTTGGCCGGGTCGTCGTCCATCAGGACGATGTCCGCGGCCTCAATGGCGGCGTCCGAACCCAGCGCACCCATGGCGATGCCGAGGTCGGCGCGGGACAGGACGGGCGCATCGTTGATGCCGTCGCCCACGAAGGCGAGGTTCTCTTTCGGGCCTTTGGCGGCGAGGAGCGTTTCGATCTGGTCCACCTTGTCGCCGGGCAGCAGACCGGCATGGTATTCGTCCAGACCCAGCTGATTGGCGACCGCTCTGGCTACAGGCTCGGCATCGCCGGTCAGCATCACGGTCTTGCGGACGCCTGCGGACTTCAGGCTCCGGATGGCCTGCGCGCTGTGGGGCTTGACCACGTCCGCGATGAGCAGATAACCGGCGTACTGCCCCTCGATGGCCACATGCACGAGGGTGCCCGGCTCGGTCACTTCGGGGGCGGTGAGGCCCAGTTTTGCCATCAGGCGGGCATTGCCGGCGGCAACGGTTTTGCCGTCCACCTTTGCTGTCACGCCGTGGCCGCCAAGTTCCTGGACATCGGTGACGCGGCTGGCGTCGATGTCCCTGCCGTAAGCGGCCTTGATGCTCAGGGAGATGGGGTGTTTGGACCAGCTCTCGGCCAGGGCGGCGGCCTCCACGAGGGCGTCTTCGGTGACACCGTGTTCGGGGTGGACGCCCACGACCTTGAAGGTGCCCTGGGTCAGGGTGCCGGTCTTATCAAAGACCACGATCCCGGTGCGGGCCAGCTCTTCCAGATAGGTGGAGCCTTTGACGAGGATGCCGCAGGCGCTGGCACCGCCGATGCCGCCGAAGAAGCTCAGCGGGATGGAGATGACCAGAGCGCAGGGGCAGGAGATGACGAGGAAGGTCAGGGCGCGGTAGACCCAGTCGCCGAAGCGGGCGGGCTGGCCCATCAGCAGCAGGATCACCGGCGGAATGAACGCCAGAGCCAGTGCGCTGTAGCAGACGGCGGGGGTGTACACGCGGGCAAAACGGGTGATGAAGTTCTCGGTGCGGGCCTTCTTCATGCTGGAATTTTCCACGAGGTCGAGGATCTTGGAGACCGTGGACTCGCCAAATTCCTTGGTGGTGCGCACCTTGAGCAGGCCGGTCATGTTCACACAGCCGCTGATGACCTCATCGCCGGTCTGCACATCGCGGGGCAGGCTCTCACCGGTCAGGGCTGCGGTGTTCAGGGCCGAAGTGCCCTCCACGATCACGCCGTCGATGGGCACACGCTCGCCGGGCTGGACCACGATCACGGTGCCGACTTCGACATCATCGGGGTCCACCTGTTCCAGCTTGCCGTCTGCGTCCTCGATGTTGGCGTAGTCGGGGCGGATGTCCATCAGGCTGGAGATGCTCTGGCGGCTCTTGCCGACGGCCACGCTCTGGAACAGCTCGCCGATCTGGTAAAAGAGGATGACGGCGCAGCCCTCGACATAGTCGCCCAGCGCGAACGCGCCCACGGTGGCAACGGCCATCAGGAAGCACTCGTCGAACGGCTGGCGGTTCTTGATGCCCTTGAGCGCCTTGCGCAGGACATCCCAGCCCACCACGAGGTACGGGATGAGGTAGAGCACTAGCTCCACCGGGGTGGGGAATGCGGGCAGGAGCTTCAGGATCACGATCAGGATGACCGCTGCGATGATCTGATACAGCACCTTTTTCTGCTTTTTGGTCATACGAAACTCTCCTTTTGACGGATGGCTGGGGGCGGTTTCAACAGGTTTTCCCCGGAAAGGAAACTTTTCCACGTTTTCCCCCATGTTTTCCACGAGGTTTTCCCGAAGAAATCTGACTTTTTCGCGTTTGTTTTCAAACTTTTCCGCAAAAGATGTTGAAAACCCGGTGGAAAGTGTTGAAAACTGGTTTTTCTTTCAACAGGAAATCGCCGGGGAAGGAAACGGCTCCCCCGCAGGAGGAGCCGTTCTCATCGGATGCGTTGCTCAGATATCAAAGATCTCGCAGTCGTCCTCGACCTTTTTGCAGGCGGCCAGAACGTTCACCATGGTGTCGTGGGGGTCTGCGCCCTCTGCGAACTCCACCTTCATCTTCTGGGTCATGAAGCTGACGGTCGCATTTGCCACACCGGCCACGGTGTTGGCGGCGTCTTCCATCTTCTGGGCGCAGTTTGCGCAATCGACTTCGATCTTGTAGCTCTTTTTCATAATAAGTACCTGCCTTTCGGTTATTCTTCGATATGGTCCATCCCCATGGAGAGGATGCTGCGCACATGGTCATCGTCCAGTGCGTAGTAAACGGTCTTTCCGTCCCGGCGGAACCGCACGAGCTTCGAGTCCTTCAGCACCCGGAGCTGGTGGCTCACCGCAGACTGGCTCAGCTGCACCGCATTCGCGAGGTCCTGCACACACAGCTCGCTGTCGTGGAGCGCATACAGGATCTTGATGCGGGAGGAGTCGCCGAACACCCGGAACAGGTCGGCCAGTTCATACAGCACTTCGTCATCCGGCATCACAAGAGGCCCCGGCTGCGCGGCGGGCAGAGCGTCTTTGGGTTCGTTCATGGCAGTCTCTCCTTTCGCGGCACATTCATGTGAACGTTTGTTCATGTGTTCATAGTATCACGCAGAAGAGGCCCTGTCAAGGCTTTTTGCAAAGATTTTGAGCAGAACCTCAAAATTGTAAAAAAATACCCCAATACGCAAGAAAACTGCGATTTCAATCTGCAAAAAGGGTGCATTTTGAGCGTGGAAAAATGGACGCGCCCGGTGAGGGGGAAGTCCGGCACCGCCTCCCCCATTTTGCCCTATCATAACGCGTTTGGGGCTGACAGAAAAGAGGAAAATGCAGAAATCCACCAAAAACAGGTGCATCGACGCGGAAAATGTGGTATCCTATCAGGAGGTCGGAAATTTACTGCCGCAAGGCGATTCTGGAAAGGAAGTTTTTTTTATGTTGAATGTTGGCATCCACGGCGAGCAGAGCCAGCTCGTGACGAACGAAAACACCGCAAAGACCATGGGCAGCGGCACACTGGACGTGTTCGCAACGCCCGCACTGGTGGCACTGGCCGAAAAGACCTGCTGGATGAGCGTCGCGTCCGAGTTGGACGAGGGCTGCGGCTCGGTGGGCACGAAGCTGGAACTGGAACACACCGCCCCCACCCCCGTGGGCATGACCGTGACCTGTGAGAGCGAGCTGACCGCCGTGGAAGGCCGGAAGCTGGTGTTCAAGGTCTCGCTGCACGACGAAAAAGGCCCCGTGGGCGGCGGTGTGCATGAGCGCTTCGTCGTCAATGACGCGAAGTTCGCGGCGAAGGCGGAGAGCAAGAAGGGGTGAACCCTCTCAGTCGCCTTCGGTGACAGCTCTCCCAAAGGGAGAGCCACTGGCGAGTCGGTCGTGGTCGTGCTGGACGAGCGAAGTTTTTTGCAATCGGGAACGGCCGGGCTCCGCTGTCTCGATTCACGGCTGCAATACAAATGCCGCTGCCAATGAGAGCAGGGCCCGGCACCTTGCGCCCCATCGGGCCCAAGCGAACAGCAGGGCTGGCCCGGCCTGCCAATGCCTCGCCCTTCGGGAGAGGTGGCAGTGCGCAGCACTGACGGAGAGGGTCAGTCCAGCAGCCGCTTCACGGTTTCCGGGCCTTGCCCTCCCTTGAGCGGGGACGGAGTGGTTCTTCCAACCGCAGCGGCGGTTCATCCTCCGCCATCACCTGTTCTTCGGCCCGCTGCTGGGCCTCGTGGAGGAGGCGGGCGGCCTGTTCGCTGGCGCGGAACAGCTCAAAGTACAGCGCTTTATAATCCGGCGCGGCAAACACCCCCTTCCCTGTCTGGTTGGGGATAGTCTGCCCCGCGCTGAGGCAAAAAATCAAAAGAGGAATCAGATCTTATGAAAAAAGTCAATCTTTCGTGGGCGGGCGCCGTGCTGGTGTTCGCTCTGCTGCTGTGGTGCACGGCGGCAACCCCCGGCACCATTGCCGACCCGTCTACCTACACCTGCGCCGTGTACAGCACGGCGCTCTCCCTGCTGCCGCCGGTGGTGGCCATCGTGCTGGCACTGAACACCAAGGAGGTCTACACCTCGCTGCTGGTGGGCATCGCGACGGGTGCGCTGCTCTTTGCCAACGGCAACCTGGAACTGGCCCTGAACACCCTGTTCTTCAACGAAGACGGCGGCATGGTCGCCAAGCTGTCCGACTCCAGCAACGTGGGCATTCTGGTCTTTCTGGTCATGCTGGGCATCCTGGTGGCCCTGATGAACAAGGCGGGCGGCAGCGCGGCCTTTGGCCGCTGGGCGTCCACCCACATCCACACCCGCGCGGGGGCGCAGTTCATGACCCTTGTTCTGGGTGTGCTCATCTTTGTGGACGACTACTTCAACTGCCTGACCGTAGGCTCCGTCATGCGGCCTGTGACCGACCGGCAGAAGGTCTCCCGCGCAAAGCTGGCCTACCTCATCGACGCCACGGCGGCCCCGGTCTGCATCATCGCGCCGGTGTCCAGCTGGGCGGCGGCCGTCACCTCCTCGGTGCCGGAAGGTTCGGGCATCAACGGCTTTACCATGTTCCTGCGCACCATTCCGTATAACTACTACGCCCTGCTGACCCTCATCATGATCCTCTTCCTCATCTTCACGGGCACCGACTACGGCCCCATGAAGCTCAACGAGGACAACGCGCTGAAGGGCGACCTCTTCACCACCGAAGACCGCCCCTACGGCGACGATGTGGACGACGGCACCGCAGCCTGCGGCCATGTCATCGACCTGATCCTGCCGGTGCTGGTGCTCATTGCGGCCTGCATCTTCGGCCTCATCTACACCGGCGGCTTCTTTGAAGGCGTGGACTTCATCACCGCCTTCTCCGACTGCAACGCCTCGGCGGGCCTGGTGATGGGCAGCAGCATCGCGCTGCTGTTCACCTTCGTGTTCTACCGGGTGCGCGGCGTGATGACCTTTCAGGACTTCGCGGCCTGCATCCCGGAGGGCTTCAAGGCTATGGTCAGCCCCATGCTCATCCTGACGCTGGCGTGGACCCTTTCCGGCATGACCAACCTGCTGGGTGCCAAGTATTACGTGGCCAACCTGCTCAACGGCTCGGCGGCTGCGCTGCAATATCTGCTGCCGACCATCATCTTTCTGGTGGCGGTGTTCCTGGCCTTTGCCACCGGCACGTCCTGGGGCACCTTCTCCATCCTCATCCCCATCGTCTGCCATGCGTTCCCGCAGGGGGAGATGCTGGTCATCTCCATTGCGGCCTGCCTGTCCGGCGCAGTGTGCGGCGACCACTGCTCCCCCATCTCAGACACCTCCATCATGGCGTCCGCCGGTGCTCATTGCAGCCATGTGAACCATGTGGCCACCCAGCTGCCCTATGCCATCACGGCGGCGGCCATCTCGGCGGTGTGCTATGTCGTCACCGGCCTGAGCCAGATGTTCCTGGGTGCCAGCGCCAGCCTGCTCACCTCGCTGGTGCTGCTGGCCGTGGCCATCGTGCTGGAGCTGGTGGTGCTGAACGTCATCCGGCTGCGAACGGCCAAAGCAGACTGACCCAACCGGCGTTTTTGGCCCTGTCAAGGGGGCAAAAATCGTCATTCACGCAGGTTTCAGGGTGCTTCACGCGGTTTTGCTTTCCTTCCGGTTGTTTTTATGGTATGATGGATTCAGAAACGAACGACCGTGCGACTTTTTGACGCAGTCTTTGGCAGAAGAGGAGGACGACCCCGATGAAAAAACGCATTCTCGGCCTGATCCTGGCATTGAGCATGGTGCTCTCCGTGCTCCCCCTGGGGGCCTTTGCAGAAGGCTCCACAAATGGTAAGGAGCTCGTCATGAAGAACGGTCTACCGGACACCACCGGTATGACACTACAAGAGGGAAAGTATGTCGGCAACGGCTGGGAGTACAGTAACGGCACACTGTATCTGACGAGAGGAGAGTATGATTTCAGTTCCACCTATCCCCAAACCCCCAATGCAACAGGAGCGCAGCCCGTTCCGGCTGTGATGTGCGCGATTGAGATTGAATGGGGTGCAGAAATTACCGGCGGCACCTTCAGTACAACAGTGGAAAACACCTTCGGCGGAAGAATCTCTGGTGGCACCTTCAATGGAGAAGTGGAAAACAGCGGCACCATCAATGGCAACGGCACCTTCAATGGAGAAGTGACAAACAAATTTACCATTGAGAACGGCACCTTCAATGGAACAGTGAAAAACAACGAGACCATCGAGAACGGCACTTTCAATGGAACAGTGACAAACGATGCCTTCGGAACAATCTCTGGTGGCACCTTCGCGGGCAGTGTGGACAACAGCAACGACGGCGGCATACTCGGCGGCGTGTTCAATGGGAACAAAAAACCAACCAACGTAACAGGTGGCCACAACATCAAATGGGATGATGCCTACTCCCAAGCCAAGATCGAGAAAGTCAACGGTGTGTCTGCGGAGTGGGACCCCTACGTCGTCGTGGGCGAATTGACCATGAACCAGAAAGTAATCATCACCGCCGACACCGAGATATTCAGTCTGAACGGCTACCCCATCGACGGGAGCCCCTACACCAGCAGCTACCCCAAACCAAACGACAAGACGACCGTGAAATTCACCATGCCGGACGACAAGGACGTGGTGCTGAACGAGGAAATCACCCAGGGCGGCGACCTCGTCATGGAGGGTGGTTATCCGAAGATTTCCAACGGCGGCAAATACTCTTGCAGTGGCAACGGATGGACTTACAGTGAAAAAAACATATCGAACCTGACCGGCAAACTGACTCTGACGAGTAACAGTGGAACGTTTGATTTCAGTTACACCTATCCCCAAAACACCAGTAAGGGATCGGGGGCAGAGCCTGTGGCGTGTGCGGTTGTGACTCAATCGGGTGTGACAATTACCGGCGGCACCTTTGAGGGAGAAGTGAACAACAGCGGCACCATCGAGAGGGGTACCTTCGCGGGCGGTGTGACAAACAGCGGCACCATCACGAACGGTACCTTTGCGTGCAGTGTGACAAACTACGGCACCATCAATAGCAAAGGCACCTTTAATGGAACAGTGGAAAACGGGCCCGAAGGAACGATTTCTAACGGAACCTTTAAGGGAATAGTGACAAACAACGCCGGAGGAGAAATCTCTGGTGGAACCTTTAAGGAAACAGTGATAAACAGCGACGGAACAATCTCTGGCGGCACCTTCGCGGGCAGTGTGAACAACAGAAACGGCGGCACCGTGACCGGCGGCGTGTTCAACGGCAATGCAAAACCAACCGTGACAACAGGTGGCTACAACATCACCTGGGATGCAGCCTCCCCCAAAGCCAAGATCAAGAAAGTCAACGGTGTGTCTGCGAATTGGGCCCCCTACGCCTACGCAGGCACTACCGTGACCATCACTGCCAGCACCGAAATCCTCAGCCTGAACGGCCAGCCCATCGACGAAAGCAACTACCCCAATAAAAACGACAAGACGACCGTGACCTTTACCATGCCGGACAAGGACGTGGTGCTCAGCTCCGGCGAACTCGTCATGCAGGGCGGCAGGCCGGTCGGCACCAGCGGCAAGGGCTGGAGTTACGATAGCAGCACCCAGACACTGACTCTGACGTATGGAACGTTTGATTTCAGCTTCACCTATCCCCAAAACGCCAAGGGAGCGGGGGCAGAGCCTGTGAAGTGTGCGATTGAATCGTATGCGACAATTAGCGGCGGAATCTTCGATAAAGCAGTGACAAACGACACTGAAGGAATGATCTCTGGCAACGGCACCTTTAAGGGAGAAGTGAAAAACCACAATGGAACGATTTCTGGCGGCAAATTTGAGGGAACAGTGATAAACGACGTCAACGGAACAATCTCTGACGGAACCTTCAATAAAGAAGTATCAAACATCAACGGAAACATCTCTAACGGAACCTTCAATGAAACAGTGACAAACGACGCCGGAGGAACGATCTCTGGCGGCACCTTCGCGGGCAGTGTGAGCAACAACGGCGGCACTGTGAACGGCGGCATATTCAACGGAAACACAGGTTTGGACGGGGTAACAAATCTCCACTCCATCACCGTGGCCTCCGGTGCCAAGATCGAGAAAGTCAACGGTGTGCCTGCGGAGTGGGCCCCCTACGTCGTGACCAGCAATGCCACGACGAAGGAAGTGACCATCACTGCCGACACCGAGATCTTCAGCCTGAACGGCCAGCCCATCGCCGAAAGCAGCTACGGCGTCGACAAGAAGACCGTGACCTTTACCATGCCGGACGATGACGTGGTGCTGAACGGAGCGATCACCAGCACCGACCTCGTTATGGTGAATGGTTATCCGAAGGATTCCAACGGCGGCAAAACCCCCTGCAAGGGCGACGGCTGGGAGTACATCCCCAATGACCCGACCAATGGCAACATGCTGCTTCTGACGGGCAGCAACCAGACCGGCGGGCTGTTCGATTTCAGCACCATCGGAGATGGTTCGGCGGTGGAGTGCAACGTCTTTGTGGGCAAGCCGACGGCCATCACGGGCGGCGAGTTCAACGGCAAAGTGTTCAACAACAGCCACATTCTGGGCGGCACCTTCCACGGCGAGGTCGACAATACGACCATGGGCCGCATTGAGAATGGCACGTTCAAGAACTCGGTCGAGAACAACGGCACCATAGAGAACGGCACCTTTGAAGGAACAGTGGAAAACAACACCAACGGAACGATCTCTGGCGGTACCTTCGCGGGCAGTGTGAGCAACAACGGCGGCACCGTGAACGGCGGCATATTCAACGGCAACACAGGTTTGGACGGGGTAACAGATCTCCACTCCATCACCGTGGCCTCCGGTGCCAAGATCGAGAAAGTCAACGGTGTGCCTGCGGAGTGGGCCCCCTACGTCGTGACCAGCAATGCCACGACGAAGGAAGTGACCATCACTGCCGACACCGAGATCTTCAGCCTGAACGGCCAGCCCATCGCCGAAAGCAGCTACGGCGTCGACAAGAAGACCGTGACCTTTACCATGCCGGACGATGACGTGGTGCTGAACGGCGAGCTCATCACCAAGCCGGAACCCGAACCGAAACCGGAACCGAAACCGGAACCGAAACCGGAACCGAAACCGGAACCCGAACCGAAACCGGAACCGAAACCCGAACCGAAACCGGAACCCAAGCCGGAGCCTCAACCGGAACCCACCACCTACACCGTGACCGTCATCGGCGGCACGATCGACGGCAAGACGTCCGTTTCCGCCAAGGAGAACGACACCCTGACCGTGGTGCTGGACCAGAGCGAGATCCCGGACGGCATGACGTTTGACATGTGGAGCATTTCGTCGAGCAAGCTCAGCGGCGATATCAACGTCGATTACCGGGCCGAGGCCATGACCTTCCAGATGCCCGCCGAGGATGTGACCATCCGGGCGCAGTACCGCTCGGCGGAGATCATCGAGGACGCAGCGCCCTCTCCGCTGGCAACGGCGGCGACCATCGCGGTGGGCGGCGCAGCCGCAGGCATCGTGGTGTGGCAGGGCGTGAACCTGGGCGTAGACCTCTACCTCGCCAATGCGCTGCCCCAGGGTGTGCCGGTGCCGACCGACCGCCGTGCGCTGGCGCTGCTCCTGTGGGAGACCGCAGGCAAACCGGAGGTGGCTCTGCCCACCCTTTACGGCGATATCCCCGCCGAAGAGATCGAGCTGCAAAAGGCCACCCGCTGGGCGGTCCAGAACGGCCTGATGGACGCGGCCGACAAGAAGGATGCGTCCTTCTTTGACCCGGACCATTATGTCACCAAGATGGACGTCTTCGGCGCATGGCTCCGGCTCAAAAAGCTCCTCGGCACGATCGGAACATCCCCGACGCAGTGAGCGTCCCCCTTAACGCAAAGGACCTCCCGGCCTGCATGGGCTGGGGGGCCCTTTGTTTCAAAACGGAAAAATTCCGTTGCTTCTGGGAAAAAACATGGTATACTAAAGGAAATTGAGCGATCGGAAGGAGCCGCACCATGCTGGAAAAAGCATTCAACGACGTTTACACAAAATTCAAGCTGCACTTCTATCAGAACGTGTTTCAGCGCTTTGCCACCCGCGAGGCGACCCTGACCACGGTGGAGTCCTTCTGCATGGAGGGCATCATGGCCATGGGTGAGCCCAC
>OGMV01000756.1_pt1 | contig 13592 bp, 10 predicted proteins | sample 1573341 | NCBI WGS metagenome assembly OGMV01 (sample SAMEA2581994, study PRJEB24529) | metagenome | biome: Human gut stool | place: China | collected 2011 | reverse complement strand
GATTACAACTGGCGTAAAGCTGGCGGATCGCAACGCATGATCGAAATCAGTAAGCGTGAACGTTTTTATCAGCAAGAATATTGTGGCTGCGTTTATTCTTTACGAGACAGCAATAAATGGCGTGAAGAAACAGGGCGACAAAAAATTGAAATTGGTAAACTCTATTACACGCCCGATTAAAAATACATAAAAAAAGAACCACACTTTCAATAAGATCGGAAGAGCGTAATCGACAATAAGACGCCCACCTAATGCATTCTCTAAAGAATGATCTAACTGCTGAATTCGCGTACATAACACGTTTTCAATCTGGGCATTTTTATTCTTTTCTTGGGTTAATTCAAAACTTAAATTCAAGGCAACAATAGAAAGCACACGGTCTAATTGCAATAAACCTGTACGCTCTTTCATTTCAGACACTTGAAGATCTAAATTACGCGCCGCTTGACGCAAAATCTCTTCTTGTTCTGCAGGGACATTCAAGCGCAGCACTTGCCCTAATACAACAACTTCAACCAGTTTTAATGACATGTTATTCCCTTATGTTGAATGCTCAAGTGTTCCTATTATGCCACAGCCAAATGCCTTCGTCATAATTTTTACGTTTAATTGACCGCACTTTATCCGTTCGCCCCATTTCGCAATTTACGCTATAATGCGACACTTTTCATTATTTTTGAACGGAATATTTATGCCAACTATAGCTCCTAATCCATTAGTCCTAGTGGACGGTTCATCTTATTTATATCGTGCTTTCCATGCTTTTCCTCCACTCACCAATTCTGCCGGTGAACCGACTGGTGCCATGTACGGTGTATTAAATATGCTTAAAAGCCTGATTTCGCAAGTGCAACCGAGCCATATTGCGGTAGTCTTTGATGCAAAGGGCAAAACTTTCCGTGATGAAATGTTTGAACAATATAAATCCCATCGTCCACCGATGCCAGACGATCTGCGCAAACAAATTCAGCCATTGCACGATATTATCCGAGCCCTTGGCATTCCTCTTTTAGTCATTGAAGGTGTAGAAGCTGATGATGTCATTGGTACCTTAGCGGTAGCGGCTTCTAAAGCCAATCAAAAAGTCTTGATCAGCACCGGCGATAAAGACATGGCGCAGCTAGTGGATGACAACATTATGTTGATCAACACCATGAATAATACCTTATTAGATCGCGATGCCGTGATTGAAAAATACGGTATTCCACCAGAACTCATCATTGATTACTTAGCACTGATGGGCGATAGCGCCGATAATATTCCAGGCGTAGCGGGTGTGGGTGAAAAAACCGCTCTTGGCCTCTTACAGGGTATCGGCAGCATGGCAGAAATTTATGCCAACTTAGACAAAGTGGCTGAATTGCCAATTCGTGGGGCAAAAAAATTAGGTGATAAATTATTGGCGGAAAAAGAAATGGCCGATTTATCCTATCGCCTTGCCACGATCAAAACCGATGTCGCCCTCGATATTACTCCAGAACAACTCACCCTTGGTGCAAGTAATAATGATCAACTCACTGAATATTTCGGCCGTTATGAATTTAAACGTTGGCTCAATGAAGTGATGAATGGCGCTGATTCCATCACCAATAATAACGAACAACCGACCAAGATTAATCACTATCAAGCTACGCCTGCACTCGCTCAAGACAATAGCGAGGAAGCATTGCCGGCAATTCAAATTGATCGCAGCCGTTATGAAACCTTGCTCACTGAAGCGGATTTAAATCGTTGGGTGGAAAAACTCAAGCAAGCCAAACTTTTTGCCCTCGATACAGAAACCGATAATTTAGATTATATGGCTGCCAACTTAGTGGGCATTTCCTTTGCGTTAGAAAACGGCGAGGCAGCTTATTTACCGCTACAATTAGATTATTTAGGTGCACCGAAAACCCTTGAAAAAACAACCGCACTTTCGCTGTTAAAACCAGTTTTAGAAAATCCAGCCATTCAAAAAGTCGGGCAAAACTTCAAGTACGACCTCACCATCTTTGCCCGTAATGGCATTGATGTGCAAGGTGTGGCTTTCGATACCATGTTGGAGTCCTATGTGCTCAATAGTACAGGTCGCCACAATATGGACGATCTGGCGAAACGTTATTTAGGACATCAAACTATTAGTTTTGAAGAAATTGCAGGTAAAGGTAAAAATCAACTGACCTTTAACCAAATTCCATTAGAACAAGCCGCCGAGTACGCTGCGGAAGATGCTGATGTGACAATGAAACTGCAACAAGTGCTATGGGAAAAACTCTCTAAAGAACCAACTCTGGAAAAACTCTTTAAAGAAATGGAATTGCCATTGTTAGGCGTACTTTCCCGTATGGAACGTCGTGGTGTCTTAATTGATAGCGATGCACTATTCCTACAATCTAACGAAATCGCTAGCCGTTTAAGTGAATTAGAAGAACAAGCCTATGTCTTGGCGGAGCAACCATTTAATTTGGCCTCAACCAAACAATTACAAGAAATTTTGTTTGATAAATTAGGTTTGCCGGTTATTCAAAAAACACCAAAAGGCGCGCCATCCACCAACGAGGAAGTATTGGAAGAACTGGCATTTAGCCATGAATTGCCGAAAGTGTTGGTAGAACACCGTGGTCTCAGCAAACTAAAATCCACCTACACTGACAAATTACCGCAAATGGTGAATCCACAAACGGGTCGAGTGCATACTTCCTACCATCAAGCGGTAACAGCCACCGGTCGTCTTTCATCAAGCGATCCGAATCTGCAAAACATTCCGATTCGTAATGAAGAAGGTCGTCGTATTCGTCAGGCATTTATTGCCCGAGAAGGCTTTACTGTTGTGGCAGCTGACTATTCGCAAATCGAGCTGCGCATTATGGCGCACCTATCACAGGATCAGGGCTTAATTAACGCCTTTACCCAAGGCAAAGATATTCACCGCTCTACCGCAGCAGAAATCTTTGGTGTGGCGCTAGATGAAGTGACGTCCGAACAACGCCGTAATGCCAAAGCAATTAACTTCGGTTTAATTTATGGTATGTCAGCCTTTGGCTTATCGCGTCAACTCGGTATTGGCCGTGCCGATGCTCAGAGCTATATGGATTTGTATTTCAAACGCTATCCTGGCGTACAAACTTTTATGCACGATATTCGTGAAAAAGCCAAAGCCCAAGGCTATGTGGAAACTCTGTTCGGCCGTCGTTTATATCTACCAGATATTAACTCTTCTAACGGTATGCGCCGTAAAGCAGCCGAACGTGTAGCGATCAATGCACCAATGCAAGGCACTGCCGCAGACATTATTAAACGAGCCATGATTCAATTGGATCAAAAACTACAAAACGATCCCGATATCGCAATGATTATGCAGGTGCACGATGAATTGGTGTTTGAAGTGCGGTCAGAAAAAGTCGCGTTTTATAGCGAACTCATCAAAACACAAATGGAAAGTGCAGCTGATTTAGTGGTGCCATTGATTGTAGATGTGGGGCAAGGCACTAACTGGGATGAGGCTCACTAAGGAATTTAGTCATGAATAAAGTTATTCAAAGTCAGCACTTTAAGGCAGAACGTGCTTGGGGAGCACTGGATATTACCAATATGAATGGTATTTCCGTGCGTCTTCACTGGACAGATAAGCCTTACAAATGGCATATCAATGACGGTGAAGAAGTCTTTGCTGTCATGGATGGTAAGGTGGAAATGCGCTACAAAGAAGACGGACAAGAGAAAACCGTATTGCTCCATACAGGTGATATTTTTTATGCGGGTATCGGTACCGAACATGTTGCTCATCCACAAGGTGAAGCGCGCATATTAGTCATAGAGAAAGAAGACAGTATTTAAAAAATTAAAAAGAATTTTATGAATCAAGAAAGACTCAACGAAATCGAAAAACCATTACTTCACCTTGTAGAACGCGATGTGGTTCCCGCACTTGGCTGTACTGAGCCTATCTCTTTAGCGCTTGCCGCAGCAACGGCGGCTAAATATTTAGGCAAAACACCTGAACGTATTGAAGCCAAGGTGTCGCCAAACTTAATGAAAAATGGATTGGGCGTTGCAGTGCCTGGAACGGGCATGGTGGGCTTGCCTATTGCTGTAGCAATTGGCGCTTTAGGCGGTGATCCTGAGGGTGAATTAGAAGTATTAAAACACATCACGCTAGAGCAAGTATCCCAAGCCAAGTCGATGCTTGATAAAAAGCTCGTTAATGTGGATATTCATCAAACCGATCATATCTTATATTCAGAAGCCGTGTTGTTTGCCGATAATGACCGAGTGAAAGTAGCCATTCAAGATCAACACACAAACATCATTTTAATTGAAAAAAATGGCGAAGTTGTTTTTGAGAAAGAACACGATGAATGTGCTGATTGCGATCCTTATGATATTTTCAAACAGGTGAGCGCACGTGAAATCTTTGAATTTTCTTGTGAAGTTGAGCTCGATAAAATCCGCTTTATCGGACAAGCTGCTACGCTCAACCGCGCACTGTCTAACGAAGGATTACGTGAAAATTACGGCTTACACATTGGCAGAACGTTACGCAAACAAGTTGGTAGTGGCTTAATGTCAGACGATTTGCTCAGCAAAATCATGATCGAAACCACTGCAGCCTCCGATGCACGTATGGGTGGAGCTACATTACCAGCAATGAGTAATTCAGGCTCTGGCAACCAAGGTATTGCCGCGACTATGCCCGTGGTTGTGGTCGCCGATTATTTAAACGTGAGTGAAGAAAAACGTCTCCGCGCTCTCTTCTTATCACACTTAATGGCCATTTATATCCACAGTAAATTACCCAAACTGTCTGCCCTTTGTGCGGTAACAACCGCATCAATGGGAAGCTGTGCAGGCATTGCCTATTTACTTACGGGTAAATTCGAAACCGTGAGCATGGGGATTTGCAGCATGATTGGTGATATTAGCGGAATCATCTGCGATGGCGCATCCAATAGCTGTGCCATGAAAGTGTCCACCAGCGTGGCTTCTGGTTATAAATCAGTACTTATGGCAATGGATGAAACCCATGTTACGGGCAATGAAGGTATCGTTGAACACGATCTCGATCGCACTATCGACAATCTATGCTCGATTGCGTCTAAGAGTATGCACCACATCGATCGTCAAGTAATTGAAATTATGGTGAGTAAACCCTGTCCTTAATATCGTGATAACTTACGATAAAGTGCGGTCAGAAAAACACACAAATTTCTGACCGCACTTTTTTTATATCAAAAAAACATATTTTCTAGCCAAAAGTTATTGGCGCTACCTTCTTATTTTTTTAGAAAATACCAACCTACTTAGTTCTAAAAGAGAAGGAATATTTATGCTTTTAACCGGATTACTTTGCGGAATTTTACTCGGATTTGTGATGCAGCGTGGGCGCTTTTGTATTACTGGCGCATTTCGCGATATGTATGTCACCAAAAATAACAAAATGTTTGTAGCCCTTCTATTGGCGATTACCGTGCAATCCATCGGTTTCTTTCTCTTAAAAGAAATCGGTGTATTAAATGTTGATCCGGCTGAAAACTTTGCCTTTTTAGCGGTGATTATCGGTGCCTTTGTGTTTGGTATCGGCATTGTTCTTGCTGGCGGTTGTGCGACAGGTACATGGTACCGTGCTGCGGAAGGCTTAGTTGGCAGTTGGGTCGCGTTATTCACTTATATGTTATTAAGTGCCATCATGCGTACTGGCCCATTAGGCGAATTCAATAAAACTTTACGCAGTATCAATATCGAACAACGCAACATTTACGATACATTCGGTATCTCACCTTGGTGGTTAGTCGCATTATTAACTTTAGTGACAGCTTTCTATGTGTACAAACATCTCAGCAAACCAAGCGTAAAAGTCGCGGCATTAAAACCAAAGAAAACGGGGCTTGCCCACTTATTATTTGAAAAACGCTGGCACCCATTTTTCTCTGCGGTATTAATCGGATTAATCGCACTTGCCGCTTGGCCATTAAGTGTCGCTACAGGTCGTGAGTTTGGACTTGGGATCACTGGTCCATCAGCCAATATCATGCAATTCCTCGTTACTGGCGACGGTAAATTTATTAACTGGGGCGTATTCTTAGTCTTAGGGATTTTTATTGGATCATTCATCGGCGCAAAAGCAAGCAATGAATTTCGTGTCCGTGTACCTGATGCCACCACGATTCTACGTAGCGGACTCGGCGGTATACTCATGGGCATTGGTGCAACCCTTGCGGGTGGCTGCTCTATCGGTAATGGCTTAGTCGAAACCGCCTTTTTCTCTTGGCAAGGTTGGGTATCATTGCCATTGATGATTCTCGGCACTTGGGTGGCCGCCTACTTCACCATTATCCGTCCACAACGTTTAAAATTAGCAAAAGCATCATAAGGAGTTTATATGATCGTTAAATTACCAACACTCGGCCTTGTTTGCCCCTTTCCTCTCGTTGAAGCCAAGGAAGCCATGGCTAAGTTAAATAAAGGCGATGGCCTAGAAATTGAATTCGACTGCACCCAAGCCACTGAAGAAGGTTATGAAGTGACAAACTTCGAACAAATTGATGATGCCAAATGGTCAATTACAGTGATTAAATAATAAAAAAGTGCGGTTAGAAAAATATATAAATTTCTGACCGCACTTTTTCTTTAATGAATCGAAATAATTAAATCAATTCTACCGGTACTTTCACCACCAGTTTTTTCACAAAACTTGATTTGCCGTTTACGGTGCAACCTGGTTTATGAGCTTCATAAGGGAAAAAGACGGCGAACATTTTTGGTAAAAGTGTCACGGTGCTTTTATCTTCAATTTGCGGGGTAAGTTGGTAATCATCAGCATCACGATATTCATCGTATAAGCTGAGGTTTGGATAAGTCGCGCTTACTTCAACATTTTCTTCACCACGAATAAGTAATTGAATATCTAGATATTTATGGTGAAGTTCAGCTTGTTTGCTATCTGCTTCAACCGTATCAAATTCCATGACATTCATATAAACTTGCTCGCTTAAATCATGACGACCATTTTCTAATGCTTCAAGATCTAAAGTATTGAGATGATCGCAAATGTCCGCGATAACTTTTGGTAAACCCACTTTGAAATTTGGGTTATTTAATGCACTGATAATCATAGTGTCTCCTTACGTATGTATTTGTATGAGAATATGATAACAAGTTGCTTATATTAAATAAAGTTACCAATAAATTTAAAACTCTGTATAATAAGCGAGCTTTATTTTCTGCATTAGCGTGCGGCTATCAAAAGAAATTTTTAAACGACCAAAGTGCGGTCATTTTTTTCGAGAGATTTCTTTTGCTAGTCGCAATCTGGAAAATAAAGCTTTGTTTTAAATATTATTTTGAAGGAAAACATTGTGAATCCAATTGTTAAACAATTTAAATACGGTCAACATACCGTTACTCTAGAAACCGGCGCAATTGCACGTCAAGCAACTGCTGCGGTCATGGCAAGCATGGACGATACCACGGTATTCGTGACTGTTGTTGCTAAAAAAGATGTGAAAGAAGGTCAAGACTTCTTCCCATTAACCGTAAACTACCAAGAGCGTACTTATGCAGCGGGTAAAATCCCTGGTGGTTTCTTCAAACGTGAAGGTCGTCCATCTGAAGGCGAAACCTTAATTGCACGTTTAATCGACCGTCCAATTCGTCCATTATTCCCAGAAGGTTTCTTCAACGAAATCCAAGTTGTGGCAACTGTAGTTTCTGTAAACCCACAAATCAGCCCAGACTTAGTGGCAATGATCGGTGCTTCTGCAGCATTAACCTTATCTGGCGTGCCTTTCAATGGCCCTATCGGTGCAGCACGCGTTGGTTTTATTGACAACCAATTCGTATTAAACCCAACTATGGCTGAACAAAAACAAAGCCGTTTAGACTTAGTAGTTGCAGGTACTGACAAAGCCGTATTAATGGTTGAATCAGAAGCAGACATTTTAACTGAAGAACAAATGTTAGCGGCAGTTGTATTCGGTCATCAACAACAACAAGTTGTGATTGAAGCGATCAAAGAATTTGCAAAAGAAGCAGGCAAACCACGTTGGGATTGGGTTGCGCCACAACCAAACACAGATTTAATCAACAAAGTAAAAGCGATTGCAGAAGCACGTTTAGGCGATGCATACCGCATTACTGAAAAACAAGCACGTTACGAACAAATCGATGCGATTAAAGCGGATGTGATTGCACAAATCACAGCTGAAGATGAAGAAATCAGCGAAGGTAAAATCGTGGATATTTTCACCGCACTTGAAAGCCAAATCGTTCGTGGCCGTATCATTGCAGGTGAACCACGTATTGATGGTCGTACCGTTGATACCGTTCGTGCATTAGATATTTGCACTGGTGTATTACCACGTACTCACGGTTCTGCAATTTTCACCCGTGGTGAAACACAAGCATTAGCCGTTGCAACGTTAGGTACTGAACGTGATGCACAAATCATTGATGAATTAACAGGTGAACGTCAAGATCACTTCTTATTCCACTACAACTTCCCTCCATACTCTGTAGGTGAAACCGGTATGATCGGCTCGCCAAAACGTCGTGAAATCGGTCACGGTCGTTTAGCAAAACGTGGTGTAGCGGCTGTTATGCCAAGCCTTGCAGAATTCCCGTATGTCGTGCGTGTTGTATCTGAAATCACTGAATCTAACGGTTCTTCTTCTATGGCATCTGTATGTGGTGCGTCTTTAGCATTAATGGATGCGGGCGTTCCAATCAAAGCCGCTGTTGCAGGTATCGCAATGGGCTTAGTGAAAGAAGAAGAGAAATTCGTGGTTCTTTCAGATATCTTAGGTGATGAAGACCACTTAGGTGATATGGACTTTAAAGTGGCTGGTACACGTGAAGGTGTAACCGCACTTCAAATGGACATCAAAATTGAAGGTATCACCCCTGAAATTATGCAAATTGCATTAAACCAAGCAAAAGGTGCACGTATGCACATTCTTGGCGTAATGGAACAAGCAATCCCTGCACCACGTGCAGATATTTCTGACTACGCACCGCGTATTCACACCATGAAAATTGATCCGAAGAAAATCAAAGATGTTATCGGTAAAGGTGGTGCAACTATCCGTGCATTAACTGAAGAAACCGGTACTTCTATCGATATCGATGATGATGGTACAGTGAAAATTGCTGCAGTAGATAGCAGTGCAGCGAAAAATGTGATGGCACGTATTGAAGAAATCGTTGCTGAAGTTGAAGCGGGCGCAATTTACAAAGGTAAAGTGACTCGTCTTGCTGATTTCGGTGCATTCGTGGCTATCGTAGGAAATAAAGAAGGTTTAGTTCATATTTCTCAAATCGCAGAAGAACGCGTAGAGAAAGTGAGTGATTATCTTCAAGTTGGTCAAGAAGTGACAGTTAAAGTGGTTGAAATCGATCGTCAAGGTCGTATCCGCTTAACCATGAAAGATCTTGCACCAAAACAAGAAACTGAAGCAGAATCTGCACCAGCAGAAGACATTTCAGAAGAACAAGAATAATCTCACAGGGTGTGTGAATTTAGTTTACACACCCATTTTGATTATCAAACTAACTTATAAAACAATGCAGTATTTTCGGTTATTCCGTTTTCTAGTTTCGTTGTCTAGCCTAAGTATGATTTTATTTATTTCCGGTTGTGTACAATCGGGAAACGTGTTTGTCGCACCAAATAAAGTCGTGCTAGCGGATCAAACGCCGAATACGCACTTCGAACAAGAAGTGATGATTACCCGAATCGGGCAGGTTTTATTAGTTGGAAAAATGAGTAATGAAGAACGGGCGACGCTTCACTTTGAACGTGGCGTATTATACGATTCCCTCGGTTTATGGGGCCTCGCACGTTATGACTTTACACAAGCCCTTGCATTACAGCCAAAGATGGCTTCCGTTTACAATTATTTAGGGCTTTACTTACTGCTTGAAGAAGATTACGACAGTGCATTAGAAACCTTTAATGCGGTGTTTGAATTGGATCCAAGTTATGACTATACCCACCTTAATCGTGGTTTAAATTTTTATTACGTCGAACGCTATAATCTTGCTGAAGACGATTTTATGAAGTTTTATGAAGCCGATACCAAAGATCCTTATCGCGTACTCTGGCTCTATTTGAACGAACAAAAATTAAAACCACAAGAAGCCCATGCCAACCTTGTTGAACGAGCTAAAGGGCTATCTAAGGACTTCTGGGGAACAAATATCGTTCAATACTATTTAGGTAATATTTCCGTGAGTGACTTGCAAGAGCGGGCAACCAAATTTGCAGAAAACTCGCAACAATATGCAGAAATATTAACCGAAACCTACTTTTATCTAGCAAAACAAAAACTCAATTTGGGGCAAATTGATGAAGCTGCAGCTTTATTCAAACTTGCTATTGCGAATCAGGTGTATAACTTTGTTGAGTATCGTTTTGCCGTGTTAGAGCTGATGAAATTGAAACCGGCTCAAACAGAAGACGAAAAAGAAGAAAAAAGTGCAGTCACAAAAACAGCTGTTTTTTAGACTTGCCTCTTTCTTGTGTAACAAATAAACCTGAAAGCGAAATTGAGCTTTCCTTACTTATATTCGAGCATTTTAATGACAGACAAAATCACTTTTAATGATTTAGGCTTGCCTGAATTCATTCTAAAAGCCGTTTCTGACCTTGGTTTTGAAACACCTTCGCCAATCCAACAAGCTTGTATTCCTGCTCTTTTAGAAGGCAGAGATGTACTTGGTATGGCACAAACTGGTAGTGGTAAAACTGCCGCATTCTCTTTACCTATTTTGGCAAAAATTGATCCTGCCGCAAAACATCCACAATTATTGGTGATGGCACCAACGCGTGAACTAGCCATTCAAGTTGCTGATGCTTGCGAACATTTCATGAAATATGCCAAAGGCATCAACATCGTGACCCTTTATGGTGGTCAACGCTATGACATTCAATTACGTGCATTAAAACAAGGTGCACAAGTTGTTGTGGGTACACCAGGTCGTATTTTGGATCATATCCGTCGTAACACATTAAATCTATCTGAATTAAAAGCTATCGTACTTGATGAAGCAGATGAAATGCTTCGTATGGGCTTTATTGATGATGTAGAAACCGTTATGGCTGAATTACCGGAAGAGCACCAAACTGCGCTTTTCTCTGCAACCATGCCTGAGCCAATTCGTCGCATCACAAAACGCTTCATGAATAATCCACAAGAAGTGAAAATCAAAGTAAATAACGATAATGCGCCTGATATTGAGCAAAATTGTTGGTATGTTCAAGGTTTCCGTAAAAATGATGCATTATTACGCTTCTTAGAAGTGGAAGATTTTGATGCGGCAATCATTTTTACCCGTACTAAAACAGGCACACTTGATGTGACTGAATTATTAGAAAAACACGGTTTCCGTGCTGCCGCATTAAACGGTGATATGACACAACAATTACGTGAACAAACCTTAGATCGCTTACGTAATGGTAGCCTTGATATTGTGGTTGCAACTGATGTTGCTGCGCGCGGTATCGATATTGAACGAATCAGCCTTGTGGTGAACTATGACATCCCACTTGATGCAGAGTCGTACGTTCACCGTATCGGCCGTACTGGTCGTGCAGGTCGTTCTGGTCGTGCATTGTTATTCGTTGAACCACGTGAACGCCGTTTACTTCGTAACATCGAACACTTGATGAAAAAACCAATCAATGAAGTTGAATTACCAAATCATGAAGTGTTGCAAGCCTGTCGTCGTAAAAAATTCCAAGACAAGATTACCAAGCAATTGGAACATCACGACCTGGAAATGTATCGCAGCTTATTGGAAGATTTATTCACTGCAGATCAGGATCAAGAAGATATTGCTGCGGCGATGTTGATGTTGCTTCAAGGTAAACAAAAACTCATTCTTCCACCTGATCCACCAATGGATAAACGTCGTCGTGACCGTAATGATCGCGGTGATCGACGCGAAAATCCACGTTCAGCTGAACGTCGTGGTGAGCGTAAAGGCTATGGCAACCCACAACCGATGGATTTATATCGTATCGAAGTAGGTCGTGCAGATGGTGTAGAAGTGCGTCATATTGTAGGCGCTATCGCAAATGAAGGTGATATTAACAGCCGTTATATTGGCCATATCAAACTTTATGATGACTACTCTACCGTTGAATTACCACAAGGCATGCCAAAAGAATTGCTTCAACAATTCGGTAAAACTCGCGTTTTAAACAAACAAATGCAAATGAGCTTTATGGGCGCAACGCAATCAGACAACGGACGCGGTGGCAACGACTTTGGTGGAAAAGGCCGTCGTGATGGTCGTCGTAATGAACGTGGAGACCGAGGCCAAGATCGCTTCCGTGGTGAGCGTAATGGTGAACGTCGTCAGCGTAAATTTAACGATAAAAACGACCGCACTTTTAATGAACGTAGTCGCCGAGATCGCCAACGTTAATCCTTATTTAACAGCCCCTTGAAGTAAAAGGGGCTTTTTTATTGTCTTAATTCTCGTTACAATCGTCTCTTATCTCAATTTATAAGGTTTATCTATTGAAAGGTCTATTTTTACGTATTATTGCTGCCTTTGCATTATTACTTTGGGCAGTGGATATGGTGTTCCCTTGGCAAAAAATTATGCAATCGGAGGAAAACCCTTACACTGCGATCAAAAATCGCGGTAGCCTTATTGTCGGCACCATTAACAATCCCATTTACTATTTTATTGGGAATGAGGGCGAATCTGGCTTGGAATACGAATTAGCAAAAAACTTTGCTGATTATTTAGGGGTTCGCTTACAAATTAAAACCTTAGAAAATAACGATCAACTTTTTAACGAATTAGAGAACAACAATATTGATATTGCTGCTGCGAATCTTTTGTTCCAGCCTCAACGTGCAGAAAAATTTCAGTTAGGGCCCTCTTATACTTCTGCCTCTTGGCAGCTTGTGTATAAAAAAGGTGAAAATCGTCCGAAAGATTTAGCGCAAGTACAGCAAGAAATTATTATTTCTGCGGGAGAAGACTTAGAAAAATTATTATCCCATGCACAGAAAAAACTCCCTGCACTCAAATGGCAAAACAATAAGCATCTGACCCAAGAAGAATTATTGATTCAAGTAGCTGAAGGGAAAATTCCTTACACCATTGCAAATAGTATTGATGTGGCTGCGGCACAACAAATTCGTCCTAACTTAGCGATTGCATTTGACCTAACAGATGAAATGACTGTGCATTGGTATCTCTCCAATAAATCCTATAATGAGCTACAAGCAGGCTTGTTAGATTTTATGAATAATGCCATTGAAACAGGATTAATTGATCGCATTGAGGAGAAATATTTCCGCCATATTACTGCCTTTGATTATGTAGATACTCAGGCTTATTTAGAGGCAGTTGAAAAAATTCTCCCTCAATACCAATCGCTATTTGAAAAATACAAAGGGAATTTAGACTGGCGATTATTAGCCGCTGTAGCCTATCAAGAATCGCATTGGGACCCTTATGCCACCTCTCCAACTGGCGTACGTGGAATGATGATGCTCACCAAAGATACGGCTTTGCGGATGAATATTAATAATCGTACAGATGCTGAACAAAGTATTAAAGCGGGATCTGAATACCTGCATTGGCTACTCGCTCAA
>OGMV01000753.1_pt1 | contig 13609 bp, 10 predicted proteins | sample 1573341 | NCBI WGS metagenome assembly OGMV01 (sample SAMEA2581994, study PRJEB24529) | metagenome | biome: Human gut stool | place: China | collected 2011 | reverse complement strand
ATGAAAAGTCTTAGAGACAGCCGATTGAAGCTTCTGGCATTGAACATAGTGTGCAAGACTGCCTGTAGCTTATATTTGTCGTCTGTTCGTCGCCAACTAATATTCAATTAAACAACATTTTAATCATTCTACTCATTCCTCAGTGCTGTCACCGGGTCACTCTTTGATGCCTTTTTAGAAGGAATCAATCCACCGGTAAATGTAAGAAATACACTAAGCAGTATAAGCACCATCGCTGGAATTACAGGAAGTACTGCATTGATGTTGTCCACCCCTGAAAGTGCATGAATAACAGCATTTATAGGAAGCAGGAAAAGTAATGTTATACCTATACCCATAAGTCCTGAGCATAGTCCGATTATACATGTTTCTGCATTAAATACAGCCGATACATTCTTCTTGGAAGCACCTATTGCCCTTAATATTCCTATCTCCTTACGTCTTTCAAGTACACTTATATATGTGATAACACCTATCATAATAGAAGATACTATTAAAGATATAGCCACAAATGCAATCAGCACATAGCTTATAACATTTACTATGGTAGTGACAGAAGACATAAGTGTTCCTACCACATCTGTGTAGCTTATAACCTGTTCATCCTTACCCTGCTTTTTCATGCTTGTATTATAGTTATCAAGTATATTTACTATCTTATCCTTACTTTCAAAATCCTTAGGATATATGTCTATTTCACCTGGTACTGACAAATCTGCATAGCCAAGCTTTTTCATATTATTGTCATATGAGGCAACATCCGTATCAGACATAAGTGACTTCATAAGATCTGAAAGGTCACTTTCGTTCATATTCATCTTTATCGCATCTGCGAAGCTGTCTGTATCTATACCAAATGCGCTACTAAAATCATAGTCATCTGTATCTGTTCCCATGCCCATTGAACCTAGTGCAGCTGCCATATTATTTCCCATAAGCTGCATGGCATTCATCATGGCATCTGTCATAGAGGACATCATCTGTGTCATGACTGTCTCCATAGCCTGCTGCATATTCCCCATGATACTTTCCATCATCTTGTTCATGGCATTCTGTATATTGGCAGTAAACTGTTCCTTAAGACTGTTGATCATATTGTTTATGACTTTATCAAGAATACCATCTATGTTCTGATATCCATTCTGCTTGGCATATTCTGCGTATCCATCTACTACATCCTTTTTAAATATACTCCAGAGCTGTTCTTTTGATATATCAAATGTCACAGCATCTTTCATAAGTTCTTTTGCCGAATCTGATATCTGTTTTCTTGCCTCATCTGTAAGCAGGAACTTAAATACACTTTCTGCTGTTGTATCCTCAATACCATTCTTTTTAATATATTCCAGATATCTGGCTTCAAGCTTGTTTACCTCCTTAAGCACTCTGTCCTGTGATATATTTACATGCATTGAATCAGTAATAAGCTGTCTGATATCCTTACTTAACTGGGCTGATACTTCCTCAGATGACATATATTCTTTTAAACCATATAATACTTCAGATATAGATGCTTTAACTTCGTCTGTAAGACTGTCTGATACCAGCTTCTTTAATGTGTCTGCATCTATACTGCCTATATCAAAGTCCATACCATTTTCCCCGAAAGCAGAAGATATATCTCCAAAACTATCAGGGTTAAACACTGATGAATCCATAGAATCAAACATAGATGGATCAAATGCCGCTGATATATCATCTGGATTGATCAATGCAGCAAAATCTGGCATACTCATATTATATATACTATCATCCACCTTAAATGCATTACTTATTGCATCTGTATCTATCTGAAAAAGTGATTCCATGTTAAATTTACTTTTACTGTCACTACTTATACCAAACTTTTCACCAGTAAATATGTTGGTATCCTTCTTTTCCTTCTGTGCCTTTACTACATCACTAGCTGCAGAATATTGTATAAGCTGTCTTGTAAGCCCGGATGTATATGCTATACCCGGTGTAAGCATTGCTGCTGTGGTTCCCTCAACCTGCTTAACTATACCTGATATTTTCAGATCACTGCCTTTGCTTATCAGCTCCTTCATATATTCTTCATTGCCAGTTTTATCCTTCCATATATCATACTCTGTATCATACTGATAATAATCAGCACTATTCACCACTTTAAAGGTCATGCCAATAAAATCATCATATGAAAAGCTGTCGTTATTCTCAGGAATATCTATCTCTTTTTCTGACATAAATGCAGATATCATATTCTCATATTCAGCATTATCCCGCAGACCTAGTGTGTACTCAAGCCTGTCACTTATGTTACCGCTTGAGGAAAGCACAAGAACACATTCGTTATAATTCTGTGGCCAATGTCCTGCTTTTACTTCATACTGTTCTTCATATAAACTGCTGTTTGAGGGCAGCTCATAAAACACATTTGTAGACATGCCAGATGTCATGGAATTCTCATATGATGAAGACATTCCCATCATCTCATACGACTTGTCAGGATTTATCTGCCTATATCCTGTATTATCCTCCCTGTATATCTGAGGAGTTACTATATATTTGTATTCTATGGCATGCACATAATCTTCAATATTTTCCGGATTGCCTTCTATATATGTTTTAAGCGATGCCAGATCGTTGGTACTCATCTTAGAGAACATATCAGAAACAACAGGTGTAACACCGATATCGTTCTCCTTTTTGTTGTCACCTGATGCTGACATACCGACCATCATCGCTGTAAGATCAAAGCCCGTACTTTGTATCTGTAACGGATATTCTGACAAAGTATCCTCCTCCATCGCACTTATATATCCACTGACACCATTAGATATTGAAAGAATAAGTGCTATACCTATAATTCCTATAGAACCTGCAAACGATGTAAGAAGAGTCCTTGCCTTTTTAGTCTTAAGATTCTGAAAGCTTAATGAAAGTGCTGTAAGAAACGACATTGACGACTTTCCCATATTCTTGTGCACCGGTTTTTCTATAATATTTTCATCTATCTCTAACGGATCAGAATCCGATAATATCTTTCCATCTTTAACTTCTACTATTCTTGTAGCATATTCATAAGCCAGCTCAGGGTTATGAGTTACCATAACTACAAGTCTGTCCTTTGATACCTCTTTTAAAAGCTCCATAACCTGTACGCTTGTTTCACTGTCAAGTGCTCCTGTAGGTTCATCTGCAAGAAGAATATCTGGATTATTAACAAGTGCTCTTGCTATGGCAACTCTTTGCATCTGTCCACCTGACATCTGGCTTGGCTTTTTATGTATCTGCTCTCCAAGTCCCACCTTTTCTAGCGCCTCTTTAGCACGTTTTCTTCTTTCAGTCCTTGATATGCCTGATATTGTAAGTGCAAGCTCAACATTAGAAAGAACCGTCTGGTGAGGTATAAGATTATAGCTCTGGAACACAAAACCTATCGTATGATTACGATATGAATCCCAGTCTCTGTCTTTATATTTTTTAGTTGATATTCCATTGATGATAAGATCCCCACTATCGTATCTGTCAAGACCGCCTATGATATTAAGAAGTGTAGTTTTTCCTGAACCACTTGGGCCTAACACAGCGACGAATTCACTATCCCTTAGATTCAGCGACACATCATCAAGTGCTTTCTGTACTAACTTTCCTGTTCTATATTCCTTACGGATGTGTTGAATCTGAAGCATTATCTATCTCCTGTTCATTTTATTATCATAATTGAATTTTATTATAAAACAATGTATACTTTTATTACAATACATTTTGGTTATAAAAACATTACTATTTTATAACATTTTCATAAAGTTATCTATATTTTTTCTACTACATGCCGTTACATAAGCATGTTATAATTATAAGATAAAATACTAGGAGGTAAATACCTCTGCTCCTGCAAGGGCAGTCGCATTTTACTTCGTAAAACAAGGAGGTATACAAATATGTGGGCTTATGAAAGTGTTTTTTATCAGATATATCCTCTGGGATTCTGCGGTGCACCTTATGATAATGATGATGTCCTTACACATCGTATCCTTAAGGTCAATGACTGGATTCCCCATATTAAAAAGCTGGGAGCCAGTGCAATATATTTCTCACCTGTATTTGAATCTGATACGCACGGATATAATACCCGTGACTATACAACAATAGATAAAAGACTTGGAACCAATGAAGATTTTGCCAACGTATGCTCTAATCTGCACAAGGAAGGCATAAGGGTTGTTCTTGATGGCGTATTTAACCACGTAGGCCGTGGCTTCTGGGCTTTTCAGGACGTTCTTAAAAACCGTGAGAATTCTGCTTATGTTAACTGGTTTGCAAGAATAGACTTTAATGGCAACTCGAACTATAATGACGGTCTGTGGTATGAAGGCTGGGAGGGCTGCTATGACCTCGTAAAGCTCAATCTATATAATGAGGATGTTATACAGCATATTTTTAAGGCTATCAAAGGATGGGTAAATGAATTCGATATAGATGGCTTAAGACTTGATGTCGCTTACTGCTTAAATCATGACTTTTTAAGAAGGCTCCGCTCCTTCTGCGATTCGCTAAAGCCTGATTTCTTTCTTCTTGGTGAAACTCTTCATGGTGACTATAACCAGATTATGAATGATGAAATGTTACATTCTGTAACCAATTACGAATGTTACAAAGGTCTTTATTCAAGCTTTAACTGTATGAATATGTTTGAAATAAATCATTCATTATTACGACAGTTCGGACCAGAAAACTGGACTCTTTATAAGGGAAAGCATCTGCTCTCCTTTGTTGACAATCATGATGTAACAAGAGTTGCCAGTATTCTTAATAACGCTAACCACCTTCCTCTCATATACACCCTTGCATTCGGAATGCCTGGTATTCCTTGTGTATACTATGGCAGTGAATGGGGTGCAACAGGAAGAAAAGAGGATGGTGATCCTGCCCTGCGTGTTTCCTTTGATACGCCTGTATGGAATGACCTCACAACATTTATATCAAAGCTGGCTGCCGCAAAGAAGTCGTCAAATGCACTGAATTATGGAAGCTTCTCATCTATCGTGCTCACCAATGAGCAGTGCATCTTCCTACGTCAGTATAATGATGAACGTGTTCTTGTTGCCATCAATGCATCCGAGCAGTCTTACTTTGCTTCGTTTAATATCGGAACTGATACATGCACTGACCTTATAAGTGGCAGCGAAATTAAGCTTAATAACGGAATGGAACTGCCTGGATACAGTAGTTTTATACTTCAGCCATTCTCTTAAGCTCCGGAAGTACTGTACATAGCATTGTTATAAAACAGATACTTCCTCCTATTACATTGGATACTGGCTCAGCCAGGAATACTCCTGCTGTCCCCATATTAAATGTATATGGCATAATATATGTAAGAGGCACGACTATAATGACTTTTCTTAATAATGAAAAGAATATGGCGTGCTTCTTTTTGTTAAGTGACTTAAATACTGTCTGTCCGATATATTGCAGATCCATAAATATAAATGCTGCAAAATACTGCTTTAATGCAACAATAGCATCACTAAGCAGGCTGCTGTCTGAGCTGAATATGCTTATTAATGCTCCCGGTGCAAATATAATAATACTCCACATGACTGCAGTATAAGCCAGTGTCATAATACCAAGAACCATTATTGCTTTTCTTATACGTGCCGGCTTTCCTGCACCATAATTATAACTGATAACTGGCGAAGAGCCTTCATTAATAGCATGAATCGGAGTATCCACAAGCTGTCTTACACTTGATACTATTGTCATCACTGATATGTAAATATCTCCTCCTGTTACTGCCAATACATTATTGCAGCATATTGTAACAAGACTGTTAGTAACCTGCATTATAAATCCTGCTGTGCCAAGACTGATAATATTCTTAGCATAACCTGCACACTCTGCAAGCTCATTTTTCTTTAAAAATCTCATCTTTAATTCGGATTTATGTGTCAGGAAATATATTGTAAACATCGCTGAAAAGCATTGTGAAATAACTGTTGCTACTGCTGCTCCCTTCACTCCTAAACCAAAAACAAATATAAATAATGGATCCAGTATAAAATTGAAAACTGCTCCTATGGCAACTGATATCATACCAGTTGTAGAATATCCCTGTGCATTAATATATGGATTTAGTCCTAAGGCAAGCATAGATGGAATTGTTCCTATAAGATAAATCATCATATATGGATATGCATAAACTATTGTACTATCCGATGCACCAAACACCATGAGAATCGGTTTTGAAAACAGCATACCGCATGACATTAATATAAATGCACCTGCACAAAGCATTGAAAACGACGTATCCATAATAAGTGAAGCTTCTTTATTCTTCTTTCTTCCCCTGTATATCGAAAACAGAGGTGTTCCACCACTTCCAAACAAGTTAGCAAATGCTGTAATAATAACAATTACCGGGAAGCATATTCCAACTGCACCTATAGCTGTTGTACCGATATGTGGTATACGTGCAATATATATCCTGTCTACTACGTTATACAAAAGATTCAATAACTGTGCTACAAGCATAGGGATTGATGCACTTAAAATATTATCTGTAATTGTTCCATTCTCAAAGTCTATTTTTTTCATTTCTATTACCTGTCCTGCGTATTATATTATACTGCATATTATCATACTGTTTTACATAATATTTTCCTCTATTATACATATTCATCTGGAAATTTCAATTTCTAATAATCATTTCTGTTCAAGCTTCTTCATGCTATGTCACAGACACAACGCTGTTCTAACAGCTTATAACTCTTCCTGTTCTAGCTGTAACCCTGTGTGAGATTGATATAACAGTCCTGTTTTCAGATACATTTTTTAATGCCTTTAGTACTTCTCTTTCTGTATCAGCATCAAGATTAGCAGTTATCTCATCTAAAAGCAGAAGCTGTGGATTAGCTGCAGTTGCCCTTGCAATAGACAATAACTGCCATTGTCCCTGCGAAAATATTTCCTGTGTGCAGGATGTATCATATCCCTTATCAAAGCTCATAATTGTATCGTGAAGTCCTGCAAGCCTGGCTGCATTCACAACCTCATCCATAGATATAGCTTCATCATATAATGTAATCTGATCTTTAACTGTTCCTGGCACCATATGAAATGTCTGTTCAACATAACCAAATATTCTTCTTTTCTTATTATCAGGTATATTATAAGAATCGATTCCATCAATTAGTATCTGTCCCTTTAAAGGCCTGTATAAGCCTAAAAGCAGCTTGAATATTGTGCTCTTTCCCGCACCTGTCCTTCCCTGCAGTGTAACCTGTTCACCCATATCAACATTGAAGCTCTTATCTTTAATTATAATATGGTCAGCTTCATATCCGAAGGTTACATTATTAAACTGGACATATGGTGTGCAGGCTTTTCTAGCTTTTAATTCTTCACTATTATTGATGTTAGCTGTCTGTGTTTCTAACACAACATTAATATCTGCATTTACATCAGACTTAAAATCCGCCTTAATATCTGCTTTAATATCAACATTAAAATCTGCCTTAATATCTGCATTAACAGCTTCAATTGCTGGAAGTGTCGGGAGTGCAAAGAATTCATTTATTCTTCTTACACCGGCAATTGCTGACTGTATAGTCTGGATTTCCATACCAAGGCTCTCAACTGGTGCAAATATCTGTGATATGTAGTTAATAACAGCTACCGCCGTGCCTGCCGACATTCCAAAAAGTGTAAGAGCCTTTGCATTGCCCGATGCTGAAAACAACATAACTACCGCTACTACAATTGCATTTAGTATAAGAATAACCGGTGAATATATGGCATCGTAAAAGTTGGTCTTTTCCATAGCCTTATAGCTGTCACCTATATATTCATCATATTTTTTCTCCATATACTTTTCCTTGCCAAGATTATGTATTGTACGGATGTTTCGTAGTGTTTCCGGTACATGTCCCGAAGCCTTGCTTACTGCACGCCGGTTTCGCAGCTGTGCTTCAAGCATATTCCTCTGCACATATCTTGTAAACCAGAATATAAATGGCAGTAATATAAGCAATAATATTGCAAGCCCTTTATTTCTGAACCATATAACTGCAAGAATACTTATTATCTTACATGTATCCGCAAACATACTGACTATACCTAAGGTAAACAGATTCTCTACAGTATCAACATCACCAACGAATCTTGACACTACAGCTCCCGGCTCCTGACGGTTTAATGAATCTGCTGTCAGTCTGGTAAAATGCTCCATAAGACCACTACGCAGAGCATGCGTTATCTTTTGGCCAAATACAGTAAGAAGCCCTTCCCTTGCAGCCTCCATAAGACCTGTGATCACATTAAATACCATATAAAGAAATATAAGATATAAAGGAACCTGACATCCTGCTGCCAATGTATCTACTATTCTTCCAAGTACAAGCGGTGGATAAAGTGCAGTTATAACTGCACCACATACTGCTGTTATAATACCAAGTGAAAGCCACTTTTTCTTTATTGTAGTGTGCAATATTATTGAGCCTACACTAAGTACTTTGCCGCCATTATCAACATTACTATTATGTTTACTCATGCTTATCCACCACCCCTTTGACATTCTTACGTTGTTCATATGAAACAGTATCTTCACTCATTGCATTTGCTGCATCATTTAACTGTCTATAAGCCATACATTCCAACATAAGTTCATCATGCGTTCCTACTCTGACACTACCTTCATCAAGCCATATAACTTTGTCCAGCTTAGGAAACATATACAAACGGTGAGACAGAATAATAACGATACTACCTTCCGTCATTTTTCTAAGATTATTATATATCTGCTCCTCTGTATTCTTATCAAGTGCTGAAAATGGATCATCAAGTATAAAAACTGGCTTTTTATGGCATAAAGTTCTTGCTAATGCAATTCTTTGTGCCTGTCCTCCAGACAATCTCACGCCCCCACTGCCTATAATGGTATCTGCTCCCTGCTCCATAGCCTCAACTTCTTTATCAATACATACTGCTTTTAGATACTCGTTTACGTCTTTATTATCACCAAGCAGGATATTATTCTTTATTGAATCATTGAAAAGCTCCGGATCGTGTCCTAGGTAACTTATTATTCCTGTTCTCTCATTATCTGCAGCGTTTCTTAGTTCACATCCGTTATACATGATACTTCCCTCATATGGATATTCACACAGAAATGTCCTTCCAAGTGTTGACTTACCACTAGCAACCGGACCTGTAACACCTATAATCTCTCCTGGCTCTGCAGTAAAGGAAATATCATTATATACATTTTTTCCATCTGGATATGTAAAGCTTAAGTTTTGTACCTCAAGCCTTCCTGATGTCTGATTTTTACAATCTGTATCCTTAGCCTGAATAACCATAAGCGGCTTAATACGTTTCCATGAAACCTGTGCCTTATGAACTGCATTAAACAGCTTCGCCGCCTTCGAGGACTTATCAGATAACTTTATAAAGCAGGCCAGGAATGTTGTAAATGCTGCAATATCCCAGGTTCTCCATCCTGTTCCAAGTACATTTCTGCTGCCAAAATATAATATAAATAAAATGCCCATCATTGATATTATTCTATATAATGGTGTAAGAGAAGAATTCCATATATTAGCATAAATAGCTGATTTCTCATACTCAGCCAGATTATCTTCGTACGCATTTTTTCTGTTAACTTCCCTGCCATAAACTCTGTAGGTTATAGCATTGGAGGCTCTGTCGAGTGTTGCATTACTAAGGATACCTGATTGTTTTTTATACGCAGAACCTGTTTTCTGGACTATTACTTTCATCTTTTCAGCAATGATATAAGATATAGGTGGAAATATCATTGCAATAAATGCCAGCCTTACATCATATACAAGCAACATTCCTGCATATGCAGCCAGCGCTACGCCTGTATCAAATATTTCTGTTGTAAACTTTCTCATGCCTTCAGCACAATCATCTACATCAAGTATGGCCTTTGTCATAATATCGCCCATACCTTCACCTTCAAGCTCTGTCCTGCTCTTTAATACAAGTGTTCCATATAATATTTTCTTCATTCTTCTATTAACATTATTGGCGAATCTACGAACATAAAAACGTTTTATATATCTTGATACCTGAACTACTCCAATTGAAATCACATATGCAATAACAAGTATAAGCATATCCTTGTATACAGCATTCTTTGCCAATATATCTATAAGACAGCCTGCCATTTTTCCTTCAAACCATGGTCCAAACAAAAGTCCAAGATTGTATATAAAACCTGACACAGTTATTATAAGCAGTACCTTCCACTCTTCTTTAAAATATGATAGTATTCTGTCGGCTGCAAATTTCTTGTTTGCGGTCACATTTTTGTTATCTGAAGGATTTACTCCATTATTTCTTAATTTAAAATCCAATCTCATCTGGTGCCACAGAACATTTCCATGAGTGGATTTATCTGTTATCCCCTCATCAACGAATCCAAACTTGGAATAATATGGAACAAGGCTTTCTTTACATGTTAATACAAGCCCTTTTCGGTTCTGTTTTCCGGCATCTAAGATAGCCTTCTTAATCAGCTCTTTCGCATATCCACATCTGCGATATTCAGGAAGAGTATTTACACCAAAAATCATCTGCCATGCACCATTCTCATTATGCATTGATGCATTTTCATACATGTCATCTGTAAGATCAGCCTCATCCGTAACAAAACCATCTACAAACGCAATGAGTTTATCATCATCAAACATAAGCCAGAAATGATTTCCATAATATTTTATTCTCTGCTCAAATTCTTCTTTGGTTGCTGCCTCTAAAACAGGAAAACACTCGGATTCAACCGATGCAATATCGTCTAAATCAGCCATTGTTGCATATCTTATATTCACAATCGTTCCTTCTTTACTATGATTTTTCATTATAGCTTGCTGTAAGGTAGATAATGCTCATTATATGTGCATATCTAATACTTTCTACTCAATCACATACTCATACATTCTAAACTGCCTGTTTCCAACCACCTCATAAAATATGTTTTCAGTACTTACATATTTAAAACCAGCTCTGATATATAACTTGTCGGCTAGTGTGTTCTTATCTATTACATCAAGATGAATGGCTTCTATGTTTTCTAACTTAGCATATGATATTAAGTTTTTTACAAATTGAGTAGCAAGCCCCATACCGCGGTACTCATATCGCACTGCAAGAGCATGGATTATCCATACATTATTATCTCTTTCATTTACTTTCCATGCTACCCTTTTATACTCTTTATTAGAATTACTGTTAACTATGGCACACGCCTTAATTATTCCTTCATCTCTTAATACGAACAACTCTTTCTGAACAATCCCAGCCATTAAAAAATCTGCTGAAGGATGTACACCCTTTTCCCAGTCAGGAAAAGAAGGTTCTTCTTTGCTTTTATCTATTAAATCCCAATAGAGATTTTCTATCTCATTAAAATCCTCCAGGCATGCTAATTCAAAATTCATATATCTGTCTCCTAATTTTTATTTAACTCCAGCTCTTCCAGACATCCGGCTGGTATCCGAGTGTTGATGCTTTTCCACTAGTCTCTCAAAAGAGGCTTCAAAGTTTAAATCATCCTTATCACTTCTTTTTCTTGGACCTTTCATGTGATTTTTACTGCTTGCCCGCCTTGCCTTCTTACTTATATGTCTTTCCATTAACATAAGATCAATATTTTCATTTGTATACCATTTCCCGGACTGATGAATGGCATATGCACCCTTACTTAATGCCATGGCAGCTACACCATAGTCCTGCGTAACTACCAGATCACCCATCTTACAAAGACTTATTAACTTAAAATCAACCGCATCAGCTCCGGCACCCACATATACCACTTCTGAATAGTCTGATGTAAGATAGTGGTTAGTATCACACAAAAGCGTTACGGCAATATTATGACTCTTAGCACTTTGTTTGATTGTTGTAATCTTATCCATAAAAACGCACCTGCTTTCCTTTATCAGTTTTATAAACAGAAATTTGTCTGTCTATACATAATCTGATATTTCAAATACACATTCAGAAGCTCCATTGACAATTGTATCAACAATAGTAACTGTTACACTCTTTTCAAAAACCTCAGAGAACAATCGCATATACCAACCAGCAGAACATTCACAATACTTTTTATTCATATTCTCAACTTTTTTAGGTATATTACAATAACATTTTTTGTATACAGCAATAATCTTTCCATCAAAAATATGTAAGTTCCTTCCGCCAATATCTGCTTCATTCAGAAGATTCAAAAATTCTGCTATATCGTTAGATTTAGCGTATAATTTTTTTGCTATTTTTATAGCATTGGTTGACAAGCAGCACCCACCACATTTTCGCATAGTATCAGTCATATATATCTTCATACTCTCAGTGGTATTTAAAAGCTCATTAATATATCTTGCCTGCTTAAGCGGTGTTGCATTTTCATCAATAATTCCAATCTCCGAACAAACCGCAAATGCATTTTCAGAATCCATATTATCTACTATTCTTTTGGCCTTATTCATATCATATCCTCGCAAGAATTTAACTAATTATTCTAAAATCTACTGTTCTTTTGATTTCACCGGCATCCAAATTTCGCAATAATAATTCTCATCCTGATTTCCTTTCGGATAATCACAAGGTGCGGTGTAGTATTCTATATTATACATTCCTGCAATTTCATAATCACTATTCCCAGGAAGCCATTCCTTAAAAATCTCTGTATTCACTTTTTGTAACGCTTCCGGCATAGATCCTTTACATGGAAATACTGCCCATGTATTTTCAGGAATAACTACCGTTTCAAATTCTTCCGGTATGTCTTTTGAAGGGATATAATCATCAGCAATCATGTACTTGAAGAATCCTTCCGGTGCTCCATCATCTAAACAGATTCCATACATACCACAAATATACTTACCGTTTCCCTTTTCATAATGCTCTGTCCAAAATTGTGGGCATTCTTTATACCCTTCTTCATTTTTAATAATTTTGGCACTTCCGACAACAGTAAATGCCGGTTTTTTAACAATTTTACATTCCATTTCAAATCCACCTTTCATAGATACATGTATTTTTAGAGGAAGGTAGTTTTTGAGTTCACCGTCTCCGGACTTCGCCTGTGCAGGCGTAATACCGTGAAATCTGGTGAAGGCTTTCGTAAAGCTGTCTGGAGAATCATAGCCATATTTCATTGCTACATCTATAACCTTAACACCATCTGTTTACAAATCTCTGCCGGCAAGTGATAATCTTCTATTTCTTATATATTCGGATACCGTAATTCCACAAAGAATCGAAAACCCTTTTTGAAAATAAAATGGCGAAAGATTAATCTTTGCAGCAATTTTTTCCAGAGTAAGTTCATCTGTAAGATGTCCTTCAATATATTTGATTGATGAAGTGATATCTTCCAACCAGCTCATGCTTATTTACTCCTTCCTACAAAACACATCTTATCTCCAAAGCATATTTTTGTCCCGACATATTTTGCTCTCTTTTGTCCAATTACACAACTATCTCAGATATAATCACAAGGCATTCCTTTACATAAACAATTAGTAAAAATCAAATTCGTCTCTCGGTTAAACACACCAGCTTACTGAAAGTTTCTTTTTCTTGATAAATGGGGATTAGTTTTCCTTTTTTCCAATCA
>OGMV01000752.1_pt1 | contig 13609 bp, 11 predicted proteins | sample 1573341 | NCBI WGS metagenome assembly OGMV01 (sample SAMEA2581994, study PRJEB24529) | metagenome | biome: Human gut stool | place: China | collected 2011 | reverse complement strand
TTTGCGGTGCATCGCTGGTTTTGAGCTTCAAGTTTCTGCACCCTTTGTCCAATTTTGCAACGATTTGCACCCCTTTGCACGTTTTGAAACCGTGCAAAAACCGTGCAGAAACCGTGCACTTACTCCCGGACAAACTAAAAACCACTTCATCCGACAACGACTTGACGGCATTGGTTCGAGTGACCGCACGCCAAAAATCAAGTCTTGGAGGATACGACTATGACGAAACTGTTTTCCTGCCGCTATAACATGGACACCAACCGGGTGGAAGCCCGGTTCGAGGATGGCACCACCCTTGCCATCGACTGCATCGCTGTGGAGGACGAGTACGGTAACACCCCGGCACAGCGGGCAGAGCTGGACTGGCTGCTGTATAATAAGCCCTTGGAGTACGCCCAGCTTGTGCTGGATGGAGAGATAGAGCGTTATCTGTCGCTTGGCTGTGACCACGGCAGGCTGGAGGATTGAACCTTAGAAAACGCGCGGCAAAATGCTAATCGCGCGGCGCGCGTTTCTCAGCGTAAATTCAGCGCAAACCATACCAAGTCAGCGTATTTTCAGCGTAAATCCCGGAAAGTCAGCGTAAATTCAGCGCAAATCAAACTTTCAGCGTAAAAGTCAGCGTAAATTTTCACTTCACGCTTTTGTACTTCGTTCCTCGGCCTACGCCATCAGGCTGCAAGATGCCGTCCTTGCACATCTGATGCAGGATATAATAGGTTTGATTCTTATTAAACCCACACAGTTCTTGTGCTTTCTGATTCGTAATCGACGGCTTATGCTTCAGATATTCGAGAATCCGATCCTTTGCCTGAATCTGGCTGACCGTCTTATCCTGCACATAGGCCACATCGGTTTTCACCGTTTCGTAAACCTTGAGGGACAGAATATAGGTCTTGCCGTTGAGTTCCAGAAGCCCCTCGTCCCGGCAACCACACACAGAAATATTACTCCTGATATGGTAAAGCCCACAGACCGGATTTTATATCCAGCTTGTGGACTTTGCTTATTTTCAGCTATCCTGTTTTACGCAAACATTGCATCTAGCTCTTTATCGGTAAACATTTTGGACTGCTTCAGCAAACTTTTAACGCACTCTCGGAATGCTTCTTTGTTCACCGTTTTCAACGCAGTATCCTTGTACACCAGCGTGATAACACAATGTAGCTGCTGGATAAGGTCAACGGCAGAGAGCTGTGCATAGGTGTTCCCATCTACAAGCTGTATCCGAACATCCCGGAAACGCGACCAATCCTGTCCGTACTGGCAGATGTACTGCTGAATCGTATTCCGCATGACATCTATGTTGCCAGATTCCATTGCCATCCGCGCCTGCTTGCATTTTTTCTCAGCCGTGTCAGCAATCGCGTGTGTCAGCTTTGCGGCTTTGACAACGCACTTTTCAAATTGTTCTACCTTATCAGCGTATTGCGATTGAATTTTGATGTACTGTAGTTGGTTGTTGTCCATAGCACAACCCTCCTTTCTGGTTGGTATTATTATACCACAATTTTCCAATTTTATCTACATGGATTTTTCGACAATTTCTCAAATAATTCGACGTAATATCACTTTATATTTGATTTCTGTTGTAAAAAATGGAGCGCACAGTTGTAAACTGTACGCCCCATTTTAGGTTATTTAGCGATTTTTGTCAGACTGCGAGAGAACGCTGCCTGCAAGAGTTTTGGTCGTGCTGCTGTATTTCGGGCTATTCAAAGCTGCCGATGCAACGCCTTCCATTTTCTTTCCCGTCTGATGACCGCTCTTTGCCAGCGCAACCGCACTTTTCACCGCAAGCTCTTTCCGCTGCCGGTAGTCCTTGCACTTCACCCACGACTTAAACTCCTGCCGGGTGCTTTCCCCGGCAGCAATCATTTTGCGGAGTGCTTGTTCGGTCATGGTTGGGGGTCCCCTTTCTTTTCAGCTTTATCCAAATATCGCTGGATATTCTTTAATGAATTACATATGTAGTTTACACCGTTTCAGGAACCGCATTTATCGTTTCTTCTGTTGCTGCAAACGCTTTTAGTTTTTCAAAAATATTGGTAGGATCAATATGGACTCGATTTAATACCGTATCAGCCATAGATTTGTCAGGCGTGTAATATGATAAAAATTCACGTTTCATCTTTCTGCAAAAGATATTAAAGTCTCGTTTGAGCAATTGGTCGTAAGGGGCTTTATACGCATAAATAATAATATGTGCGTTTTGGTGATTTATCAGCCAATCAATAATCCTTCTCCACCAAAGCATATCCGTTTTACCTAAAGACATTCCATAAACATAAATGAGGTTGCTTTCTTCTATAAGTTTCTTGCAACTTTCATCCATATTTGCACCATTCATTTCATTAGTCAATGGTTTGATTAATGACTCTTTATACTCTGGTTCGTAATTTTCAAAAATATCAATTTCGCTTATTTGTGATTCATCGTTCACACCTAAAACCATATTGTTTTCGACATCCCCGTGTATGTGATACAAATGCCCCAAAGAATTTTCAAAGTGGCGGTCTTTAAGTAATCTTCCCCCAAGACATGCAGGATTCCTAGTTGTTTCCTCAAACCATTTGTCTAGTGCTCGTGTATAATTGTAGTCAATAAAATTATACGTAATTCCATCACCATGATATGATATCGATTTCCGAATAGCTGTCCTTTCCACTTCGGAAAGTCCCCCGATAAGATTGGAATATATGATACAGTCACTAAATGCCTGTGCAATATCCCGTGAAGTAAAGTCCCAATTCAATCGCTTTTCTTGCGCTTTCAAATACAATGCAAGCTTCCTACAAAAATCTTCGTGGCAATCACAGAATTCTTCAGCACCGTTATTTTTGGTCTGAAAGTTCGCAGTATATTGACCGAAAGCAAGTTCAGCATTTGCCCAATTTTCACAATCTTTCGCAATATCCTCTTTGAACTTTTCGATGACTTGATTATCACCTTCTGTATTTTTGCAATAGTCTTTTATAAAATCTGTATACTGTGTTTTTAGATTCAAGTTTAGGTCAAATCCATTCCCGACCAAAATTGTAACATTCATTTTGCTCTCCTGATTATTCCATCACTCTAATCGTACTCTCAATAAACGCAATCTCATCTTCCGTCAGCTCATACTTCTTGTACAGCTTTTCGTCCGTCCATTCTTCCGTAAAGTCCTGCACCGGAACAAAGTCAAAACTCGCCCTTGTGATATGCTGGGAAACAGCAATCAGAGAAAGCAGAAAACGGACAAACCGCGTCCGAAGATAATTGTAATAGTTGATTGCTTCCACTTCAGTATCAAATGCACCTGCGATCAAATAAGTTTCTGTGCAGATAGATTCCGGCGGCAAAATCTCTGTGGTGGAAAGAACCCTAAACATTCCATTTTTGTCAGGCTGTCCAGCGTGTTCTGCACTCAAGTAGGAAATCATAACTTTCCACTTATCAATCAGTTCCACGCCAATATTGACCATACTCCGCAGATATTTTCCAGTGCCTTTATTGTAGCGAAGCGTCAAATCGCCTTCTTCAAACGGAGCCACATTCGTTGCCAATCCAAATGGTTTACGGCTGGACACCATTGAAGAAAGTTTTTCTTCGTTATGCGCCAGAACTTTATGAACGATTGAATCTGCCATTGGGTATCGAATAAGAGTTCCATGCTCATTCAAGTGCTTTGTAGCTGTAGATTCCACGCCATTTCGATAATTTGTAAAAGCACATTTTCCATCATGGCTATTGTCCCACAGAAAATAGCAAAGACCACCTGCAATATCTACCGTTGGGAACAAATCAGTTGAACTTGTGAAATCAACAATTTTGGACAAATGGGTATCATTCAGCATATCAGTTCGAAATTGGTCTAGTCCTTTACCGCCTGAATACCAACGAGCTGGAATAATCATCGACACATAGTGAGGATTCATGCCGATTGCTTCTCGAACAAATAAATCATAAACAGGTGATGCACTCGCATTGTTGCCGCCATCCATCTCCTGATACGGCGGATTGCCCACAATGGCATCAAATTTCATGGGCTGTCCCTCCTTTCCCCATGTATCGGTGCGCTGCAACTTTTTCGCCAGACGTTCCGGGTCTTTTTCCATCCGTTCCAGCAGGTGCGGAATGTAGGTGGTGTTGACCGTCCAATCCTGATAGCCCACCAGCGTCCGCCGGGTGATGCTTTCTGCCATCCGGGTCTTGCACAGAACAAAGATCTGCTGCTCCACGGTCTCCTGCCAGAGAGCCTGTGTCTGCTCCAGCGGCAGCTTGTCCTCCGGGCCGGGCAGCTTCATAGCGTACAGGCTGTATGCCATATACAGGGGATAAAGACCGGATTTGGAGTTCATCTCCAGAATCCGCGCGTCCGGGTTGAGGAAGATGTCCTCCGTGACCTGTCCCTGATCCACCAGACGAGGCTCTTCCAGAACCTCCTGTGGATCGAACTGCTCGTTGAGGAAGCAGTAGCCGCCCACCATGCTGCTCAGATGAAGATTTACCACTCGCCACGGAGTCAGAACGGTTTCCTTGTCGGGGTTGCGGAAGTGGCTGAAGATCTCGGCAATGCGCTTCACACGCTCGGTAGGCGGCAGCTCGTCCGCAGCCTTTGCCATGCGGCGGATTCGCAGACCTGCTCCGCTGACCACATCCTCATCGTAGTATTTCAGCAGCTTGCGGAACAGGGGTTTGTCCACGGTTTTGGGCATAAACTCCTGCCAAGATTCAGGGTCTACCAAGTCGATAAAATCTGCCATGTGGATTTCTTCGGTCAGATCGACCTTTGCACCGTAAATTAACAGCGGCAGACGAATCGAGACATTCCGCAGCAGCCGGATGACCTTCTCCCGCTCCTTGCGCTGGTCTTGCAGCTTTTTCAGCAGGTCATCGTCCTCTTTGCTGCGCTCCCGCTTGGGCTTATTGGAGAGTTTCTCCGCCTTTTCGTATTCCTCGCCCGTCAGCCCCTGATTATTGATGTGGACCTTGGTTTCCTTCTTGGCAGCTTTCTGCTCGCTGAGCTTGTCCGACAGGGTATGGAACAGTTCCACATCCTCCTCGTCCATGACAATGCCGGTGTCCTGCTTATAGACCGATTCATCGTCAAAGCCGCTCTTGATAGCCCTGTCCACGGTCAGACGCTTGATCTGCCGCATCATTCTGGAGACGCTGTATGCGGTCATCCGGGTGCCGTCCACCGCAATCACCGGGCAAAAGTTCAGGAACTCGCCCAGAGCCTTGCGGTTTTCTTCCTCGTTGGTCTTGCCGCGTTTGGTAACGCGGTTGACCTCAGAAATCACGTTCAGGGCACGGTCGGGCGCAAAATCAAAGACGTAGCAGCGTTCCTTTTGCTTGCCGTCCAGCACCCCTGCCGACTGCACCCGGAAGATGGTCTGCATATAGCCGGACGCAGCCGTGCTTGCCGACCCGGTCAGCATCATCACAGCCGTCCACTCCGGCACCGTCACGCCGGTGGTCAGCTTGCCGCAGGAAATGGTAATGGTATAGCGGTTCGCTTTGATGACCTGCTTTACCAGCGTCAGGGCGTTGTCGTAGGGCATTTCGGCATCGCCGTCGCCTGCAACGTTGGCCACCTTATAGGCTCCAAACACAGGGTGGTCTTTCAGCAGCCTGCTCAGGGCACTGGCTTCTTTCACGCCCGGAACCATCCAGAGGGTATGCCGGAACATCTCCCGATACTCCGGCGTGGAGTAGGGGTAGTTGCTCTCCGGGTTCTCCGAAGAAATCAGGTCCAGAAAGCTGCGCACGTCGGCCTCGTGGACAAAATCACCCACCTGTGCGCCAGCCGGCAGAGGACGGAAATCCCGTGCCGGGTCGCCCGTCCACACCCGGAAAAACTCGGTGAAGTTGAACGCCATCTCCAAGGTCTCGTAGCGGTAGGAGGTGGGCAGACTTTTCCCAAGGTCGAAGGTCAGGATGCGAAGTTCCGGCAGGTCCGCATAGGGGTTATGGTCGCCGGGGTGCAGGATGTCCCACTCCCGCTTGCGCTTTTGCTCCATGACGTAGTCCCATGTGTAGACGTTGTTCTCGTACTTCTGCATCAGGTTGTACGGTGTGCCGGACAGCTGCAGAACCTTGGGCGCCTTGCCGTTCTTTTCCGCTTCCAGCAAAGACTGCACCTTCTGCCCTCGCTGGGTCTGGGTGCCCTCGTGGGCTTCATCGTAAATCACGAGATCCCAGTCCATATCGAAAACGGCGTTATTCTTGTCAAACTTGCCGTCTGCCCGCTGAGAGCCGCGCAGGTCCTGCATGGAGGCAAAGTAAACAAACGCCTTGCCGGAATTCTGGTAGGCTGTCAGGTTTGCATCGTTGCGTGCATCCATTGCCGCATCGTAAACGGACGAATCCGTATCGAAACGGTCTTTCTTCAGGAAGGCACGGTTATCTCCTTCGCCAAAAATCAGGTCAAAATCGTTGCGCCAGCCATCCTCCACCACCGGGCGGTGGGTGACCACAATCACCTTCTGATAGCCCGCTTTTTTGATGAGCGCATAGGCCGTGACCGTTTTGCCGAAACGCATCTTGCAGTTCCAGAGCATCGAGTTCTGCTTGCGGAAAATCGTCAGCGTCCGATTGACGCAATCTACCTGCTCGTCACGCAGGGTAATAGCTCTCTTTTTGGGCGCAGCAGGGACAGTCTGCGGCAGAAAGCTGGTCTGCCCTTCGCTCTTTTCGGCAGCAGTCAGCGCCGTGCGGCCCTCTTTTACCGCCTGAATCGCACGAATGGCAACGGACAGCGGCACCTCAAACCATTCGCTGTCCTGATTGGAATTGGAGAACTTCCGGGCCGAAAAGCCAGAATTGTACAGCACGTTATGGACATCGTCATCATCGAACAATTCCGTATCGGTCGTACCATCCGGGAAGGTGACGGTTCTGCGTGCCAGCTCGGTATATTGCAGGTCGTATTCAACCATCGCCGTCTTGGTATACTGGTCGATGCGGTCACGGGCAGCACAATTCAGCTCCGCACAGTTGGGCGGAAGCTGTTTGTAGCTGTTCACGCTGTCAAAATTTGTCTTTCCGATCTTCCAGTAGCCCTCGTGCTGGGCATCGTGAATCGTAAAGATGTAAATCAACCGATACGACATGGTTGGTTTATACGCTGCCACTTGCTTTTCCTCCTCTCACCATTGAAAGAAAAGTCATCGTCTGATTGGAACGCCAATCCTTTATGACGCTGTAAATCCCGTTGTGTGCCCGGATATTTCCGCTTTTGCATCCGGGGCACAGGTCAATCTGTTCTTCCGTGCCGAACATACTGAAGATCTCGATACGGGTTTCCCTGCAACTGCCCGGAACCACATACTTCGTGCCGTCCATCTGCCAGAGATTCCACGCAATGATGTTGGCGATCACCTTCATCTGCCGCAAGTGGGGAAGTTTGCCAAAGCGTTCCCGGTAAACCTCCACGAAGGTCACAAACAGGTTTTCCCGTGCCAGCAGCAGGCTGTCGCCCTGATACTCAAAGCCGTACACGCTCTGGAACGCCCGCTTCGTCCATGTGAGCCATTCTTCTTCGGTGTCCGTGTTTTCGCCGATAACACGCAGCTTGCGGTCCAGCAGACCAATTCGCTGGGAAATGGGAATGGTTTCGCCCGTTACGGTGTCGTAGCGGCTTACCAGATAGGGAGCCTCGCCGCAGGAGATTTCCAGCCGCTGTGCATCCACATATTTCTGCCATGTGTGCTGACGGTCGTCCGGGAAAGCGATTTTGTCAGCCGTTGCTTTCCACGACATCTCCTTTTGGATGTTGAAAACATTCTTCCTGCCAAACCACTGCTCATCCACCAGATTGTTCTGTGCGTTGCAGATCCAACTGGGGGTAAACACCTCTGCTTTGTCACGGGTGCGGTTGGTCTGGTGCTCCAGTGCTTTTTCCACTCTGGGCTGAATCAGGCTGTCCTGTTCGCCTGTAACCAGCTCCGGCAGGATTTCTTTTTTGAAGCTGTATGGTTCGCCCAGTTCAGCGTAATCATCGGTTGCCCAGATGATGTTTTTCTTGGTGGTCTTATCCTGAAGCAAAATCTCAAGGAGAGTGCGCTCATGGTCCAAAAGTTCCTGCTCCAACAGGTCAATTCCTGCAATGCTGAACATCCGCCGCCCTCCCTTCCATTTGTTGATGGTACTATAATAACACACCTTTCGGGGTTTGTGAATGTTTTACAAGAAAGCCGTCCATCCATGCCTGCTTTTTGCCGTTTCCTATTGAAACCAAAATCGTATTCTGTTCAGCGATGCAATCGCGCAGCCTGCATCGGTACGGTGCAGTTCAAGGGTTTGGGATTTCCCAACAAGTATTTTGCAACGCAAAATAAGCAGATGTATATACGTCTGCATTGCTTGCGGATGCTATGAAACCTCTCAACATACTCCCCAAATTTGAAAATCATTTTGCAAATCAGACCGTCCGTTTTCAAGTTCAACTTGAAGTGGGCGGTTATTTTTCTGCACAAAAATTTTCGAGTTTGCAACCGCAGCAAGCAGGGCGAGTTGGTACCAACTCACAAGTTTTGAATCAGATTTTTCAAATCCGACTTCAAAAATGCTTGTTGGGCTTTGCCCAAACCCGATATTCAGCACAAGAATGTGCTAGTTCCGCACCTTAACGGACGCTGAATAAGCAAATTTCTTGGAGAAAAATTCGTTTCGAAAAAATCGTCGTTGATTCATTTAATATTGCATCAAACCGGAACTATTACTTCCGGTTTTGAAGGCAAAAAGCGGAAGTAATGCTTCCTAAAAATTTGAGTGTTATTATGATATGCTCTATCCAGAGCTGTTCACAAGAACCGGACCTCCCAAGTCCGGTTTTCTCCCTCAAAACCGGACCTGATACGTCCTAAAAACGCTTGTATGATTGTGATATGCTTTCTACAGCTCCTCATCGAACCTTGAAAACCGAATAACCGTCTGCATGGGATACCCGGCCATGACCCTGACAAGGAGAGCCGGAAAACGCCGCTGAAAGGGGGCAGGAAAGCCATGCAGAGAGAACGGCACCCCAAATTTGAGATCACGTTGATACGCAAAACCGGAACCAATAGTTCCGATTTTGTCTTGAAATTCATTTCATATCCCTTAAAAACCGGAACTACCAGTTCCTAAAAATAAAATTGGCGATGTGATACACTAAGCCCACAGAAGCACATTCTTCATTGCTTTTTCACAAGTTTCGACAAAGAATGTCCGATTTTTAGTAGACATTCAAATCAACTTTCGTAAAAACCGGACGTAATGTGTCCTAAAAAATCTCCCATGAATGTGTTAACCTAGTTTCAAATCTATCATTGAACCTTGAGAACCGCATGACCGTCTGCATGAGATACTCGGCGATGACCTCGCAAGAGCGAGCCGGAAAACGCCGCCGGAAGGGGGCAGGAAAGCCATGCAGGGAGAACGGCGTAAGAACAATGATATTCTATTTCATTTCAGAAAGGATGGTTTGCCTATGACAAAACTAAGCCAACTTAAAATTGACCCGGAGTTCCAGAATCAAATCAACCCTCCGTCGTTTGAGGAAACCCACCAACTGGAAATGAACATCCTCAAGGAAGAGCGTGTGCTGAATCCGATCATCACGTGGAACGGCTATATTGTGGATGGACATACACGCTATCAAATTCTTCGGAAATATCCGTTCATTCCGTTTGAAGTCATCGAAAAAGAATTTTCCAGCCGCTATGAAGCACTCGCATGGATTTGCAAAAATCAACTGGGACGGCGAAACCTGACCCCAGAACAGAAAAAGTTCCTGATCGGAAAGCAGGCAAAAGCGGAAAAGCAAATCAAATCGTTTCACGGTAATCAGTACACCTTGGCATCTGAAAGTGGTCTGGTTCAAAATGAACCAGACCGCACAAAGCACGGTTCACGGTCGAAGGTTGCTGCGGAACATGGAACATCCGAAAGCTATGTTTACCGTGCAGAGCAATTTGCAAAAGGTGTGGAAGCAGCGGAGGAAGCAGTACCCGGAGCGCAGGAAGAAATCCTGCGTGGAAAGATCCGGGCAACCGACCGTGAAATTTCCTCGATTGCAAAGGTTCCAAAGGAAAAGCGTTCCGAAGTTGTGGCAGAGCTGCGTAAGCCTAAAGCCGAACGGGATTCCAGTATCACAGATTCGTATTCACCGCCTTCAAAGGACAATGCGTTTATAACGACCTTCAAGCAAGACATTCAGGGGCACAAGAAAGGACTCAACAAGGAAGAAAAACAGAATCTCAAGGATGCCGTCAAGAGCATCTATTCACCTCGCCGTTTGGCAGATGGCGAAGCCATGATGTGCGAGATTCAGGGAGCGCAGGAGGATTTTGTCCGGCGGTGGGAAATGTGTTTTCGTGAATACCCCGATATTCTTACCGAACCGAAGAACAATGAGAAACTGCTGATTTTCATTGACCGTGCCAGCCGGTATCTTCAGGCTGTAAAAGACAGACTGAATGATGGCAAAGAACAACACTCCTAACCCGACAGATGGTCGTATGAAAGACAAGGAGGTGAATGCCATTTCAGATTATTTGAAACCCAATATGCCGCTGCCGCAATATCTGCCCTATGCCCGCTTTTTGCTGGATACAGACCTAAGCCACACGGCAAAGCTGCTCTACACTCTGCTGCTTGACAGGGCAACGCTTTCTCAAAAGAACAACTGGGTGGATGAGCGCGGCTTCGTCTATGTAATTTTTCCCATTTCATCATTGAGCGAAGCCCTGCGATGCAGTACCATGAGCATTAAACGTGCATTGCGCTCACTGGAGGATGCCGATCTGATCGAGCGCAGAAGAGGTCGCATTACTGTGCCCAACAGCATCTTTGTAAAAGTCCCGACAGAACAAAAATGTTCCTTTGCATGGAACGATTCTGCCCTATGCGATGGAACAGAAATGATACCTTCCACGGAACAAAAGTGTTCCACTAACCAACGTAATAAGAACAACCTGAAAGATAACCACCTGATAAAAACAACAGATGCTTATTTGACCTTTGGAGAATATCAGAATGTCTTTCTGACGGAAAAAGAGTACAAGCGACTCAAGGCTAACTTTGCAGGGCTTGATGGTTTGATCGAGCAGTTGTCCGCTTATGTCCAGTCCACCGGAAGGAAGTACGCCGACCATGCCGCCACCCTGCGCATCTGGGCAAAACGGCAAAAGTCAGAACAGAAGCAAGCACCGGGCATCCCGGACTACACATTCAAGGAAGGAGAAAGCCTATAGAGACGATTGAAAAAACTTTGGAACAGTCCATTTCCATTATTCCCGAAAACACTGAGGACTATTATAGCGAGGATGGCCTACTTTATTGCGGAAAATGTCATACCCCAAAAGAAGCATTCTTTGCAAAGGGCATTGCCCTGATGGGCAAAAACAAGTACCCAATCGAATGCAGTTGCCAGCGCATCAAGAGGACAAAGCAGGAAGCCCTTATCAACCAGCAAAAGCACAACGATCTTGTGCGGCGGCTGAAAACCGATGGATTTTCCGACTCGGCAATGCTCAACTGGACATTTGAAAACGACAATGGGCGCAACCCGCAGATGCACCACGCACAGCGCTATGTAGAGCAGTGGCAGACCATGCGCTCAGAGAACCTAGGACTGCTCCTCTGGGGCGGTGTGGGCACCGGCAAGAGTTTCCTTGCCGGGTGCATTGCAAACGCTCTGATGGAGCAGGAAGTGCCTGTGCATATGACGAACTTTGCCCGGATCCTGAACGAGCTAAACGGCAGCTTTTCCGAGCGGAATGAGGTCGTGGACAAGCTCTGCCGCTATCCCCTGCTCATCATTGACGATTTCGGTATGGAGCGTGGCACCGAGTACGCACTGGAACAGATCTACAACATTGTAGACAGTCGCTACCGCAGCCGGAAGCCCCTGATCGTCACGACCAATCTGACACTGGACGAGATACGGCACCCACAGGATACTGCTCACGCCCGAATCTATGACCGCCTGTTGGAAATGTGCGTTCCGATTTCATGCATTGGGGTCAGCTTACGGAAGGAGAACGCACAGAAAAAGCTGGAACGACTCAAACTTTTGACCTGATAACCCTAAAATGTTGGAATGCAAAAATTGCCGGGTGAAAAAATCACCCGGCTACAAGGAATTGGAGGTCTGCCTATGAATTTGAATCGGCCTGACGTGACCGAAACTGTGAAATCTGAAAATTATACGAATAAGTTCTTGCAAAAGAACTCGACCACGACTACAATGGAGTTGGTCACTCGAACCAATGCCGTCAAGTCTCCGACCAACAGCCCTGAGACCACTAAGCTGGTGTACACGGTAAAGGAGGTCGCGCAGATGCTGGCCATCAGCCAGCGTGCCGCCTACAACCTGTGCAACAGCACCACCGAGTTCCGTGTCCTGCGGGCAGGCGGAAGCATCCGCATCCCGAAAGACAGCTTCGATGCGTGGCTCCACCGGGCAGCTTGATAAGGAGGCAAATCTATGGCATATATCACGAAACGCGGCAGCTCTTACAGTGTCCGCTACACCTATCAGGACGAGCACGGCAAGAGCTGCGACAAATGGGAGAGCTTTCCCACCAAAGAGGAGGCAACGAACCGAAAGAAGCAGATCGAACATGAACTGGCCGCTGGCACATTCCTGATTCCGTCCTCGGTGACGGTGGCAGAGTTCCTCATGGACTGGCTGCCCAAGCAGTGCAGCAAGCACAAGTGGGCACCCAAGACCTACCAGTCCAATCTGGCGCTCATCCAAAACCTCATCATCCCCTATATCGGGGAGATGCAGATGCAGAAGCTGCGGCCCTACCACATCGAAGCCCTGTACGACACCCTGAGCAAGACCCCCTGCGGGCAGTATGTGGGCGGCAAGCGGCGAGACCTCTCGCCCAAGCAGCAGAAGCGCACCCTCTCCGGCACCACCCTCCATGAGGTCCACCAACTGCTGCACAATTCCTTTCTGCTGGCGGTGGAGTGGGGCATCCTCATCAAAAGCCCCGTCCCGGTGGAAGCACCCAAAAAGACCACCCAAGAGCGCAGCATCTGGGAGGTGGAGGAGATGCGGGCAGCACTGGACAGCATGGAGGACCCCATCCTGCATCTGGCGGTGCACCTGACGCTGGTGGGTGCGCTGCGGGAAGGGGAGGTGGCAGGTCTGACCCCGGAAGACATCGACTTTGATGCCGCCAACGGCATGGGCACCTTCACCGTCAACCGTTCCATGCAGCGGGTGCAGAAGGACACGCTGGCACAGGTGGACAAGGGCTGCATCCTCCGCATCTTCCCGGACAAGCTGGAGGGCAGCAAGACCTCTCTTATCCTGAAGGACCCCAAGACTAAAGCCTCCTGCCGTACCATCTTTATGACCGCCGCCTTGCGGGAGGAACTAAAGCAGTGGCTGGAACGGCTGAAAAGGGAAGAAGCCCTTGACCCGGAGCGCTACCGCAACAGTGGGATGCTACTGCGGCTGCCCAACGGTCTGGCGGTGGAGCCGGTGCTCATCCGCAAAAAGTTCCTGAAATGGCAGGACGCGCACCCGGAGTTTCCACACATCGTCTTTCACGGTCTGCGGCATTCCAGTGCCACCTACCAACTGATGATCTCCGGCGGCGACATCAAGGCGGTGCAGGGAACC
>OGMV01000749.1_pt1 | contig 13630 bp, 9 predicted proteins | sample 1573341 | NCBI WGS metagenome assembly OGMV01 (sample SAMEA2581994, study PRJEB24529) | metagenome | biome: Human gut stool | place: China | collected 2011 | reverse complement strand
GGCGTTGTCTGTTTGCTCTGCAGCCATCCGGAGAGTATCTGTACGGATGGCTGCAGAGCAAACAGACAACGCCATCTATAGCTTCCAACAATGACGAGTATAAAAGAATGCCCTGGATACTCCTGCTTACTATCGGACTTATTATTTTGAATTTGTACGGTTTGTATATGCGGTATTTGCTTCTCAACTTGGCAGGAAGTATCATTATCCTAAGCATTTTGTACGTCTTGCTACAGATTGAAGGGAAAAATGCCAATTATTGGTACAGGCTATTTAAAGCAGGTGCTTATCTGGTACTGCTGGGACTGGCTTTTGAAGCCTACGAAGGAGGCATCCGGAAAGATCCTTCTACCTACAGCTACTATTTTCTGTCAGCTGGACTTGCATTTATGGCTATGATTGCCTTTTCCATCATGTGTGATATCTACTCATGGAGAAGACTGACACGACCACTGGAATACGCAGGTCAGAATCCTATGATTGCTTATGTATCCACTCAACTGGTCGTATTGCCGATATTAAACCTCGCAGGACTGGGAACTTACCTGTCTTATCTGGATCAAAATGCATGGCTTGGCTTTTTGAGAGGAGTCATTGTAACTTCTCTGGCTTTACTTATAACGATATTATTTACCAAACTAAAATGTTTTTGGAGGACATGATTATGATAATCAAACGATTGTATTTTATAGCAACAGTCTTATTTGCTTTTTCCGTATGTTCATGTGGAGGAGAGAACTATCCGGATCATCCGTGGGAATGGGATCAGGATACCGAAGAAGAAGACCCGAATCCTGATATTATAGAACAAGGATGGACGGCTGTCGATAATCTCGGCAAACTTCCCGATTATATTCAAGTATACAAATCTCCAGAGAATTTAGCCGGGAAAAAGGCTATTGCATATATAGCCGTTGCCGATATGACTAAAGCTAAATTCGAAGTTCTGGGAGATATTGCCTTTTCACAAGAAGCTAATGGATATGGAGGAAAGGCATTGAATACTCCTTCGGAATTTTATGAATCTTCCAAAGATCCTATCGTTGTTAATGGCGGATTGTTCTTCGCTAGCGGCGGGTTCTATTATTCACAGAATCTGGTAATTCGTAATGGGCAATTACTAGCTCCTAATCAGAATTATTATTCAGAGGACTGGGTTACGATGTGGTATCCGACTTTAGGAGCTTTCTGTCAGATGAAAGATGGAACATTTCAAACCACATGGACTTATCAAGGTTCCGATGGAATCAATTACTGTTACCCTGCCCCTGCTGACAATGATATAAAAAAGGACCCGCTTCCGGCACCGTCATCTACTTTTCCCAGTGGTGCGAAGGCATTGGAAGCAACCACCGGTATCGGAGGAGTAACAGTTTTACTGCGTGGAGGTGAAATCAAAAATACCTATGTACAGGAGATGTTGAATATTTCTGCTGCATCTAATCAACCTCGTACCGCCATTGGATATACAAAGAATAAAAAAATGATTATCTTTGTATGCGAAGGCAGAAACATGACAGAAGGAGTAGCAGGATTAACTACTGCCAATGTAGCCACAGTTATGAAGGATCTGGGTTGTACAGAGGCTTTAAATTTAGATGGAGGCGGCTCTTCATGTATGCTGGTCAACGGAAAAGAAACAATTAAAGGCAGTGACGGCAAGCAACGGAAAGTGTTGACTGCTGTCGGAATTAAGTAAATGATGAAACATTTTTTTATTCTTACTATGTTGTGCTTGTTTGGATTCGACCTGCAAGCACAACTGACGTATCATGAAGCGTCACAATTCCCTCTTCTTGGGAAAGCCACTGAAGCTACCGGAACTCGTTATGAAAGATTCCCGGATTCATTGAAGAACGTATCTCGCGAACGGTTATGGAATTTAAGCCGTAACTCCGCAGGTCTAGCAATACGTTTTCGGAGTAACTCCACCCAAATAGCGGTAAAATGGGAGGCTCTTTTTAATAATCATATGAATCATATGACGGATGTAGGAACCAAAGGACTCGACCTTTATTGCCTTCAGGAAAACGGTGACTGGCGTTTTGTCAACAGTGCCCGCCCTACTGCTAAAACGAACAGTGCAACGATTATTGCAAACATGCAGCCCAAAGAAAGGGAGTACATGCTCTATCTGCCTTTATATGACGGAGTCGCCTCCCTGTCTATCGGAGTAGACTCATTGTCAACTATTGACCAACCTTTAGTTGACAGTCCGGTCCGCAAAAAGCCTGTTGCTTTTTACGGTACCAGTATCTTGCAAGGAGGATGTGCAGCGCGTCCGGGAATGGCACATACTAACATCATTTCACGACGCCTCAACCGGGAGTGTATTAATCTAGGGTTCAGTGGCAATGCATTGCTCGATCTGGAAGTAGCCCAAATAATGTCAGAAGTAGATGCCAGTGTCTTTGTGCTGGATTTTGTACCCAATGCTTCCGTTGAACAAATGGGGGAACGGATGGAGACTTTCTACCGAATCATCCGGGATAAGCACCCTGATACGCCCATTGTGTTTATAGAAGACCCTGTCTTCACTCACACATTATTCGACCAAAGAATAGACCGTGAAGTGAAAAGGAAAAATCAGACCTTAAATGAGATATTTAATTCACTAAAGAAACAAGGTGAAAAGAAGATATACTTGATTCATTCGAAAAACATGATAGGTAATGACGGGGAAGCAACAGTGGATGGTATTCATTTTACAGACTTAGGAATGATGAGGTATGCAGATCTGGTGACTCCAATCATTAAAAAATTAATGAAGTAGTAAAACCTATGAATTTACAGATCGAATTTTATTTCGTGTGTAAATAAAGAAAGATAAATATTCATGGTTGATTCTTCAGTATTAGTAATCTTCGGCATCATAGCAGCGTCGGCTACAGACATCAAAGAAATTCTCAGATTTGATTTAAAATAAAGATAGAAGTCATGACGAAACGTTTATTTTTTGCATTCATATTCTTATCTTGGCACTTGGTAGCCTGTTCGAATGGAGATTCAAAAATGAGAGTGAAAATAACTGGCGAAGATTTATACATATCAGCCAAGCTGGATGCTGAAACCGATATTCTTTATTGGTTCAAGAAGTGTATGTTCAATGAACTGTTCACATTTTATAGAGTAGGGACAATAGCCAACAGTATGCCTGCTCCTACTACCTTGCCCGATACCTCCCCGGCATCCGTTCTGAATCTGGCCTACAGTGACAATATCGGTCCTTTTAATATAACGGGATATGGATGGTGTGGAGGAAATCATCCCTATTTGGATGAAGTCACTCGAACTGCCCGCAATGTCGGTTATCATATTTATGTGGATGGAAAAGAAATAAAGGAAGATATGTCGGCTTTGACAAAAGAGATAAAAATAACAGTAACCAATGAAATAATGAATCCTTCCAAAGCCGATACCAGTAGCGGAAAAACACTTTTGAATGATGTATTATGCATAGAGACTGTCAGTTATTCTGTTTACAGAAATAATATCCAAGTCTCGGTTAGCCATGAGTTTCAGAATGAGTCTCCTGTGACGGTACAGATGTATTATGGAATGCAGTCTATGTTTGAGAAAGAGACACATACATTAACTGCCGGTGGCAAGTATACTGACTGGACGGTACAAAAAGAGGTCTCCACCTTTACAAAGAAAGAGTATCCCTCATTTCGCCGTTTCATTGAGAAAAGTGTACATGCCTATCAATCCTCTTATCTATTCGCTGACGGACTGGGAAATCATGAAGAGATAGCAGATGATGACATTATCTTCATCGGAAATTCCAGCAATAAAACATATCATAAGATAATAGCCAATAAAGAACATAAAAAAGGAGATGTTATTCATTGGAGCGGAGTTTATACTTGGTTCAAGTCTCCTGTTTCCGATGATGATGGTTTGCTGTGTTATGAGGGTATTATAGATAATCAGAAGGTCCTCTTTATTGATTGCAAGAAGAGCGTCAACAAAATGATACAGCTGCCTGACGGCTATATAAAGAAGACTTTCACTATCAGAGAGAAAAGCGAATCAATAACAATCGCAGGTAATAAAGTGACAACCCAAGGACTTAAGATCGTATCCGATGGCCCCGGAAGTTGTGTGATTACCTTTAATCATTAATTTAGTGTATGGCATCCCAACTATAAAGGACAGACAAAAATGGCTACATCATTGATTCCCTATATATCAACGATTACAGATTGGCCATTAAAACCAGAATCATTTTATTAAGGACAGATAACAAATTAGCAAAATGGCATTTTGTCATTTTGCTAATTTAAAGTGTCGTGCCTTGTCTCTTTCCACACTTGGGGCGAATAAAGAAAAAAAACGCATAGAATTGCCGTTACGATAAATCAGAATGTCGTCAATGATACAGGAAAACAATCATTTTATTCCTGTTATCCCTATAAATCCACAACAAGAGCGCATCTAGGCGTTTTATGTATCAAACCGGCGCATTCCTTCCACCTGAGAAACATTGTCTGATAATTGCCGTACCCTCCTTTTATAAGCTAAATATCCTCACTTTACAACCTATGTGATGTTGGTTTTAAACCAATGGTATGTTTCATTAAAAGCAATGGTATGTTTGGTATAAAGCAACCTTATGTTTTATGACAATCAACCTTATGTTTTTCCTCTATAATACGGTTGTTTTTATGCAAACGACCGCTCTTTTATGCACAATTACGTATATTAATTCCTTCTTTCATCCCATTACTCTTCTGGTTACGTCTCTTTCTCACAAACAAGAAATAGCATAATCAAGAAAATAAGAGAATAATGATCTTGATTATGCTATTTTACGATCTTTCTGATAGATGAAAGTTATCGAAAACCGAATACTATCTCTTCAAATTTAAGTTCTCCAGAACCACTTGATTTTCGTAAAGAACATGGTTGCCAAAACAGATATACCGGTCAATATCACTCCTTGAAGAAACCCCAGCCATGCATTCTGCTGAAAATAAGAAAGTAATGGAGCTATCCCCACTATGTTTGCCAAAGGCAGGATAAATAAATCACCAACCACATAAGCAATCATCGGATTCTGCCCGGACATAACAAGAAAGCGGGTACTTCGTACACATCGGAAATAATCGCAAACGATACTTAAGAATAAAAGTGCCATAAATGCCAGCCCGGAAGTCACGAAGAAATAGCTAAAGGTGGCAGGATCTTTCTTTATTCCTTCCTGAAAAGGCTCAAAACACAAGCCTAAAAGAAGCAGATAAGCTCCCGCATTAAATAACTTTTTCCATAACAGAGCAATCCCGTCCGTTGGACGTAAAAACAGATATTTGCCGGCCAGTAATAAAATGAGCGTCACCGATAAGTTTATTGCTAACATGCGTGTATAAAGTCCGTAAAGATTGAAAATGATGAGCACTATAGTTAATGGAACCAATACAATACTCAGTTTGCGGTATTGCAGTGAATCCGAATGGTCAGTATCTTTGAGATTCTTCATCCATTCCATCAGATATTCTCCTGCAATGCTGCCGGGGATTACAATAAACAGATATTTCAGATAATCGAAACGATACATCCAAGGCAAAGGAGTGTAATTAAATACCGCCTGTGTCCATGAGTTTTCTGCGGTGCTTCCCAATATAATTGCCATCAATAGCAATAGAAAAGTTATCACGAGTTATGATAACTTTTCTTATCACAAGTAAATTATTATCCAAAGCTATAAGCTAATACACCAAATAACTGACAGATAATCAATCAAACTCGTGATAATAATGTTCTGATAATAATATGCTATATTGTGGAGAGAGTAATGTTGCTCCCTCCAAATATAGTATTATGGACAATAAAAATCATTTTGAATCCAAAGTTTCGGATTTTTTAGAAGCGTTGCGTAAAGCCGGATATTCAGAATCGACTATCCGACAGTATAAAAAGACCTGTCGTCTTTTTATCGTTTACATGGATATAAACTACATACAAGACTGTAATGTAGAATCCATCGATTTGTTTTTAAAGACTATGCCACAAGAAAAAACGCGGTTGATACATGGAACCAATTATCGATTACTGCTATTCGTTAATTATCTTACGGATAGAACTATCCAAAAACCAGTTGTAAGATACGTTATACGCAAATTCTCAGGAGAAATAGGAGGCATTATGACAAAATACCTTCATCTCTTGGAAGAACAAAGACTATCTCCTAAAACGATAGATGGCTACGAACATGTGTTCAGCTATTTTCTCAGGCATTTGTCTTTGAGGAATGTATCCCGCATCTCAGATATAGGTGAGGATGATGTGCTAACTTTTATATCTTCCAGCCAAAACAGTAAACAAAGAGTATTGGCAACGATGCGTGCATTTTGTCGTTACCTGTACGAACAAAAGCTTATCAATAAGAATATTGATTATGTGATAGGAAGAAACCGTTATATTGTAAAAGAAAAACTACCGTCGACATACACTTGTGAAGAAGTCTTGCAAATAGAATCTTCGGTAAATCAATCCACTCCTGTAGGAAAACGAGATTACGCCATGCTCCTATTAGCAACACGGTTAGGACTACGTTCCTCCGATATTGCCGGATTACAATTCAGTAATTTAGACTGGGATAGAAACATTATCCGCCTGATACAGTACAAGACTAAACGTGAAATAGAATTGCCACTCTTAAAGGATGTAGGAGAAGCTATCATCAATTATGTGAAATATGGCAGACCGAGTTCTTCTTCCAAACAGATATTCCTATCCTCTTTAGCCCCATATAATCCTGTGAATGGGGCGGTGGTTTCCTTGTCGGTCAGAAAGATTATCTGCCATTCAAGAATAGATACAAGGGATAGAAAAAAAGGTCCTCACGCTATGAGACATACTTTAGCCAGCCAGCTATTGCGTAATGGCATATCACTGCCCGTCATTTCTGAGACATTGGGACACAAAACTACACAAACGACAATGGGCTATCTTCGGATAGACATTGATGGTTTGATGAAATGTGTCCTTGAAGTCCCGGATGTCCCATCCGATTTCTACACACAGAAAGGAGGTTTGTTCTATGTCTGAACAATTCATATATCAAAGCGTGTTCGCACCTTATTTTAAGGATTTTCTTGCGATGAAAGAAAATCAGGTTTCCGACATTGGACGGATAAAGTGGATGCTCTTGGAGTTTGACAAGTTCTTTGTTAATAGCAACATCAGGGATGTGTTCATAACTAAAAGCATGATTGATACATGGAAGTGCACCCGCATACATGATAAAAAGAAAACCCTCTATGACAAGGTGTCCATGTTCCGACAGTTTTGCCTATACTTATGCCACATAGGAAAAGAATGCTATATACCCAAGTTACCAAAGAAGGAATATTCGGATTTTACTCCTTATGTTTTTACCCGTGGACAGATGCAGGACATCTTTGAAGTTTGCGACAAGCAAAGGATGCATAGTCATAATATATATTGTAATCTTTTTGCATTACCTGCTTTATATAGAATCTTATATGCTACAGGGATTAGAATCGGGGAAGCCATATCCATTAGGAATCGGGATGTTGATTTGAGAAGGAATTGCATCATTATTCGGAAGACAAAGAACAAGATGGAAAGGCTTATTCCTTTAAGCGACTCCCTGTCCAAGGTTCTACAACAGTATTTGGAATATCGCAACAAGATGCCCTTGCCAGACGTTGATGCCCCGGACAAGTTCTTGTTAATATCCCCATCAGGACGACCGTTATCTTCTTGTACTGTTTTGGGCGGTTTCAAGAAAGTGTTGGAAAAATGCAATATACCTTGTTCGAGCAACCGTTCCGGAGGAGCCTGCATACATAGTCTCAGACATACTTTTGCCGTCCATTCCCTTGCAAAGATGGTGCAAGAAGGAATGGACATATATTGTGCGCTTCCTCTTTTGTCGGTCTTCTTGGGGCATAAGACGTTGAAAGGGACTGAAACCTACGTGCGCCTGACACAAGATATGTTTCCCGATATTCTATTGAAACAAAATACGATAACACGGTTTGTGTACCCTCAAACAAACATAATAACTAATTTAAATGTAGATACTTATGAAAACGACTGACTTTGCGAAGCATTTAACGGCTTTTTTCACAGAGTACCTTATCGGAGAAAGAGGCGTAAGCCCTAATACCATACGGTCATACAGCGAATCATTTAGCTTGCTGTTAAACTTTCTGGACGAACAGGTAAACATAAAGGCTGATAATCTTAGATTGGAACATATTACCAGAAAAACGGTTTTAAACTTCCTTGATTGGTTACAAGACACGAAAAAATCGAGTAACGCGACTAGAAATCAAAGATTGGCGGCATTACGTTCTTTTTGTACATATATGCAATATGAGGATGTAAAGCGTCTGGAACAATGGCAAGAGATATTATCCATCAAGGTAAAAACACATGAAAAAAGAAGTGTCAATTATCTCAGCATAGATGGCATTAAGCTTTTATTGGCACAAATACCAATCAACACGAAAAAAGGACGACGGGATTTAGCTTTGATATCCCTGCTCTATGATAGTGGAGCCAGAGTACAAGAATTAATAGACTTGACACCCGCATCTTTGAAATTGGAAAAGCCTTGTCATGTCACCTTATTTGGTAAAGGACGCAAAAAAAGAATTGTCCCTTTACAAGACGAACAAGTGAATTTATTACGCAGTTATATGGAAGAGAATCGTTTAGACCTGTCCGGTTTTAATCAAAGACCTCTTTTCTTTAACAGTTGTGGCAGAAAGCTAACAAACTCTGGCATATCTTATATCTTGAATAATTATATTAATCACGCCCGAATACAAGATCCGGAACTTATACCGGAAAAAATAAGCCCGCATACTTTACGACACAGTAAAGCTATGCACTTGTTACAAGCTGGTGTAAATTTGGTCTATATTCGTGATATTTTAGGACATGTATCTATACAAACTACTGAAATATATGCTCGGGCTGATTCTAAACAAAAAAGAGAGGCTTTGGAATCAGCTTATGTTAATATGATACCAAACGATATAACAGAACGTTCATGGGAGAAAGACCAAGAACTTAAGATATGGCTAAGGAATCTATCTAAATGAAAATGATTATTATCCAAAGCTGTAATATAAAGTAATGTGTTTAAATAGCTGATATACAGACAGACAAAAATAAAGGCTTTGGATAATAATTTACTTGTGATAAGAACACCCATGCGTATCCAGCGATTATGCATCGAAAAGATGTAAAGAATGGAACCGAAAATCGCCATATTAGCCAGCAACAAAATAATCACATTGCTAAAATACAGGCTGAACGTTCTTCCGTCTGCATAAGAAGTGGTTACCATCAGTATCACAGCTACTCCATAAGCAAGAAGCTTGATGCACGTATGCGCCCATTCCGGCATTTTGAGAGGAATACGCATAAACATCGGAAACAAGATGGCAAAGCAGAGAATTGCCAGCAGCCATGACCGGATATCCTGTGGTGAACTCAACACATAGGGGTAGAAGTGCTGAATGAATATAGCAAAGAAAGTCAGTTGAACACCCCGCTTAATAGCTTCATACACCAGTTTGAGTTTGGAATCACCTTTCTCTGCACGTTTTCCGATCGAGAAAGGGAAAGCTGCTCCCATAGCAAACAGGAAGAAGGGAAATACGAGATCGACCCAAGTAATTCCAGGCAGCATAGGGTTGAATGCATGATCCGGCGGCGGTGTCTGTGCATGACTCATCCAGCCGGGAAGCACATGCGTTACGATGGTAGCCGAAAGTACCATTGTAATAATCGCATATCCCCGCAAAGCATCTAGTGCCAGAGCTCTGTTATTCATAAGCTTCCTCCGTTTTTCATCCCTTCCTCTACCTCCTTCCAGAGATTCTTGGAAATGATATGTACGATATCAAATACCATCAAACCATCCGAACGACGGAGATTCATTTCTATTGTTTCCGACAGTTTGGCGGGATTATCATAGAACTGGTCAACTAAAATACCTCCTATAAATTTGTTTCCCTTCAGAATATGACGCAAATGCCGGCAAGAACCTTCTACACAATACCAAGTGCCGGATTGTGCTTGTGAATCGGTTTCATTCCAGATACTGCGGTTTGTCTTCTTGTATTCCGCAATCGTGATGTCGGTATAATAATTGCCGGTTGCATAGAGATCAAGCAACTCTGCGTATCCATAATTTTTGTATTCGGGAGTAGCCCAACTGAAATCTTTGCCGGGATCATAGTTTTTACTGGCAAAGTTTACTCCTACCTCATAGTAAGATGGATACCAGGCTCCGGTATAGGTTCCGAAAGAAACTCTTGGATTGGCAGCCTTTACCTCCTTGCGTGCCAAAGCCATGAAATCTGTTATATTCTTTGTGCGCCATTCGAGCCACTTTGGGAAATACCTACCCGGTTGTGGTACATATTTTCCGTCTGCATTTTTCTTCCAGGTGAAGATGTCTTCCGGAAATTTAGACAACTTCTTGCCGGTATACGCTTCAAATTTCTCACGCGAGAGCGGTGAGAAGTCAGCCGTGATGCCATCGTAGCGTACACGGTCGAGCATCAATCCGTCTATATCCGGGTACTTGGTTACAACTTCTTTCAATACATTCAATATATGAGTACGATATTCTTCGTTGACAGGATTAATCATAGCTCCATATTTGTGTTTTTCTTCCGTGATCGGAATAATCCCCTTATCGGGAGTATACACCATAGATGCCCACTCCGGATGTCCGCTATATACCATTCCACGATCGAAGTAATTATGTCCGGCGCAGAAGACATTTAATGATGCATGTACTTCCAGTCCCAACTCATGCCCTTTCTTGATAAAATATCCCAGATAGTCGAAATCTCCGGCTTTCGCTCCTTTCCATTCTTTCATCTGAGGAGCGAAATCGCTCTTGTATAACACTTCCCCGGTAATCGGGCGGATATCTACGATAGCATGTGTGAATCCCAGCGTTTTGATCTTGTTCAAATAATAATCAATTGAATCCTTATGGCTGAAACGCTCGAAATTTGCTTCTGCGTCAATCCACATGAGAGCAGGCTTCTTCTTTATCACTATCCGAAACGGAGATGCCGGCAGACCGGCATTATTGCATAACTCTCCCTGTGCATAATTACGAAAGCAATAACGTACTTCCATCGGATCATTTACGGAATCGTTCCAAACCTTGACTACCGACGAACCATTGATGATTTCGGCCTTTGCAGGACGGAATACACCGTCTTCGCCCACTATCTCAAAACCTTTCACGTTTTGATTTTCCGGAGTCAGACCGTCTTCACCATAGTCAAAGTCAATCTCTACCGCATTTCCTTTTACCTGATAAGCCTTGTATATGGGACCGGAATATTGGAATCCTTTACGATTGTATGTCTTAGCCAGAGCCCAGTAAGCCAATCGTTCGCCGACTTTTATCTTATAGGGTGAGTGGATAAAGTTTTCGCTTCCGGCATCTCCGGTCGTCACCATTCCCACATTGGGCACTTCTTTCATTAATTCCAGTTGGCACTGACGGAACCATGCCCAGTCCAGTTTATCATTACCTTCAGACTTCCAAGGAGCTATTTGTACATAGTAGAAAGGCATTTCGGGATTATGAAAGAAATCTCTCCATTGAGAAACCATGGCCGGAAACAGCTCCTTGTATAGCTTCGGATCGGGAGTATTGGCTTCTCCCTGATACCATATCACGCCTTTTACAGGAAAGCCTTTCCACGGATTGACCATAGCATTCCACAATAAAGTAGGAGTTCCGGCAGCCCATCCGAATTCCTTCTGACTGGCGTCCGGCAAAGTGACTCCCGGAAATTCGGACAAAGTTTCTTTATTCATCCATGCCTCGATCTTCGACATACTCCAGGAGCAGTGTATCAGACCGACCGGAATATCCAGAGATTGCTGTAACTGATGGCCGAAGAAGTAGGCTGTGGCACTAAAATCGGCAACTTCTTCGGGCGAAGATTCACTCCATTTGCCTTCTATCCCATTTTCTTTCGGAGTGGTACTCCAAGCATTCTTTACAGTATAAAGGCGGAGCGGACGTTTCGGATGAGCGGAAACAATATATGGCTGCGAACCGAATACCGGTTGCCCGCGAAATCCTTTCACCGGCATTTCCATGTTCGATTGTCCCGAACAGAACCATACCTCGCCAATCAGAATGTTTTTCAACATGAGTTCTTCTCCATCAGAAAAAGTGATTGTGTAAGGGCCTCCTGCCTCGGGGGTAGGCAGAACCAGTTCCCATCGTCCGTCCTGATTGCTGACAGTCGAAATCTTACGGTTATTCCAGGAGGCGGATACATACACACGTTTTCCGGGAGACGCCTTTCCGTAAAAGGTTACCTCCGATTGCTGCTGCAATACCATGTTATCGCCCCAAATGGAGGTCAGCGTTACCTTCGCTTCCGCCTTCAGAAAGAACAACGAACATATCAGTAATAAAAAGTATTTGGTTTTAAGTTTCATATCATTATTTATTTTCAATGGTTTGAGTATATACATTGCCAAAACGATCGGTAACTTTGACTTCGATCTTTGCATTCTTATCGTGAGGGGCAGCGTGGAACAGATGGCCGGTAAGGACAGGAGAAATCCAGTCGTATTTCACCTTTTCCTTATCAGAGCAGATAGCCTTTGCCATCGGGTCATATCCTTGATACTGCTGCATGTCTCCCATTCGCTGCCCATTTTCGTACCATTCTACTTTCCACAAGTCGTCCCAGTTCCATACATTGGCTATAATATCGGAAGGATACTCTTCCGATGCTCCTGCCGGATAAGCGCGAAATTGGTATTCCAGCGGATAACCGGCGCTTTTATATACCCATTTCAGCCGATTTCCTTTCACTTCATAGATTCCGTATCCTCTGGGAGTTCCATCCACATTTACATCTGCACGCCACCATGTTCCGCATACGGCTGCCGTGTTATGCTCCATCAATGAATCATTGAAACAGACATTCGTGTTAAAATGAGTGTGCCCGGAGATAATATGCGCATCATATCCCTTTAGTAGCTCATATAATGCGGCTGTATTGACCGTCTCATCCTGATCCAGGGTGTTATATCTCAGCTTTTTCTGAAGGCTGGAAGGTATGTGCATCACTACAAATATCAACTTGTCTTTGGGTACGTATGACAAGTCTTTTTCCAGCCATTTGAAGGTACGTTCGTCAATGTATCCGATGTATTGGTAATCACGATTCACATAAAAACAGTTATCGAGTACAATGTAGTGCGCTTCTCCTTTATTGAAAGAATAGTAAATGGGACCGAAGTAGCTTTCGAAAGTACGGTACGAATATTCGAAAGTACGACCGCCGTAAGTCATATCATGATTTCCGATAGTCCGGTAAATGGGAAAATTTAAAGAAGAAACTGCATCTATATACGATGGATACAAAGAAGGTGTATCGCCTACAATATCTCCACAATCTATACCAAACACATCTTTCTTACCGGTATAAGGTTGTACATGCTGTTTCATGTCTTTCAGGAATTCAGCGTATGCCCTTACATCATCTTCAGAAGTAACCTGTGCATCTGCCTGTACCAGAAAAATATGGTCTGTATCATTCCGGGGATTCTTTATTAACTCAAAATTGTATGTATTCCGTTTTTCAGG
>OGMV01000725.1_pt1 | contig 14029 bp, 14 predicted proteins | sample 1573341 | NCBI WGS metagenome assembly OGMV01 (sample SAMEA2581994, study PRJEB24529) | metagenome | biome: Human gut stool | place: China | collected 2011 | reverse complement strand
AACTGCGGTCTTGCCATCGAGAACACCATGATCTACCACACCCCGGAGGTCAAGGAGCAGCTGGAACGGTTCGGCATCCCGGTGCTGGTAGAGCGCTCCAGCTATGAGAGCGGCCCGCTGGCCCGGCTGGAATGGCTCAAGTTCTGGGGCATCCTGCTGGGGAAAGAGGAGCTGGCGGAACAGGAGTTTGCCCGGCAGGTGGAGCGCCTTGCACCGCTGACCGGGCAGGCTTCCACCGGCAAGCGCTGTGCCTTTTTCTCCATCACAGCCAACAACCTTGCCAATGTGCGCAAGGGCGGCGACTATGTGGCCCAGATGATCGAGATGGCGGGCGGTGATTATGTTTTTGCGGACCTGACCGACAACGGCAACAACCTTTCCACCATGAACCTGCCGCTGGAGGATTTTTACGCCGGTGCAAAGGATGCGGATGTGCTCCTTTACAACAGCACCATTGAGGGCGTGGTGCATACCACGGAGGAACTGGTGGCAAAATGCCCCCTGCTGGCTGAGTTCAAGGCCGTGCAGAGCGGCAGTGTCTTACGGATACCTCATCCGTCATGAAGAGCGCGGAGCTGGTCTATTTTGTGCTCGACCTGCACCGTGTCTTTACGGAGGATGACCCCGCCGACCTGCAATTTCTGAGGAAAGTAGAGTAACCTATGACCAGCAAAAAGCGCCTGATCTTCTCTTACGGCATCCTTGCCCTGCTGCTGGCGGTGCTGTTTGCCGCCAACCTGTTCTGGGGCAGTGTGTCCCTGACACCGGGGGCAGTGCTGGCGGCCCTGACCGGCCGCGGGCAGGACGCTTTGAGCGTGGGCATCATCACCCAGTTGCGCCTGCCCCGGGCCGTGATGGTGGTGCTGCTGGGGGCGGCGCTCTCGGCGGCGGGTTACCTGCTGCAGACCTTTTTTGCCAACCCCATCGCCGGGCCTTTTGTCATGGGCATTTCCAGCGGAGCCAAGCTGGCCGTAGCACTGGTGATGGTGATGTTCCTGAACCACGGCCTGCTCACCAGCTCCCTCACCCTGATCCTGGCCGCATTTGCGGGGGCTATGGCCGCCATGGCCTTTGTGCTGGCGGTGGCCCGTCGGGTGCAACGTATGAGCATTCTGGTCATCTGCGGCGTCATGATCGGTTACATCTGTTCCGCTGTCACCGAGTTCGTGGTGGCATTTGCGCAGGACTCCAACATCGTCAACCTGCACAACTGGTCACAGGGCAGCTTTTCCGGCATGACCTGGGGCAACGTACAGGCGGCGGCACTGGTGGTGCTGCCTGCGCTGGCAGCAGCTTTCTGCCTCTCCAAACCCATGAGCGCCTACCAGATGGGCGAAGCCTATGCCCAGAGCGTGGGCGTGAACGTGAAGCGTTTTTCCCGGCTGCTGGTACTGCTTTCCAGTCTGCTGGCGGCCTGTGTCACGGCCTTTGCGGGGCCCATCTCCTTTGTGGGCATCGCGGTGCCCCATCTGGTCAAGCAGCTGTTCGGCAGCGCAAGGCCGCTGGTGGTGCTGCCCGGGTGCTGCCTGGGCGGGGCGGCCTTCTGCCTGCTGTGCGACCTCATCGCCCGCAGCATGTTTGCCCCCACCGAGCTTTCGATCAGCGCCGTAACGGCCGTGTTTGGTGCGCCGGTGGTCATCGGGCTGCTCATCCGCCGGAATCGGGAGGGTGCACAATGAAGGAATTTCTCTGTGAAACGCAGGAGCTTGCCATCGGCTACGGCAAAACGCCGCTGGCCTCCGGCATTGCACTGGGGGCAAATCCGGGGCAGATCCTTGTCCTTGTCGGCCCCAACGGTGCGGGCAAATCCACCCTGCTCAAAACACTGGCCGGACAGCTGGCCCCGCTGGGCGGCACTGTGCTGCTGGACGGACAGGACCTGACCGCTTACACCGGCACGGCCCGGGCGCAGAAGCTGGCTCTGATGCTGCCCCACACCCGCCGCACCGAGCTGACCACCTGCTTTGAGTTTGCCGCCGCCGGGCGCATCCCTTACACCGGGCGGCTGGGCATTCTGTCCGACGCCGACCGGCAGGCCGTGCAGGATGCACTGGAAATTGCCGGAGCTGCGCATCTCGCGGACCGGGACTTCAACTGCATCAGTGATGGTCAGCGTCAGCGTGTTTTGCTGGCCCGTGCCATCTGCCAGCAGCCCAAAGTGCTGCTGCTGGACGAGCCCACCTCCTTTCTGGACATCAAGGGCAAGATCGAGCTGCTGACCATCCTACAGAAGCTGGCCCATGAACAGGGCCTTGCGGTCATCGTAAGCCTGCACGAGCTGGACATGGCACAGAAGATCGCGGACGCAGTGGTGTGCGTGTTCCCGGACCATGTTTCCGGCGTGCTGACCCCGGATGCCGCCTTTGCCCCGGACAACATCCGCGCGCTTTATGCGCTGAGCGACGAACAGTATACGGCCCTGTTCGGGCAGGCAAAACCCCAAAAGCCCACGTTCGAGCACTACGTCCGCAGCGGGCAGAAGCTGCTGCGCTGCGGCTACACCACCGGCACCTGTGCGGCGCTAGGGGCAGCGGGCGCGGCCCGGCTGCTGCTGACCGGAAAGGCCCCGGAAACGGTGGCGCTGCGCACACCGAAGGGCATCGTCGTGGAGGTGGCCCCGCTGTTCTGCCGCCGCACCGGGCCGGGGGCCGAATGCGCCATCGAAAAGGACGGCGGCGACGATGTGGATGTGACCACCGGCCTGCCCATCGTCGCCACGGTGGAGCTGCTGCCCGGCACCACGGAAGTCCGCATCGCGGGCGGGCCGGGCGTAGGCCGGGTGACACGGCCGGGGCTGGACCAGCCCGTAGGCGAAGCCGCCATCAACCACGTCCCCCGCCGGATGATCGCCGAAGCCCTGCAGCAGGAGGCCGAAACGGCATGCTACACCGGCGGCTTTGCCGTGACCCTCTCCATTCCGGGCGGCGAAGAGGTGGCCCGGCGCACCTTCAACCCCCACATCGGGGTCGCGGGCGGGCTGTCCATCCTCGGCACCAGCGGCATCGTGGAGCCCATGAGCCAGCAGGCCATTCTGGACACCATCCAGCTGGAAATGAACCAGGCGGCGCTGCGCGTCCAAACCGAAGCCGCGCCACGGCGGCTCATCCTGGCCCCCGGCAACTATGGGCTGGACTACCTTGGCACGGCCTACCCGGAGTTTGCTTCCATCCCGGTCGTCAAGACCTCCAATTTCATCGGCGACACGCTGGATATGGCCGCTTCTGCCGGGTTTGAGGACGTGCTGCTCGTGGGTCATGTGGGCAAGCTCTGCAAGCTGGCGGGCGGCATCATGAACACCCACTCCCACACGGCGGACTGCCGCACCGAGCTGTTCTGCACTCATGCCGCCCTCTGCGGGGCCAACCGGGAGACCTGCCGCGCCCTGTTCGAAGCCGCCACCACCGACGCCTGCCTCGACCTTCTGGATGCAGCAGGCCTCCGCGCCCCGGTGCTGGAAAGCCTGCTGGCGGCGGTGCAGCTCCATCTGGACCGCCGCGCCGCCGGGGCGTTCCGGGTGGGTGCCATCCTCTTTTCGAACCAGCACGGCCCGCTGGGCCAGACCGCAACGGCGGCACAGATCCTGAACGACTGGAAGGAGCGATAATATGGTACATTTTGTTGGTGCCGGGCCAGGCGCACCGGACCTCATCACCCAGCGCGGCGCGGCCCTGTTGCAGGGGGCCGACTGCATCATTTATGCAGGCAGCCTTGTCAACCCGGCCCTGCTGGGGCTGGCAAAGCCGGGCTGCGTCATCTACAACAGCGCCGAGATGACGCTGGAGCAGGTGCTCGGCGTGCTGCGGCAGATGGAAGCCGCCGGCAAGACCACCGTGCGGCTCCACACCGGCGACCCCTGCCTGTTCGGGGCCATCCGGGAGCAGATGGATGCGCTGGACGCCGACGGGATCGCCTACGATGACACGCCCGGCGTTTCCAGCTTCTGCGGCGCGGCGGCCGCGCTGAACGCCGAATACACCCTGCCCACCGTCAGCCAGACGGTCATCATCACCCGGATGGAGGGCCGCACCCCGGTGCCCGAACGGGAAACGCTGGCCCGCCTTGCTTCCCACGGAGCTACGATGGTCATCTTCCTCTCCATCGGCCTCGTTGACAAGGTGCAGGAGGCTCTGCTGCAAGGGGCCTACACCCCCGGAACGCCTGCCGCTGTGGTCTACAAAGCCACCTGGCCGGAAGAGAAGATCGTGCGGTGCAGCGTGGGAACGCTGGCCGAAAGCGTCCATGCAGCGGGCATCACCAAGACCGCGCTCATCGTGGTGGGCGACTTCCTCGGCACCCGGTATGAGCGCAGCCGACTCTACGACCCCGCCTTTACGACCGAATTCCGCAAAGGAGCCGACGCATGAGCCGCGCCTATGCCGCCTTTACCGAGACCGGGTTGGCGCTGGCAGAAACACTGGCGCGCGCGCTGCCCGGCCCTGTGACCCGCTGCGGGCACGGCGGGCCTTCGCTGGCAGAGTGGACCGCCGCCGCGTTTGCCCAAAACGAGGCCCTGATCTTTGTGGGGGCCGTGGGCATTGCGGTGCGGGCCATCGCGCCGCTTTGCCGCAGCAAGGCCAGCGACCCGGCGGTCGTGGTCGTGGACGAATGCGGACACTTTGCGGTGCCGCTGTTGTCCGGTCATCTGGGCGGTGCCAACGATCTGGCACGGGCCATCGCCGCCCTCTGCGGGGCTGTCCCGGTCATCACCACGGCCACCGATGCCCACGGCCTCTTTGCCGTGGACGAGTGGGCAAGGCATCACAACTGCCGGGTGCTGGAACCCGAACGCATCAAGACTGTCAGCGGGAAACTGCTGGCCGGGGAGCCGGTCTTATTCTGGTCGGAGTTTCCCATCGCAGGCCCGGCCCCGGCCGGGGTGAATGCAGCACCAACGCCGGAAGCTGCCGACTTTGTCCTGACCCTCTCCCCTGCCGGGAATGCCCTGCATCTGACCCCGCGCATCGGGGTGCTGGGCATCGGGTGCCGGCGCGGAACGACGGCAGAGCAGCTGGAAGCCGCCTTTTCCGCCTTCTGTGCCGCCCACACACTGGCCCCGCAGTGCATCGCAGCCGCCGCCAGCATCGACCTGAAACAGAACGAGGCCGGGCTTCTTGCGTTCTGCGCGGCGCACCGGTGGGGCCTCTCGTTCTTCTCTGCCGAAGCGCTGCAGACCGCCCCCGGCAGCTTTACCCCTTCTGCCTTTGTCCGGAACGTCACCGGTGTGGACAATGTCTGCGAGCGGGCAGCCGTTTTGGCGTCCGGCGGGAGCATCCGCATCCCCAAACAGGCGGGCGGCGGCGTGACCTTTGCGCTGGCCCTTTCCCCCTTTGCCCCAGATTGGAGGGTTCTTTCATGACGAACACCGTTTTTGTGGTCGGGCTTGGCCCCGGCGGCCCGCAGTTTCTGACCGCACAGGCGCAGAGCGCCTTAACGCAAGCCGAGGTGCTGTGCGGCTATACGGTCTATCTGGACCTTGTGCGCCCCTATTTCCCGGAAAAAGAATATTACTCCACCGGCATGACCCAGGAGATCGACCGCTGCCGCTGGGCGCTGGAAACAGCCCGGCGCGGCAAAGTCGTCGCGCTGGTCTGCTCCGGCGACGCCGGGGTCTACGGCATGGCAAGCCCCCTGCTGGAGCTGGCCGGGCAGTTCCCGGAGGTCGCCGTGGAGGTGGTGCCCGGCCTGACAGCGGCTCTCAGCGGCGGGGCCGTGCTGGGTGCCCCGCTGGCCCACGATTTCTGCGTCATCTCCCTGTCAGACCGGCTGACCCCCTGGGCCGTCATCGAGCGGCGGCTGGCGGCAGCAGCGATGGGCGATTTCTGCGTCGCACTGTACAACCCCTCCTCCAAGGGCAGGCCGGACTATCTGGCCAGAGCCGTCCGCATCCTGCTGGACCACGGCAAACCGCCGCAGACCGTCTGCGGGCTGGTGCGGAACATTGGGCGGGAGGGGCAGGCCCACCGCATCCTGACCCTGGCGGAACTGGAAAACGCCCCGGTGGATATGTTCACCACCGTCTTCATCGGCAACACCGCCACCCGGCAGCTGAGCGGAAAGATGGTCACGCCGAGGGGGTATCGCGCATGAAGATCGTCGTGTTCAGCGGCACCACCGAGGGCCGTCTGTTCTCCCGCCAGCTGGCCGCGCAGGGGGCCGAAGTCCTCGTCAGCGTAGCGACCCCGCTGGGAGCCGAAGAGCAGGGCCGTTTGCAGGGTGTCACCGTCCACTGCGGGCGGCTGACGCCGGAGGAAATGACCACCCTGCTGCAGGGGGCCGCCCTCTGCGTGGACGCCACCCATCCCTATGCGGTGGACGCCACCAAAAACATCCGGTCTGCGTGTAAAACCGCCTGCATCGAATACCACCGCCTGCTCCGGGCCGAAAGCCCGCTTCCGGCGGGGAGCATGGTCTTTCCGTCGGCCGCACACGCGGCAGAGTTTCTTGCAAACACCTGCGGCAATCTCCTGCTGGCCACCGGGGCCAAGGAGCTCGCGGCCTTTTCCGGCATCGAGCCTGCCCGCCTGTTCCCCCGTGTGCTGCCCACCCCGGAGGGCATCGCAGCCTGCGAGGCCGCGCACATCCCCCACAAAAACATCATCGCGATGCAGGGCCCCTTCTCCTATGCGCTGAATCGGGCCCTGCTGGAGCAGTTCCACATCCGCTTCCTCGTCACGAAGGACGGCGGTGCAGCGGGCGGCTTTGCCGAGAAGGCACAGGCCGCGCAGGACACCGGCGCACAGCTCATCGTCCTCCGCCGCCCCGCAGAGCAGGGCGAAACGGCAGAGCAGATCCTGACCCGCTGCAAGGAGGTGCTGGCATGGTCACACTGATTGGAATGGGGGCCGGGCTGTCCGGCTCCCTGACCGCCGAAGGGCTTGCGGCCCTGCAACAGGCCGACCTCATTTTAGGCGCCCGGCGGCTGCTGGAGCACCTGCCGGACGGCTGCACCGAAGACCGGAAGGCGCTGTACAAGCCGGAGGAGATCCTGACCTGCCTTGCAGAGCATCCGGAGGGGGACGCGGCCCTGCTGTACAGCGGCGACACCGGGTTTTATTCCGGAGCTTCCGGGCTGCTGCCCATGCTGCGGGCCTGCGGCATCTCCTGCCGCGTCCTGCCCGGCATCTCCAGCGTCCAGCTGCTCGCGGCGGCGGTCGGCCGCCCCTGGCAGGACTGGAAACTCGTCTCCGCCCACGGCTGTGCCTGCGACCCGGTGGCCGAGTGCCTGACGGCGGATGGCCGACCGGTCTTCTTCCTGACCGGCGGCTCCGAGACCCCTGCCACCCTCTGCCGCACCCTGACCGCCGCCGGGCTGGGGCAGGCCCATGCGCTGGTCGGCGAACAGCTCGGCACACCGGAGGAGAAGATCTTCTTCGGCACCGCGCAGGAAGTTTCGCAAAAAAGCACGGCATCCCTGAGCGTTCTGCTCATCGAACATCTGCCCCAGCCGCCCCGGCGCTGTGCCGGGTTCCCGGACGAAGCCTTTCTCCGGGGAGACGTCCCCATGACGAAGCAGGAAGTCCGCGCTGCCGCGCTGGCAAAGCTGGCCGTCCGCCCCACGGACACGCTGTGGGATGTGGGGGCCGGTACCGGCAGTGTCAGTGTGGAACTGGCCCTTGCCGCCCCCCGCGGGCGGGTCTATGCCGTGGAATGCGACCCGGAGGCCTGCGCGCTGATCCGGAAGAACCGGGAGCGTTTCGCAGCCTGGAATCTGACCCTCATCGAGGGGAAAGCCCCCCAGGCACTGGAAGCTCTGCCCGCCCCGGACGCCGTTTTCCTCGGCGGCACCAAGGGCAGCATGGAGGCCGTGGTGGACGCTGTGCTGGCCAAAAATCCACAGGCCCGCCTCTGCATCTCCGCCATCGCACTGGAAACGCTGAGCGCCGCCGTTGCGACCCTGACGGCGCGGGGGCTCACCGCCGAAGTCACCCAGATCGCCGTCAGCCGCACAAAACCGGCGGGCCGGCTGCATCTGCTGATGGCCAACAACCCCATCTTCCTCATCACAGGTGAACGCAAATGATGCAATTTCTCGTCGCAGCGCCCTGTTCCGGCAGCGGCAAGACCACCTTGACCTGTGCGCTGCTGGCCGCGCTCAAGCGGCGCGGGGCCGACCCCTGCGCGTTCAAGAGCGGGCCGGACTACATCGACCCCATGTTCCACCGGGCCGTGCTGGGGGTCGAGAGCCACAACCTCGACCTCTTTTTCTCCGCACCGGATACCGTGCGCGCCCTTTATGCACAGGGTGCCTCCGGGCACGGGGCGGCGGTGTGCGAGGGGGCCATGGGTTTTTACGACGGTCTGGGCGGCGTGACCGACACGGCCAGCGCCTGGCATCTGGCCGACACGCTGGGCCTGCCGGTGCTGCTGGTCGTCCCGGCCAAAGGGGCCAGTCTGACCCTGGCCGCGCAGATCAACGGGCTGAAAACGTTCCGCACCCCCAGCCGCATCGTCGGCGTTCTGCTCAACGACTGCACCTCTGCTTTGTACAAGATGCTCAAACCGATGCTGGAACGCGAGACCGGCCTGCCGGTGCTGGGGCATCTGCCCCGCCTGCCGGAGGCGTCCATCGAGAGCCGCCATCTGGGGCTGAAGACCGCCGGGGAGATTGCCGGGCTTCAGCAAAAGATCGCCCTTCTTGCGGATGCGCTGGTGCTGGACTGGGTGCAGTTCCAGGCTCTGACCGACCGGCCTGCACCGCTGGCTCAGCCTGCCGCCCGCGCCCCGGCGCGCACCCGCATCGCCGTTGCGCAGGACGAAGCCTTTTGCTTTGCCTACGCCGAAACGCTGGAGGCCCTGACCGCCGCCGGGGCCGAGCTTGTCCCATTCAGCCCCCTGCACGATGCGGCCCTTCCGCCGGAGCTTGGCGGGCTGTATCTGCCGGGCGGCTACCCGGAACTGTACGCAGGGCCGCTGAGCGGGAACCGCTCGATGCGGGCTTCTGTGCGGCAGGCCGTGGAGCATGGTCTGCCCACTGTGGCCGAGTGCGGCGGCTTCCTCTATCTGGGGCAGACGCTCGAAGACGCCGACGGTGCCGTCTGGCCCATGGCGGGCGTCCTGCCGGGCAGCGGCTTCCCGGTCGGGCGGCTGGTGCGGTTCGGGTACGCGGAGCTGACCGCCTGCGCCGACAGCCTGCTGTTCCGCGCCGGAGAATCGTTCCCCGCCCACGAGTTCCACCACTGGGACTCGACCGCGAACGGCACAGCGTTGACCGCTGCAAAAGCCAATGGCCGCAGCTGGGTCTGCGGCTTTGCCAATGAACATCTCTATGCGGGTTTTCCGCATCTGTACTGGGCAGGCACCCCCCTGCCCCGGCGGTTCGTGGAAGCCGCCGTACTCAATCACCAGAAGGAGCAGACCCCATGACCGAACCGGAACTGAAACAGCTTCTCACCACCATCACCCCGCCCAGCGAGACCGCCCGCGCGGCCGCACACGCCCACTGGGCCAGCCTTGCCAAGCCGCTGGGCGGGCTGGGCGCACTGGAGACCCTGCTGGAAGATGCCGCCGCCCTGACCGGCACGGCGCAGCTCGCCTTTGACCGTCGGGCCGTCCTTGTGCTCTGCGCGGACAACGGCATCGTGGCCCAGGGCGTGAGCCAGACCGACCAGAGCGTGACCCGCGCCGTGGCCGAAAACCTTGCGGCGCGGCGGACGAGCGTCTGCCAGATGGCAAAAACGGCCCGCTGCGAGGTCGTGCCGGTAGACATGGGCATGGCAGGTGCCCCGGTGCCGGGCGTCGTCCCCCGCCGCATCGCCGCCGGAACGGCAGACTTCACCCAAGGCCCCGCCATGACACGCACCCAGGCTGTGGAGGCCATCGCGGCGGGCATCGAACTGGTGCGGGCGCAGAAGGCACAGGGGTGCCAGCTGCTCGCCACCGGCGAGATGGGCATCGGCAACACCACTACGTCCAGCGCTGTGGCGGCAGTCCTGCTCGGCCAGCCTGTTGAGGTCATGACCGGGCGGGGCGCGGGCCTTTCCGACGCCGGGCTGGCCCGCAAGCTGGACGCCATCCGGCGCGGCATCGCCCGCAACCAGCCCGATGCCGCCGACCCGCTGGACGTGCTGTCCAAGCTGGGCGGCTTTGACATCGCCGGGCTGTGCGGGGTCTTTCTTGGCGGCGCACTGGAAGAGCTGCCCATCCTGATGGATGGTTTCATCAGCGGGGTGGCGGCCCTGTGCGCGGTGCGGCTCTGCCCCGCCGCCGCCAAGGCCGTGTTCGCCAGCCACTGTTCCACCGAGCCTGCGGCCCGGCTGGTGCTGGAAGCGCTGGGCAAGGCCCCGCTTCTGACGGCGGGGCTCCACCTCGGCGAGGGCACCGGGGCTGTGGCCTCGCTTCCGCTGTGGGATCTGGCACTTGCGGTCTACGACCACTGCTATTCCTTCACGGAGGGCGGCATCCCGCCGTATACCCCCCAATGCTGACGCTGGTGGTCGGCGGCGCAGCCAGCGGAAAAAGCGAATACGCCGAACGCCTTGTGCTGCAGACCGCGCTCCCGCGCTATTACCTTGCCACGATGCAGGTATGGGACGCCGAGTGCGCCGCACGAGTGGAAAAGCACCGCCGGATGCGGGCGGAAAAGCAGTTCGAGACATTGGAGTGCCCCCTGCATCTGGGCACGGTGCGCCTGCCCGCGCGGGGCACCGCCCTGCTGGAAGACCTCGGCAACCTGACCGCCAACGAACTTTACGCCCCCGCCGGGGCGGGCGAAGCCGCCGCTTCGGCCATTCTGGACGGTCTGGACAAATTGGCCGCGCAATGTGAACACCTCGTCGTCGTTTCGAACGAAGTGTTCAGCGGCGGGGCAAACTACGCGGGCGACACCGACCGGTATCTAAAGGCTCTGGCGCAGGTCAACAACGCCCTTGCGGCCCGTGCCGATGCAGTGGTGCGGGTGGTGTGCGGCATCCCGGTCTATCATAAAGGAGGCCCGTCATGATCGTTTTGCAGACCATTGCCGTGGCATTTGCCATGTTTTCAGCCATCCCGGTGCCGCAGTTCGACTGGAACGAAAAGAACATGCGCTACGCGATGTGCGCGTTCCCGCTCATCGGCGCAGTGTGCGGGGCCTTGTGGTGCCTGTGCGGAGCACTGCCGCTCCCGGCACTCGTCCGGGCGGGCGGGTTCTGCCTCATTCCCGTCTGGGTCACAGGCGGCATCCATCTGGACGGCTACGCTGACACCTGCGACGCCCTTTCCAGCTACGGCGGCAGGGAAAAGAAATTGGAGATCTTGAAGGACCCCCACTGCGGGGCCTTTGCCGTCATCCGGCTGTGCAGTTATTTTCTGGCTTATTTCGCGCTGTGCACGGCCGTGCAGTTCACGCCGCGCATCGGCCTCTGCTGGACGCTGGCACTGGTGCTGGAGCGGGCGCTTTCGGGCCTTGCCATCGCCTCCTTCCCGCTGGCCAGGAACACCGGCCTTGCCCACACGTTCGCTTCGACCGCAGACCGCAAGGCCGTCCGCAGTGTGCTGCTGGTGCTGGCGGGCCTGCTCAGCGCTGCGCTGGTGCTGCTGGGCGGCGGGGCGCTCGTCCTTGCGGCGCTCCTTGTTTTCTGGCGCTATCGTGTTGTTTCGGATCGGCAATTCGGCGGCATCACCGGCGATCTGGCCGGATGGTTCCTGCAAAAAGCGGAGCTTTGGATGCTGGCGGCACTGGCCGCCTGCCAATGGGGAGGGCTGTTATGATCTTCATCACCGGGCCGCTGTACAGCGGCAAACGCACCTTTGCGCAGAACTTCCCCGGCACCCGCATCACCGATGTGCAGGAGCTGGCCGCAGCGGCGGAGGATCTGGAACGCCTTGCAGACCGCCTCGCCGCGTATGACCTCGTCCTCGCCACCGAGGTGGGCGGCGGTGTCGTGCCCATGGACGCAGCCGAACGCGCTGCGCGGGAAGCCGCCGGGCGGCTGGCCTGCCTGCTGGCCGCGCGGGCCGACTGCGTGGTCCAGATGTTCTGCGGCCTGCCCACCGTCCTGAAAGGAGAACTTCCCCCATGCTGATCTATCTTCTGCGCCACGGCCTGACCGCCTACAATGCCGAAAAGCGCTATCAGGGCCAGCGGGACATCCCGCTCTCGCCCGAAGGGCGGGCCCAGCTCCGCCAGGCCGACCTCCGGCCCCGGACGGTCTACATCACCCCCCTCTGCCGCACCCGCCAGACCGCCGAGGTGCTCTTCCCGGACGCCGACCTCGTGGAGGTGCGCGATTTGCAGGAGATGTGCTTTGGCAGCTTTGAGGGGCGGAATTTCATCGAGATGGAGCACGACCCGGATTACCTCGCCTGGGTGAACGCCAACTGCGAAAGCCCCTGCCCCGACGGTGAGACGAAGGCGGTCTTCTCCGAGCGGGTCTGCAAAGCGTTCTCCGCACTGGTGGACCGGGCCCTTGCCGACGGCGAGGAGACCCTCGTCATTCTGGCCCACGGCGGCACCCAGATGGCCGCTATGGAGCGCTATGCGCTGCCCCATGCAGATTACTACCACTGGTGCGCCCCGAATGCGGGCGGCTATCTGCTGGATGCCTGCGACTGGGCCGAACAGCGGGTGCTCCACCTCGTGCGCACCGTGCAATACACAAAGGAGGCGGCAGAATGATCGGAGCAGCCGTTTTGGGCGGGTTCGTGCTGGATCTTCTCTTTGGCGACCCGGCGTGGCTCCCCCACCCCGTGGTGTACATGGGCAGGGCCATCTCGGCGCTGGAACGGCGGCTGCGGGCTCGCCTGCCCCGGACGCCGCAGGGCGAACTGCTGGGCGGTGCCATTCTGGCGTTCTGCCTGCCGGTGGGCACCTTCCTGCTGACGAGCCTCGTCTGCCTGGGGGCCGCAGCGCTCAGCCCCTGGCTGGGGCTGGCCGTGCAGATGTTCTGGTGCGGGCAGGCGCTGGCCGCAAAGGGGCTGGCGCAGGAGAGCACCCGCGTCTACCGGGAACTCCTCAAGCCGGACCTGCCCGCCGCCCGCCGGGCCGTGAGCCGCATCGTGGGGCGGGACACCCAGAATTTGACGCTGGAGGGCGTGACCAAAGCCGCCGTGGAGACCGTGGCCGAAAACGCCAGCGACGGCGTCATCGCGCCGCTGCTCTATATGCTGCTGGGCGGTGCCCCGCTGGCCCTGACCTACAAGGCCATCAACACGATGGACAGCATGCTCGGCTACAAAAACGAGGCGTATCTTTATTTCGGCCGCGCCGCCGCCAAACTGGACGATGCGGCGAACTATCTGCCCAGCCGGATCGCCGGTCTGCTCTGGGCCGCTGCGGCGGCGCTCACCGGGAACAGCGCTTCGGGTGCGTGGAAGATCTGGCGGCGGGACCGCCGGAACCATGCCAGCCCAAACAGCGCCCAGACCGAAAGCGCCTGCGCCGGGGCTTTGGGCGTCCAGCTGGCGGGGCCCGCCTGCTACTTTGGCGAATATTATGACAAACCCACCATCGGCGACCCTCTGCGGCCCATTGAGCCGGAGGACATCCGCCGCGCCAACCGGATGATGTATGCCGAAAGCCTGCTGGCACTGGCCATCGGGCTGGCAATCCGGCTGGCGGTCTGTAGATTCATGTAAGGAGACGACCCATGGAACAATTGGTACACGGCGGCGACTGGGCCGGATACCGAGCACAGTTCGGGCGGGACGCGCTGGACTTTTCGGCCAACGTAAGCCCGCTGGGCCTGCCGGAGGGGGTGGCAAAGGCCATCACGGCGGCACTCCCCACCGCAGACCGCTACCCGGACCCGCTCTGCCGGGAACTGCGGGCAAAGCTCGCCCTGCACGAGGGCGTGCCCGCAGACCACATCCTCTGCGGCAACGGCGCGGCCGACCTCATCTTCCGGCTGGTGTGGGCCAAAAAGCCCCGCCGGGCGCTGGTCACCGCCCCCACGTTCGCCGAATATGCCGCCGCACTCGAAACCGTCGGCTGCACGGTGAAGCGCTTCATCCTGCAGGCGGCAGACGATTTTACGGTGCCGGAAGCATTCCTCTCCGCCATCGACGACCGGGTAGACCTCGTCTTCCTCTGCCAGCCCAACAACCCCACCGG
>OGMV01000703.1_pt1 | contig 14442 bp, 10 predicted proteins | sample 1573341 | NCBI WGS metagenome assembly OGMV01 (sample SAMEA2581994, study PRJEB24529) | metagenome | biome: Human gut stool | place: China | collected 2011 | reverse complement strand
AAAATCAACTGCAACAGGACCAGATTGCCGATCAGTTGAGCCTTAAGGAGTTCGTAGACCCGTTTACGGGTAGCAAGCAATGCAGACGTATATACATCTGCTTATTTTGCGTTGCAAAACGCTTGTTGGGGAGCACCCAAACCCTTGAACTGCATCCGGTGGATGCAGGCTGTTTTAAGCAAATAAAAAGGGAAAACTGTTTTACTTCTTGCGGAATTCTCCATACAGCCACTCTGCCAATGCCGACATAATAGCCTTGTACTTGCTGGTATCCTCAAACAGAGAAGAGAAGGTGTCCTGCGCTTCAAGATAGCTGTCCTGTGCGGCAGTATCAAAGGCTTTGGGGAAGATGCTCTCGGTAAAGATCTGCGGGTCGGAGCTGCGCGCCAGCTTTGCCAGCTTCGGGTCGGCCAGCAGACGGTCATGCAGGGCGGTAAGCAGCACCCGGTCGGCGTTGGTGAACTCACCCTTGAACTTCTCGTTGATCTTCAAAATAATCTCGTCCAGCGGCTCCTTGGGGTCGTGGCCGAGAGCACCCTTCTGGGCGACCGGCTCGTAGACGCCTTTGGCGTGTTCCAGTTCGATGGCACCGGCAAAGGTCTTTTGTAGCTTGTAATACTCCAGCTGCAATTTGCCCTCCAAATCCAGCGGAGAGACCTCGTCCGGCGGCAGCAGCTTGAGCAGGTAGGCACAGAATACGTTCTCCTTGTGCAGCTCTTCATCGAACATTCGTGCCACCTGCGAAACGTAGCCGTACCACTTGACAAGGCTGCGCAGCAAGCGGCGGAACTGGTACCGCTCGGCCTGTGTTTTCTGGTTGTAGCGGTCTGCTACGGGCTTCAAAACGCTGCTCATGCGGCCCACGGCGTTTTTATCCTGCTTGGTGCTGCGGAAATACTCCTTGGCAAAGGCTTCCACATCTGCATCGGAATAGACGGCAAAGCTCCGCAGCTCCTTCTGGGTCTTGTAAATGAGGTCGGTGTTGACCTCCTGCTCCAGAAAAGTCTCCTGATAAAACGGCTGGAAGGCCTCCCGGATGTCCTCTGCCTTGTTCACGAAATCCAGCACAAAGGTGTCGGCTTTGCCTGGACAGGTACGGTTCAGGCGGGAGAGGGTCTGCACCGCCTTGACGCCCTTCAGCTTTTTGTCCACGATCATGGTGTGAAGCAGCGGTTCGTCAAAGCCGGTCTGGTATTTTTCAGCCACGATCAGCACATTGAAGTTGTTGTGGAACTCCTTTTTGGTCTGGCTCTCGGCAATGTGGCTGCCGTCAGCGCGGACATTCAAAGACTGCTCCGTGTACTCCACGCCGCCGTCCGGCACGGCACCGGAAAATGCCGCTAAGATCTGTACATCGTCATAGCCCTGCTCCGCAATGTAGCGCTTGACCTCGTGGAAGTACCGCACCGCCGCCAGCCGGGAGGAGGTGACTACCATCATCTTGCCCCGCCCGCCGATTTTGTGGCTGGTGGTTTCCCGGAAGGTTTCTACAATGATCTTTGCCTTCTGGCTGATGTTGTAGGGGTGCAGTTCTTCGTACTTGCGGATGAGTTTTGCCGCCCGGCTGGCGGGCAGGTCGGGGTTGTCCGGGATGGTCTTGGCGATCTTGAAGCAGGTGGAATAGGTCATGTAGTTTTGCAGCACATCCAGAATGAACCCTTCCTCAATAGCCTGCCGCATACTGTAAATGTGGAAAGGGTGGTGGCTGCCGTCCGGGTACTCGGTGCCGAACAGCTCCAGCGTGGCGGCTTTTGGGGTGGCGGTAAAGGCGAAGAAGGACAGGTTCTTGTGCCGCCCGTGGGAGGTCAGTTCCTTCACCAGAGCATCCTCCGGGTCGATCTCGTCCTCCGCTTTGCCTTCCAGCTCGGCATATTCCCGCAGCGCGTCCTCGGTGTCGGCAAGGGCTGCTTTCAGCTTCAAAGCAGAGGTGCCGGTCTGGGAGGAGTGCGCCTCGTCGATGATGACGGCATAGTTCTTCCTGGCGGTCTTGTTCACCTCAGTATAGATGACCGGAAACTTTTGCAGCGTGGTGATGATGATGCGTGCGCCATTGTTGATGGCATCCCGCAGGTCGCCGGAGTTTTTGTCTTCGCCGATGGCCTCCACCGCACCCAGCGTATGGTCGAAGCCGGAGATGGTCTCCTGCAGCTGTGCGTCCAGCACGGTGCGGTCAGTCACCACGATGACACTGGCAAACACCGGCTTGTTCTCGGTGTTGAACAGGGAAGCCAGCCGGTACGCCGTCCATGCAATGGAGTTGGACTTGCCCGACCCGGCGCTGTGCTGGATGAGATAGTGCTGCCCGGCACCCTTTTGCCGCACGTCTGCCACCAGCTTGCGCACCACGTCCAGTTGGTGATACCGGGGAAAGATGAGGGTCTTGCCCTCCTGCAGGCTCATGAACTTTTGCAGGATGTCCATCATGCTGTCCTTCTGGAACACTTCTTCCCAGAGGTAGGCGGTAAGGTAGCCGTTGGGGTTGGGCGGGTTGCCTGCACCGCCGTCCCGCCCGGCACCGTTGGAGCCCTGATTGAAGGGCAGAAAGCGGGTGTCCTTACCCGCCAGCCGGGTGGCCATCCATACCTCGGTCAGGTCTACGCAAAAGTAGCCCAGAATGCGCTTATTGAACTGGAAACACACCTCCCTGGGGTCCCGGTCGTGCATCCACTGCTGCTTGGCGTTCTCCACGGTCTGCCCGGTGAACTGGTTCTTCAGCTCAAAGGCGAACACCGGGATGCCGTTTACCGCCAGCACCATATCCACCGAGTTGTGGGTGGTGTCGGAGTAGAACCACTGCCGGTTGCAGGTGATCTCGTTTTGGGCGTAGCGCTGGGCATCCTTCTGGTTCAGCGCGGACTCCGGCTGAAAATAGCACACCCGGAACCGCCGTCCCCGGTGCTTGAACCCATACCGCAGCACCGAAAGCAGCCCGTCCGCATCGCAGGCATTGTTAAAGGCCGTGCAGAACTTCCGCACCGGGTTTACCGGGTTCTGCTTTTCAAAAAATGCCCACTCGTTGGGCTGGGTCTTTTGCACAAAGCGGATCAGGGTATCCACAAACAGCCCCAGCTTGGGGTCGTAGCAATCCCCGTTGCGGGTGTAGCCCCCGGCAGGGGAGAGCAGCGCCGCCGCAATGTCCGATTCAAACTGCTTTTCGGTGGTGATGAGGGGCATGGTTAGACCTCCTTTTAGAGAATAAAACTTTTATCACAGATGTTTTTTAACGTTTGGTCATTTACTCCAGCGCGATGCAAGATTGAACAATAAACAGTGGCGATAAGGTGAAAAGCAGTTATAACGATATCTAAATCAAGCAAGTTATAATCTCCATGAGTTTCTTTGTTGCGATAATCTCGGAAATTTTTTACATCGGAAGAATTTATAATTTCTCGATCAGAAGAATAACGAGTGACCCCCATAGTAATGTCTTGGTAAGACTCAAATAATAAAACATCCCTGCTTTTGCTCGGTAAAGATAAATCTTGAAATCGTTTCGTAAGTTGACTATGGATAGAATCTGGAAGAACACCATTTTCATCTTCATCTTTCTGAATAACTTGTTCGATTTTTTTGAGAAGATTGGAAAGACGTTGAGTTTTATCGTAGAGCTTTTTGGACTTGTTATCCCGGATTTCGATAACACGCATTTCTTCACATTCTAAAAATGTGGCGATTTCTCGTATATCAATAGGTGCCAGAGAACCGGATTCTTTATCAGTTTTTGGAATGAAATCCAAGTGTGCTATCGGGTTGTAATCGGTAGTGTCGTAGAACATAGAAAAAAGTTTGAATACAGGGTCGCCAATCTCATCAATACAAATGCAGTGGCGAGACTCTTTTTGCGTTGGCTCAAAGCCATAATTTATAAATACAGTAGCATCGTCAGAGTAATAAGTACACTGAGGAATACCGCTGTTATCGGAATAGTGCTTTCGTTGAAGTGTGATATTGCCAAATTCTACATTGTCACGAAACGATAAGAAAGACATAAGTTCTCGTGCTTTTTCAATATGAAGTAAAGCGTCATCTAAATTTACGGGTGTGTCAAATTCGAATCGAAAATACGGGCTGTTCGTACTGATTTCAAGTTTTCGAGATTGACCATGCTCGCAAGTAAACCAGCCGATTTTGATTGTTACCGTTTGATTACCCAATGGCAACTTCTCAGCTAATTCATAGGTATCACTTTTTATGATATAATTATTATTTGAATAGCTTATATCAATCAATCGATCAGAAAAAAGACTGCTTAAAATTCCACCACGTAATTCGATTGCGTCGAAGCAGTAGCCGAAGTTTTCGGCGCAAACAGAATCTTGAATTACATAGGTCGATGTTCGGAAAGTACATTTCGAAGTTGGGTAATTATCAAGACAGTCTTTTGCGTAAATAGCGATTGAATTACCGTCATTTGTAGCACCAATAAGAAAATTACCCTGTTTTTTTAGTGTGAAAAGAAAATTAGCAGCATTGTACGTTTCACCGAATCGGTTAGTGATTTTTTTCATGACATTGTTCATGATACTGAAACAAAAGTCATCAACATAAAAAGAAGCAGAACCTTTTTCGCATTCCAAAACACCTGTTCTAGGAGCATGAGGATCTTTCATAATTTTACACCTCCTTCTTCCCCGTTACAACCTCATAAATCAAACTTTTCTTATAGCTTTCCAGTTCTTTTACTAGTTGCTCCTTCTTTGCAATCAGCTTGTCAATCTCGGCGCACTTGCCATTGAGATAGTCAGCAATTTCTTTTTGTTCTTCAAGCGGAGGTTCAAAAAGTGGAACCTGAACAAAATTGGAGTAGCGAAGGTCTTGACCATCACGGATGAAATTACAGGTTCGCTGTAAAGCTCGAATATAAATTTCGGACTTGAAGAGCCATTTGTAGTAGTAACTATAAATTTGGCGGCACGGTTTTAGAACAATATAATGCCAAGTGATACAACCGGTTGTTTCACTCATTTCCAAACCACCTTGGAAACTTCTAAGACTGATGATAAAGTCAAACGGTTCAACGTGTTTCCAATCGTCCAATCCCTTATTGGCTAGAACAACTTTTGAACCAGTCAATTCAGTATAGTACTTTTGAGTAATAATACCGTGCTGCTGACTTGCGGTTAATTGCTCATCGCTATTAATTTTTTTCGTATCAGAGCTTTTGAACAAATATTTTGATGGAATGATCCCCCAATCAGATGGCAACTCTTTAATCCATCCGATATTGCAATTTTTCATCTCCCGCTCACCACGCACGCCCTTTGTTACAGCTTGCGTAATAACCGTCTGCTTGAGCTTTTTGTATTCCTCGATGCTGGAGCGGACTTTAGAGATGAGAAAATCAAACGCAGCACCATGTGCGTCTAAGTAAGTGGCAATTTGAAATTGTTTCGATAAAGAAGGGACGGGAAGAAACATATTGTAATAGTTACTTTGCGTCATACCGGGCAACGTTGTTTGTGAAATGTAGTATTTGTAATCGAAACAAGCTGCTAGGTAGTAGTAGAACTTTAGAATACAGTGACTTTTGGACTTTACATCAAAAGCAGTGTCAACGTTCCAATATTTTCCTTCGATATAATGTGGGATGTGAAGAGTCGCGCCTTTTCGACCAATAAGAACAGCAGGCCCTTCTTTATATTCGCCGCAGGTCTTAAAGCTTTCTGAACCGCTACCGTAAACAGGAATGAAACCTTGTGTTTTGGGATCGGATCCATGAGAAATATCAATAAAATATTTTGCTTTAGCAATCTCCCACCCCTCCGGGATCTCCCCGATCCATTCAATGCCGCTGTCTTTCATTTTCCGTGCCATGGTCAGCCCTCCTTATGGAACAGCTCTGCCAGCCCGGCGGAGATATCCTGTTCCAGTGCGGTGATGCGCGCCACGATATCCTCCACGGCTTCCGGTGTCTGATACTCGTAGAAATAGCGGGTCATGGGGATCTCGTAGCCCACCTTGGTCTTGCTGTGGTCGATCCATGCGTCGGGGACGTAGGGCAGAACTTCCAGGGCAAAGTAGGCGTCAATATCCTGCACCAGCGGCACGTTTTCGGTGTCACGCAGGCTGGTGTCCGGCACAGGCTTGCCACGCTTCAGGATAACGTTGCCTGCCTCGTCCCGCTGGGGGCGCTCCACCACGATCTTGTTGTAGCCGAACTCCACGCTCTCGAACACCTTGCTCTCGCAGTAGATGCCGTTTTTGTCGCCGTACACCTTGCCGTTGGCAAACTCGCCGTAGGCGGTGACGATCAGCTCCCGGCAGGTGTCGGTGATGTCGTTGCGCTTGGTGCCGATGCTCTTGCGGCGTGGCTCAAAGCAGTGGCTGGCGTCAATAAGCTGCACCTTGCCTGCACGGTGGGCAGGCTTATCCTTGCTGAGCACCCAGATGTAGGTGGAGATGCCGGTGTTCATAAACATATCGGTGGAAAGCTGGATAATGCAGTCCAGCCAGTCGTTTTCCAGAATATACTGCCGGATGTTGCTGGGCCCGCTGCCGGCATCGCCGCTGAACAGGGGAGAGCCGTTCTGGATAATGGCCATCTTGCCCTTGTTTGCCAGCTTGGCAAGGCCGTTCAGCACAAAAAGCTGTTGACCATCGCTGATCTTGGGCAGACCGGGCGCAAAACGCCCCATCTCGCCTCGGGCAGCCTCGGCTTCCACTGCCTTCTGCTCCCGCTTCCAGTCGATGCCGAAGGGCGGGTTGGAGATGATGTACTGGAAGGTGAACCCGGGGAACTGATCCTCCGACAAAGTATCACCGAACCGCATATTGTTGGGGTCTCCGCCCCGGATCATCATGTCCGCCTTGGCGATGGCAAAGGTGGAGGGGTTGAACTCCTGCCCGAAGCAGGTCACCTCAATGTCGCTGTTCAGCTCGTGGATGCGCTCCTCCATGCAGCTCAGCATCTGGCTGGTGCCCATGGCCATATCGTAAACGGTCATGCTGCTGGTGTCAAGGTCGGCTTCGGACAGCAGCAGGTCGGTCATCAGATAGATGATATCCCGGCTGGTGAAGTGCGCTCCGGCCTCCTCGCCAAAGCTCTCGGAGAACCGCCGCACCAGGTCCTCAAAGATGTAGCCGCAGTCCACGGCGCTGATCTTGTCCGGGCCAAGATAGCCCTTCTCAGAGCCGAACTCCTTGATAACGAGGTAGAGGGTGTTGCTCTCTACCATCCGCTTGATGATGTTGTCAAAGTCGAACTTTGCCAGCACGTCCTGTGCGTTGGCGGAGAAGCCGGACAGGTAATCCCGGAAGTTGGACTCAATGTTGTCCGGGTCTGCCAGCAGGGTCTCGAAGGTGAAACGGCTGGTGTTATAGAACTGGTAGCCGGAGGCTTTCTGCAAAAAGCCGTCGATGACCTGCAGCTTTTTCACCTTTTCGTAGGTGTCCAGCACTGCCTGATGGGTGGGCAGAAGGCAGTCATGGAACCGCTTTACCACGGTCATGGGCAGAATGACCAGACCGTACTCGTGGGGCTTGAACGGCCCACGCAGCATATCGGCTACGTTCCAGATCATGGCGGCTTTTTCGGCAATGTTGGCACCTACGGCGGTGATCTTATCGTTTGGCATACGTTGCTCCTTGTTTTTTGTGATAGGTGGACATCCTGATTTTACAACAATGGGTGTCCTATAAATCGGATAGCAGGATGCTTTTCCTGAAAAATGATTCTTGCATCTATTGTACCACGATAAAAGTGGAAACACCATATTCCGGCAAAAGAAAATGCCCGCCTGAAAACCAGACGGACATACTGTAAATCATATCATCTGAAAATGCCGCAATGCCTCTACGATCGCATCCGCTTTCTCCTTCGGACACTGGGGCTGCTTCGTATTTTCGGACTTCGCCTTATGGTGGTTCTCTCGTACCTCCAGACCGCATTTCTGCTTGACCTGCGAGATATACAGGGAAGATACCTTCAGTCCAGTTTGTTCCAACACGCGGGCTTTGATTTCAGGATAAGTCGCACCCTTTTGCAATCCTGAAGTGTCCATGCCCTCCAAAGAGAACTCTACACGGACTTTTCTGGAGTCGATCTCACCCTTGGAAAGCGCAATTACACATTCGACATGTGTCGTTGCTAGAATCGGAACACATGGATTCAGCCTCGTTAGAAGCATGGGAACACAAAACAGCAGGGGAGTGGTTCTCCTTGCTATTCTTGCGAAGCGGCTTGAAATTCTTGCCGTCCACACTGTTTTTGAACCCGGTCTTGTAAACAAAGACAATCATATAGGGGTCTTTGTTCCCATTACTATCATAACCGCCCACGATTACTTTTTCAACTATACTTTCAAAAATATGTCGGTCAAAGGTGTCCAGAACCTCGTTCTGTTCAAGGGTCTGCCGGAACATGGCAACACGCTTGCGCATTGTAGATTCGGTTTCGGCTGCATCTTGCAGGCTTTCACACTCTTTCTGCAACTGCTCAATCTGGCTGGACAGGTCCAAATACTTTCGGTCGTAGGTCTCCTTGTCGATGGTATCTTCAAGACGCATATCAACCAGCTTGTTTTTCTTGACTTCCAGAGCGTGAATATCTCTTTCGGCTTTCGCAAGACGCTTGCCCGCGTTGCTTTCAGAAAGAGTTTCTTCTGTCCGTTTCATAAACTCGTCCAGAACATCCTTGTTATTCTGGCACAAGAGGCGATAAGATTCTACAAAAGCCCGCTCAATCGTTCTTTCGTCAACGCCCTTGCTCTCCGGGCAGAACTTTTTTCCTTTTTTGGTGGAGACAACACATTGCCAGATAGCTTTATTATACTGTGAACTACTATGCCAACTCCTCCTTGTCAGGGTGCCACCACAGAAACCACATTCTATCATGCAGCTAAAAGCGTATTTCCGGCTGAACTTTTCACGTTTGCCGTCCACGTTAAGGCTGCGGGGCTTTGCACGCCGCCGCAAAATTTCCTGTGCGGCTTCAAAGACTTCTTCCGAAATAATGGGCTCGTGGTGCTCACGAATATAAAATTGATCTTCCTCGCCGAAGTTGTACAGACGCCGTTTTGAAATAGGGTCAACGGTGAATGTCTTTCCTAACAAAATGTCGCCTTTGTATTTTTCGTTTTTGATAATGCCGATTACGGTACTGTCTGCCCATTTGGGACTGCCGCGTTTGGTTTTATAGCCTAAGTTTTCAAGTTCTTTGGCAATAACCGAACCACCGGCACCCTCCGTGTATCGCTGAAAAATGTAACGGACAACAGCCGCTTCTTCTTCGTTGATGGTGATGGTTTTGTCCGCTGGATTGTAGTCATAACCTAAACAGCCCTGAAATCCGACCAGCTCACCGCGCTGCATCTTCATCTTTAAGCCCTTTTTGACATTTGCAGAAATATTTTCGACTTCCTGCTGTGCAACAGAGCTTAAAATTACAAGGAGCAGTTCACCGTCCATAGTAAGGGTGTTGATGTTTTCTTCCTCAAAAAACACAGCCACGCCTTTATCTTTGAGCATCCGAACATATTTCAGAGTGTCAAGCGTATTTCGGGCAAAACGCGAAATGGATTTGGTAATCACCATATCCACGTCACCGTTCATACAGTCGTTGATTAAACGCTGGAAATCCTCGCGCTTTTTTACCTGCGTACCCGTGATAGCTTCATCAGCATAGATGCCGGCCAAAGACCATTCCGGCTTACTTTTTATAAGTTCGGTATAGTATTTGACCTGCGATTTGTAGCTGTTCAGCTGATCTTCGGTATCAGTGCTGACACGACAATAGGCAGCTACGCGTAGCCTTTTTTCAAAGTTTGTACGCGCTCGTGGCGAGAGCGTGTTGTGCGCTTTAATGACTTCAACATCTTTCATGCTTGACCTCCTTATTGAATGTGTTCCTTTCATTGTGTTAATCATAACGCCAATGCGACACAAAATCAAGAGGATAGTTCGGAAACCACACGATAATCTTTCATTAAGCGCTGTTTGATAAGGGAATACTCTCTATCGGTTATGAGCTTTCTTTCTAACAGCTGCTTCAAAAAAGCAAGCTGAATGCTATAACGTATCAAATTTTGTTCTTTCAAAAATATCCCCCTTTCACAAAATAAAAAATGAGCCAACGGATGGCTGCTGGCAGCAGCCCACGGGAATCTCACCCCTGCATTCCTCATGCAGCCCTACTCATTGCCTGCGACGCTCTGAACGCTCGGACTTTGACGGTAAGGGAGTATCAGCCTGCCTGTATGTCATGGCCCACAAGCAGCCGCGCTTGCATTGCGGCATGGTGATGATCGCTCCACTTTTCAGAGAAAAGCATCATGGCGCACCCGCCGTCCGGCTCGATACAGACAGCAACGTATCCGTTTGCCCTATGATGCACCGCCATTGTCCTGCGGGCATATTTTTCAAGGTGCTGTCCCGAAACGTGGAAAGGGTCAGACCGTTTCGGCTTTGGTTACAATAGAAGAAATCAGTTTGATTTCCAGATGGCGTTTCATGTACTCGTCTATGCACACATGAGGCTGACCGTGCTTGTCATAGAGAATGCCTGTACAGAGCTTGTTGATATAACCTCTGTAATGTCGCAAAACCTGTTCATCTGCATCGGTGTCCCCAGCGCAGGCAGAGCGAATCACCGAGAGCGGTAAAAACTCTCTGCTCGTGTGTTCATAGGAGTTCATTTACGCCTAACCTCCCTCCGGCAAGTGCGCCTTTAGCTTTTTTTGCAGCTCGTTCAGCGTTTTTGTCCGGTGGCGCTGTACAGCACTTCGGGACATTCCCATGAGGTCGCCAATCTCACCATCGCCCAGTTCCAGAACGCAAAACAGAATCAGAATGCTTTGTTCTTGCTTTGGCAGAGCGGCAAACGCATTGGCAACAAGTTCATTGTCGATGTGCAGATCACAGCCGTAGGATGAAAATACAAATTCTTCACTTGGATAATGGTCTACACTCGTGAGCTGCCCCAGTTCTTCCAACGAAAGAACGCTGAATGACTTTTCACGGTCAAGCAGACGTTTCTTATTTCGGTGATAGTTCCGGGCCTCATTTCGCAGCACCGCTTTGCAGAACGCATCGAATCGGTACTGTTCGCCATCGTTGCGAGGGATAGCTTCCATCTTCTCACCCCCTTTCCGTGGGGATGTCGGGTGGATTTTTCCCTTTCCGCTAATATGACACCTGAAACACCCGATTCTGCCCGCTTTTTTGAAAATTTCCAAAAATATTTTTGAAACAGGCAGCTTTTCAGGCGGCAATAGAAAAGCCCAGCAGACCGAAAACGGCCAACCGGGCATAATGAAAGCACGAAACGCGCAGTAGCTACATCGTATAGTACATAGTAAAAGCCCTGCTGACCCTGTGCGGGAGCAAGGCTTTTTTTGACAGTTCAAAGCTAGGCGTTCGATAGAATATCAGGCGCATGGCGGCATCCTCCTATGGCCGCCATACGGACGATGAAACGCTCTGATACGCAAAAAGAACCGGCGGCCTTGATTTTCTCAAAAGCCGCCGGTTCAAAATGGGCGCGCGGATATGTCTGCTATACGACGGCTTTTTTTCTTTTACCGTCGTGCGGCAGGTGTTTTTACTTTTTATTCTTTTGTGCTACATGGACGATTATGGCAACTAAAATAATTGCGGCGACCATACCAATTAAAGGGAGCCATGTGTCGGTGATGCTTTGCAATACGGCATTCCAGTTTACATTTTCGGGCAACATAGTTTAGACCTCCAATTCTCGCTGTTCTGTGACAATACGTTTACAGGAAAGATACGTTGCAAGGAAATAACTTCCGTAGACAAGCAGAAAAAGAACGATTGTCAGTCCGATATTGGTTGCGATATGGATGTTCATAAATTCTTCCACCACAGCCATTGCTTTGCCAATCAGGAAAGCAGAATACACGCCAGCGACGACTAGCGGAATGGCGAAGAACACGACTGTCTGCACAAAAAGCGTATGATCGATTTGCCTGCGGCCTGCACCCAGCTTTTGCAGCAAGCCATAACGATACACATTGTCGGTCGTTTCGGTAAGCTGTTTTAACGCTAGAAGTGCGGCGCAAATCAGCAAAAAGACCAACCCGATATAGCAGCAAAGGAAGCTCACCAAGGCATCAAGGCCGTAGAACGTCTCATACATCATGTTCTTTTCGGCATACCGATAGCCGTGTGTACTATCCAATCCAATCGGAATCATCTTTTGCAAAATTTCATTGGAATCTGCATTCGGCTCATATTGCACCAAAAGCGCATTTACATCTTTTTCAAGAGATGCGGTGACGGAATCGGGAACGATCAAGGTGCCGCGGTCATTATTGCCAACCGAATTCATAACGTATGTTTCCTGCAAAACGTTATCTTCTGCACGCTGTAAAGTCGCCCCACCAACCGTGATTTCCGGGTGGCTCTGCAATGCAGCAGCAACATACCGATACGTTCCATTGTAGTTGCAGTTCAACAGGTATTGGCCATCGTTCAGCGTGATGGGTGCTTTGTTCTGCATGGCTAAGGCACGATTCAAGTCCGAAATGGAGATTACGGAAACCTTGCTGTCAGGAACTTTTTCATCAATTGGCCAAAATTTGACTTTCTGTCCTTCAAATAGTTCAGAGTAGGTCATATCGGCCTCGTAAACACTGATTTGCTCTGTGACTTTGGCGTAGTTGCTTATGGTAATATCGTGTGCAGCGAGATAGGCAGCAATATCGCTGTCCCCGTCAACCGAAACATTGGAAAGCACGTTCAAATCATAGGGTGTTGCAGATTGGGACATTTTGTTCATAGCAAGAGCTGTGCTTGCGCCAATCGACACGGCGCAGATCGTGATGGTCAGCAATCCGCATACAACCGTTACCACAAGATAATTGGTTCGGATTTTACTGCCAATCTGACGGACAAGGAACGTATTCAGACCTTTCAGGTAAAAGCATTTCCTTGCACTTGCTACTTGCATGAAAACGGCTGACAGCGAGTAGAACAGCAGAAAAGTTCCCGCGACCAATGCCGCCGCTGCCAACTGGAACAGATTATTTTCATGCGATGGCAGAATCCCGTTTTTGTTGAAAAGCGCGGCAGAAATTCCGATGCAAAGCAGCGAGAGCAGGAACAGACAAACCGGCAAGATACGGTTTTCAGTCTGCATACTTTCGTTTTTTCTGCTGTCCGTCAATAGGTCAATCAATTTAACATTGGTGACAGACCGAATATTGAAAAGCATGACGATAAAAAAGATGATTGTGAAACACAACACGGTCTGGCGAAGCGCTCCGGCTGAAAACACGATCCGAAACTTTTCAAGATTGATTGCAAAAAGCCGCAATGCAATCAAAGAAAACCCTTGCGAAAAGAAAAAGCCCAAAAGCAATCCTGTGCCCAGCGCAATGATGCCAACACAAAGCGTTTCGCCTGCAAACAACCGGGAAATACGCCCTTTTTTCATGCCGAGCATCATATACACGCCCAATTCCTTTTTGCGACGTTTCAATAAAAACTGATTGGCATAAAGAATCAGAAAAGCCAGAACAACCGCAATCATAGTGGAAAGCGTAGAAAGCATAATGCCGAGCTGACGATATAAGAGCGTGCCGGTCATGCCCATATTGGAAAAAGCCGGCTGGTCAGAAATGGAATTGAATGCATAGAACAAACTGACCGAAAGCGTCAAGGTAAGAAAATAAATCAGATAGTCACGAATGTTCTTGCACACATTTCGGAAAATCAGCTTATACGTGTTCACTCTGTTCACCTCCCAAGACGGAAACTACTTCCAGAATTTTTGTGAAAAATTCTTTGCGCGTATCCGTCCCACGGTGTAGTTCGTTGAACACCTGTCCATCTTTGATAAACAAAATGCGATTGCAATAGCTGGCAGAAAAAGCGTCATGCGTTACCATGAGAATCGTTGCAGAAAGCCGTTCATTCAATTCGGTCAACATTGTCAACAACATTCGGGAAGAATTGGAATCCAGTGCGCCGGTCGGTTCATCTGCCAGAACGATTGCCGGATTTGTCACCATTGCTCTTGCGGCCGCTACTCTCTGCTGCTGACCGCCGGACATCTGATAGGGATATTTACCCAATACATCCTGAATGTTCAGCGCTTGGGCAATCTGTGGAATACGCTGCTCTATTTCACTGGGTTTGGCACCTGCGATGGAAAGGGCCAGAGAAATATTTTCATAGGCGGTCAAGGTGTCCAGAAGATTGAAATTCTGGAAAATAAACCCCAGCTTTTTTCCACGAAAATCTGCAAGCTGTGCCCTGTGCAGCATCGTGATATCCTTTTCCTCTACATAGATATGACCGCTGGTGACGGTATCAATCGTGGAAATGCAGTTCAGCAAGGTGGTTTTGCCAGAGCCGGAAGCACCCATGATGCCGAGAAATTCTCCTTTGCGAACAGAAAAAGAAATGTGGTCGATGGCTTTTGTCAGGTTGCCTTTGTTACCGTAAAATTTTTGGATGTCATCCACCCGTAAGATCGTATCG
>OGMV01000697.1_pt1 | contig 14481 bp, 15 predicted proteins | sample 1573341 | NCBI WGS metagenome assembly OGMV01 (sample SAMEA2581994, study PRJEB24529) | metagenome | biome: Human gut stool | place: China | collected 2011 | reverse complement strand
TCGGACATAAAACGTATCAGAGGAGTCTTTCTCTTCTGCTGGTAAAAGCGGTGTATCATGTGGGAGGCTACGATAAGATCCGCCATGTGATGCTGCATTTTTCGGCGGGTTCGGGCTTTTTCTACACGGTGGACGGCGATATCACGCTGAATCAGGAGTTTTTGGACGAAGTAAAAGCGTATATGCATGAACAGGTGGAAAAGGCGGTGCCGATTTATAAGCGGAGTGTCGATACGCACGAGGCGAGAGAACGGTTCCGGCTGCATGGCATGACGGATAAAGACCGCTTGTTCCGTTACCGCCGTGTCTCCCGTGTGAATCTGTACAGTCTCGGGGATTTTGAAGACTATTATTATGGATTTATGACGTATGATACGAGTTATCTGAAGTATTTTGATCTCTATTTATACGATGACGGCTTTGTGCTGCAGATGCCGGAGAAAAAGGCGCCGGAGACGGTGCCGGCAGCGAATCTCTCCCCGAAGGTGTTCCAGGTGCAGCGGGAATCGGAGCGCTGGGGTGAGCAGATGGGAATTTCCACGGTTGCCGACTTAAATGAACGCATCACGAAGGGCAATATTCAGCAGATGATGCTGATTGCGGAGGCGCTGCAGGAGCAGAAGATTGCGAAGATTGCGGAGCAGATTGCGGAAAGAAAGCAGGTTAAATTTGTGCTGATTGCGGGGCCGTCTTCCTCCGGAAAGACAACGTTCTGCAACCGGCTTTCCATCCAGCTTTCAGCGCATGGTCTGACGCCGCATCCGATCAGCCTTGATAATTACTATGTGAACCGGGTAGATACGCCGCGGGATGAAAACGGCGATTATGATTTTGAATGCCTGGAAGCACTGGATATCGAGCTTTTGAACCGGGATATGACAGCACTTTTGAACGGAGAGCGTGTGGAACTGCCGTATTTTAATTTTAAGACGGGCAAGCGCGAGTACAAGGGGAATTTTATTCAGATGAAGGAGACCGATGTGCTGGTGCTGGAGGGGATTCACGGGCTGAATGAAAAACTGACGTGGTCGCTTCCTTCGGAAAGTAAATTCCGGATTTATATCAGTGCGCTGACGCAGATCAATGTGGATGAGCACAACCGGATTCCAACGACGGACGGCCGGCTGATCCGGCGTATGGTGCGTGACAGCCGGACACGGGCGACATCGGCGAAGGAGACGATTGCGATGTGGCCGTCGGTGCGCCGCGGGGAAGATCGTAATATTTTCCCGAATCAGGAGAAGGCGGATGTGATGTTCAATTCAGCGCTGGTGTATGAGCTTTCGGTGCTGAAGCTGTATGCGGAGCCGCTTTTGTTCCAGATTGAGGAGGGAGAGCCGGAGTACCAGGAAGCAAAGCGGCTGCTGAAGTTTTTGGATTATTTTGTCGGAGTGCCGATTGAGGATATTCCAAAGAATTCGATTCTGCGGGAGTTTGTGGGCGGAAGCTGTTTTGATGTATGAGAGGCTGCTTTGCGGGATCTGTGATTTGGGGGATGGACAACAGAGAAAGTTTGTGATATGATTATTAACTGTCTGATGTTCCGTTTTTGACAAAGTAAGATATGTAATCGCGGCTGGCAGGACCGAAAGGGGCCAGGTGAGGAAAGTCCGGGCTTCGCAGGGCAGGATGCCGGATAACGTCCGGCGGAGGCGACTCCAGGGATAGTGCAACAGAGAGATACCGCCAGGTTTTTCCTGGTAAGGGTGGAAAGGCAGTGTAAGAGACTACCGTTTCTCTGGTAACAGAGAAAGCCATGTAAACCCCATCCGAAGCAAGACCGAATAGAAAACGTATATGGCTGCCCGTCATGTTTTCAGGTGGGTCGCTTAAGGGGACTGGCGACAGTTCCATTGGATAGATGATTACACACGACATAACCCGGCTTATCGTTTTGCTTTGCATAAGACGGAAATTCAGGCATCTGGATAAAATAAGTACGCCGGGAACGGACACGAGTGGATTGTGTTTGTTCCCGGCGTACTTATTTTATCCGGCCATCCGGCGCAAGCCGCACATTCCCGCGGACCGCTGCATGGTGTGAAAAAAATGCATGTCATGAAAGAAAAAATAAAGGAGACAGCAGGATGAAAGTGATATTGGCTTCGGGGTCACCCAGAAGAAGAGAGTTGATGGAGATGTTGGGAATACGGTGTAAGGTTCAGGCTTCAGGGGCGGAAGAAGTTGTGACGTCTGCGGAACCGGAGAAGGTTGTGGAGGAGCTTTCACGGCTGAAATGTCTGGATGTTGCGGAGATTACCGAAGGGGATGCCGTTGTGATCGGGGCGGATACGGTTGTGGCTTTTGAAGGGGAGATCCTTGGCAAGCCGAAGGGGATAGAACATGCCAGAAGTATGATGCAGCAGTTGCAGGGAAGGGTGCATCAGGTGTATACTGGAGTTACGATTGCGGTAACAGAGGGGGACGCAAAGCGTGTGGTATCGTTCTGTGACCGTACAGATGTAGAGTTTTATGCGATGACAGAGGAGGAGATAAACGGGTATCTTGCTCTTGAGAAAGAGGGGGAGGCTCCTGTGTGGTCGGATAAGGCTGGAGGATACGGAATTCAGACGGTGTTTGGGACAAAGTTTGTGAAAGGAATCCAGGGAGACTATTATAATGTGATGGGACTGCCGGCGTCCCGGGTTTATCATGAGTTGAAAAATCTGGGCGTTCTGGAATAGAAGGAGGTAAGAGAAGATGAAAAAGTTTTCGGAAATTGAATACGTAAGGCCGGACATGGAGGCAGAGCAGGAAAAAGTAAGAGCGTATACGAAGGCGCTCAAAGAGGCAAAATCATATGAGGAGCTGCGCGGACTTTTTATGGAAGAAAAAACGCGCGAGGATGCCTGGGCGACAATGGCGGAAGTGGCGCAGGTAAGATATACGGTGGACACCAGAGATTCGTTTTATGAAGGAGAGGTTCAGTTCTGGAATGAGACGATTCCGGCGATCCATCTGCTGATACAAAAGGCAGAGAAGGTGATTCTGGAGTCTCCGTTTATCAAAGAGTTTGCAGAGGAGTTCGGGGAATTCTTTGTGAAGAATATGGAGGTTGGCCAAAAATTAGCGGACGACTGTATCGTGGAGGATCTGATCGAAGAGGCGAATCTGACGCAGCAGTACAGTAAAATTACGGCGAATGCTTCGACGGAATTTAAGGGCGAAACGTGTAATTTTTATGGACTTCTGAAGGCGATGCAGAATACTGCCAGCTACCCGCGTTAACAAGCGATGACGGCATGGGGAGATTTGTATGAAGAGATTTCCGGGGAGCTGGATGCGCTGTATGACAAGCTGGTTCCGCTGCGCGATAAAATTGCGAAGAAGCTGGGATTTTCTTCTTACATTGAATTTATTTACCTGAGCTATGGAAGATACGATTATACGGCGGAGGATGTTGCAAGGTTCCGTGCGCAGGTGAAGGAGAAGATTGTACCGCTCTGCCTGGAGCTTCGGAAGGAGCAGGAGAAACGGCTTGGAGTGGACAGGCTGCATTATTACGATGAGGAGCTGATTTTCCCGGAAGGAAACGCGGTTCCGGAAGGAACGACGGAGGAACTGGTTGCGAAGGCGCAGAAGATGTACCATGAGCTGTCGAAAGAGACGGGTGAGTTCTTTGATTTTATGGTGGAGCATGAGCTGTTTGACCTGGAGACGAAGCCGGGAAAACAGACAGGCGGTTACTGCACATTTCTGAATACGTTCAAGGCGCCGTTCATCTTCTCCAACTTTAATGGTACGAGCGCGGACGTTGATGTTCTGACTCATGAGGCGGGCCATGCATTCGAGGCGTATACGGCGGCAAAACAGATTCCGTTTATGGATATGGTATTCCCGACAAGCGAGGTGGCGGAGATTCACTCGATGACAATGGAGCATTTCGCATACCCCTGGATGAATGCATTCTTTGGAGAGAAAGCAGATGATTACCGTTATGCGCACCTGATGAGCGCGCTGGAAGTGATTCCGTACATGGTATGTGTGGATGAGTTCCAGCATAAGGTATTTGAAAATATCGGCATGACGGCCAAGGAGCGCCGTGCGATCTGGCATCAGTTAGAGCTGACCTATATGCCATGGAGAAATTATGACGGCCACAAGTTCCTCGAGGAGGGCGGTTTCTGGATGCAGAAGCAGCATATCTTTGTGAACCCGTTCTATTATATTGATTATGCGCTGGCACAGATCTGTGCTTTCCAGTTCTTTGAGCGTTCCAAAAAAGAGCCGGAAAAGGCGTGGGGCGATTATTACCGTCTCTGCCAGGCAGGCGGAAGCAAGGGATATTTTGCACTGCTGGAGCTGGCCGGACTGAAGAATCCGTTCGTGGATGGAACGGTGGAAGAAGTCGTTGCGGGACTGAAGCCCTATTTAAAACGAAAAGTAAAGTATACGATCCGTCCGGTAAAAGAGGAAGATCTGAAAAAGGTAGCCGAGGTGGAGGCGCTATGTTTCCCGGCTGCCGAGGCGGCAGGTTATGAAGACTTCATGGAGCGGTACAAAACCTGCAAAAACAGCTTTTTTGTAGCGGAAACTGAAGACGGCGAAATCGCAGGCTTCTGCAATGGCTGCTGTGCGGATACCGATTATCTGGCGGATGCACTCTACCATGACGCCACGCTGCACAACCCGGACGGTGATTATCAGATGATTTTCGGACTGGACGTCAATCCGAAGTTCCAGAAACAGGGCATTGGAGAAGCACTGATGCGTCATATGGTAAAAAGCGCAGGAGAGCGTGATAAAAAAGCCGTTGTTCTTACATGCAAGGATCATATGATTCCATTCTACAAAAGGATCGGATACGAATATATCGAACTTTCCGACTCGACACATGGCGGTGCAAAATGGCATAAGATGATGTACCGTTTCTAAGAAAATGGAAAGCAAAAAGGGCAGAACAGGGAGATACGAAATTTCTCTGTTCTGCCTTATTTTTCAAAAAAACAGGGCTCTTAACGAAGGCTTTTTCTCAGTAACGGAGTAAATTTCAGAAAAAAATACAAAAAAATAGTAAAAAAGCAGTTGACATCTAACGTACGTTAGCATATACTAACAACTGAAATAGAGATGAAACTCATTATCATACACAGGAGGTAATTGACTATGCCTTTAACGATGGCAAATCCAGGCGAATGTTACACAATCAGAAAAGTCGGCGGAAAAGAAGAGACCAGAAGATTTCTTGAAAATCTTGGCTTCGTCGTTGGCGGAAACGTGACAGTCGTATCGGAAATCGACGGCAATCTCATCGTGAATGTGAAAGATTCCAGGGTGGCCGTTGGAAAAGATATGGCAGCCAAAATCCTGATTTGATAGGAAAGAAGGAGAGAAGATGAAGACTTTAAAAGAGACTTCCGTAGGAGAAACCGTTAAAGTTGTAAAACTCAACGGCTCCGGTCCGGTCAAAAGAAGAATCATGGATATGGGAATCACCAAGGGTGTTGACGTATTCGTGCGCAAAGTTGCTCCGCTCGGCGATCCGGTCGAAGTAACCGTCAGAGGATACGAATTATCCTTAAGAAAAGCAGATGCCGAAATGATTGAAGTAGAGTAAATTTTTTTTGCCTGCTTGTTAGCGGATGCTAACAAAAGCAAGCTGTAGCCAATATTGGTAAGGCTTGTGAAGTTATTAAAATCAGTAAAAATCAAAGAAAGAGGGGCATGGAAAAAATGGCAATTAAGATTGCACTCGCAGGAAACCCGAACTGCGGTAAGACAACATTGTTCAATGCACTGACAGGCTCCAACCAGTTCGTAGGAAACTGGCCAGGTGTAACCGTCGAGAAAAAAGAAGGAAAGCTCAAAGGCCACAAAGATGTCACCATCATGGACCTTCCGGGTATCTATTCTTTATCTCCGTATACACTGGAGGAAGTGGTAGCCAGAAATTACCTGATTAATGAAAGACCAGATGCGATCCTGAACATCGTAGATGGTACCAACATTGAGCGTAACCTGTATCTGTCCACACAGATCATGGAACTTGGTATTCCGGTGATCATGGCTGTCAATATGATGGATATTGTTGAAAAGAACGGAGACAAAATACATATCGACAAACTGGCGAAAAAGCTGGGCTGTGAAGTTGTAACCATCTCTGCTCTGAAAGGAACCGGAATCAAAGAAGCTGCTGATAAAGCAGTGCAGATTGCACAGAAAAAAGGTGCTGCTGTACCAGTTCATGAGTTTGACAAGGATGTGGAGGCAGTCATCCGCACCGTTGAGAGCAAACTCGGAAGTGATATTGTAAATGAGCAGAAACGCTTCTTTGCAATCAAACTTCTGGAGAAAGATGATAAGATCACAGAGCAGATGAAATCCGTTCCGGATGTATCTGCCGAGATCAAACAGCTGGAAGACAAATTTGATGACGATACCGAGAGTATTATTACAAACGAGCGTTACGTTTATATTTCCAGCATCATCGGTGACTGTGTCACAAAGAACAAGAAAAACGCCATGACAACATCGGATAAGATCGACCGGATCGTAACTAACCGCTGGCTGGCACTTCCGATCTTCGCGGTTGTTATGTGGGTTGTATATTATGTATCTGTCACAACAGTAGGTACTTTTGTAACGGACTGGACCAACGATGTACTCTTTGGAGAGATCATTCCGCCGGCCATTGAAAATCTGCTGAATGCGATCCACTGCGCTGACTGGCTGCAGGGTCTGATCCTGGATGGTATTGTTGCCGGTGTTGGTGCCGTACTTGGATTCGTACCGCAGATGCTGGTACTGTTCCTGTTCCTGGCATTTCTGGAGTCCTGCGGTTACATGGCGCGTGTTGCATTCATCATGGACCGTATCTTCCGTAAATTTGGACTTTCCGGAAAATCCTTCATTCCGATGCTGATCGGAAGTGGTTGTGGTGTTCCTGGTATCATGGCTTCCCGTACCATCGAGAATGACCGTGACCGTAAAATGACCATCATGACAACAACGTTTGTACCTTGTGGAGCAAAACTTCCAATCATCGCCCTGATCGCAGGTGCCCTGTTTAATGGAGCTTCCTGGGTTGCGCCAAGTGCTTACTTCGTTGGTATCGCAGCAATCATCTGCTCCGGTATCATCCTGAAAAAAACAAAACTGTTCGCTGGCGATCCGGCTCCGTTTGTTATGGAGCTTCCGGCTTACCACTGGCCGACGGTAAGCAACGTTCTCCGCAGCATGTGGGAGCGTGGCTGGTCTTTCATCAAAAAAGCCGGTACGATCATCCTGATGTCTACCATCGTTCTGTGGTTCCTGATGAACTTCGGATGGGTTGACGGATCCTTCGGAATGCTGGAAGCTGAGCAGTTAAATGACAGTATCCTGGCTTCCATCGGAAGCGTGATCGCTCCTCTGTTTGCACCTCTTGGATGGGGCGACTGGAAGATGGCTGTTGCAGCTGTTTCCGGACTGATCGCAAAAGAGAACGTTGTTGGTACCTTCGGTATCCTGTTCGGCTTTGGCGAAGTTGCAGAAGACGGCGCCGAGATATGGGGACAGCTTGCAGGAAGCTTATCTACGGAAGCAGCTTATTCCTTCCTGGTATTCAACCTTCTGTGCGCACCGTGCTTCGCAGCAATGGGTGCAATCAAACGTGAGATGAACAATACCAAATGGTTTTTTACTGCAATCGGATATCAGACACTGCTTGCCTATGTTGTATCCCTGTGCATCTATCAGATCGGTAACCTGTTCATCGGCGGCGGTTTTGGAATCGGAACGGTAGTTGCTGTTCTGCTCATCATCGGATTTGTATATCTGCTGGTAAGACCTTACAAAGAGAGCGCAACTCTGAGCGTTTCCACCAACAAAATGTTCAGCAAATAATTGCTGTGACAGATAGAGAACATGTATCTGATGAAGAGTCCGTATCCGGCATCCGCTGCAGGATGCGGACTCTTTTGAAAAGAAAGGAGTTGTTTCTATGGGAACTTTTATCACACTTGTAGTCGTTGTTGGTCTGGTAGGACTTGCAGTACGCAGTATGATTAAAGATAAAAAAAGCGGCAAGGGAAGCTGTGGTGGTAACTGCGGGCAGTGCAAGGGACATTGCGACTGACAGGACAGGAATCATCATCAGGAGGTAGAACGTATGCCGCAGGAACAGACAAAGCATGAAGCCAGAAATTATCACAGAACACAGATGAAGCGAGAACTGATTATTCAGAAGCTCCGGGAACAGGGATGCAGAATAACCAGACAGAGACGGATTCTGCTCGATATTATCCTGGAAGAGGAGTGCTCCTGCTGTAAAGAAATTTACTATAAAGCTCTGCAGAAAGACAGCAGCATCGGGCCTGCTACGGTGTATCGCATGGTGAATACACTGGAGAGCATCGGTGCAATCAGCCGCAAAAATTTTTACAAGATTGCCTGTGGAGAAGAATGCTTCAAAGATCAGGGCTGTACCGTAGAACTGAGCGATCATACCATCTGCCGCTTAAGCGGAGAGATGTGGATGGACGTGATGAAATCCGGACTGAAGGCAAAGGGCTATATTCAGAATCAGGATATTGAAAATGTGATTGTTTCAGCGGTGGAAGGCTGAAAAACGGGGAAAACGGGTGAAAATTCCTTCCGTTTTCCCTGTTTTAATGAAAATAATTATCAAAAAGAACTGTACGTATTGTCTAACCGAGCAGGTGAGTGCTATACTGTGAACCACAGCGGGGGAAGATGTAAAATTCAGGAAAAATTTATTTTAACAATAGGAGGAAATGTAATATGACAATCAAAGATTTAAAACATCCAGGACTTTTCGCAGCAGGAGTATTATTCGGAACAGCAGGTATCAAAGCACTGTCCAGCAAGGATGCGAAAAAACTTTACACCAACTGCACCGCAGCTGTTCTTCGTGCAAAGAAAGTTGTTATGGATACGGTAACGACCATCCAGGAGAATGCGGAGGACATCTATGCTGACGCAAAACAGATCAACGAAGAGCGTGCAGCAAAAGAAGCGGTTTATGATGATGAAGATTTAAAAGAAGTAGTAGAGGATGTAGCAGAAGAGACAGCAGAGGAAGCTGTTGAAGCAGAAGCAGAGGATACGGTTGAGGCATAAGCTGTACACAGCAACATCTGATTTACGTCGTATTCATACGGAAAAAACGAAGCGCCTGCAGAATTCTCTGCAGGTGTTTTTCTAGGAGGCATAAGATTTGAAATTTTATATTAAACACGAAAGCAGAGGCAGAATCCGAATCCATCTGGCACAGAAGCGCATGTCCTCCGTACAGGCAGAGACACTGCTGTACTATCTGCAGAATCAGAACCAGGTATCTTTCGCGAAGGTATATGACAGAACCGGCGATGCCGTGATCTGTTACGAGGGAGAACGAGCCGCTGTGATTCGGATGATACAGCTCTTCCACTACGAGGAAGTAGAGCTGCCGACCGGACTGCTTGAGAGCTCCGGCAGAGCGTTAAACAACGAATATCAGGAAAAGCTGATCAGCAAAGTGATTTACCACTTTGGAAGAAAATGGCTTCTTCCGGCACCGATCCGTGCCATCTATACTACGGTTGTTTCCGTAAAATATATCTGGAAAGGAATCCAGACACTGGCACAGGGAAAGATCGAAGTTCCGGTTCTTGATGCAACTGCAATCGGTGTTTCGATGCTCCGCGGCGACTATGGAACCGCAGGCTCTGTCATGTTCCTGCTCGGCGTAGGAGAGCTGCTTGAGGAATGGACGCATAAAAAATCCGTCGGAGATCTGGCACGCAGCATGTCGCTGAACGTCGGAAAGGTATGGCTGAAAAAAGACGGCCAGGAAATTCTCGTTCCGTCTGAAAAAATTGTTGCGGGCGACGAGATTGTCGTACATATGGGAAATCTGATTCCATTCGACGGCGAGGTATCCAACGGCGAGGGTATGGTAAACCAGGCTTCTCTGACCGGAGAATCTGTTCCGGTACGCCGTACCTTAGGTTCCGTTGTCTATGCGGGAACGGTTCTTGAGGAGGGCGAGCTTACCATTCTTGTGAAGCAGACCGGCGGATCCAGCCGTTACGAGAAGATTACCGCGATGATCGAAGAGTCCGAGAAACTGAAATCCGGACTGGAGAGCAAGGCAGAGCATCTGGCAGACCGTCTTGTACCGTATTCCCTTGGTGGAACGGCGTTGACGTATCTTCTGACCAGAAATGCAACGAAAGCACTCTCTATTCTGATGGTGGACTTCTCCTGTGCGTTAAAACTTGCCATGCCGATTTCCGTTCTCTCTGCAATCCGCGAGGCAAACCAGCACAAGATCACCGTAAAGGGCGGTAAATTCCTGGAGGCTGTGGCGGAAGCGGATACGATCGTTTTCGATAAGACCGGAACACTGACAAAAGCGCAGCCGACCGTAGCAGAGGTGGTATCCTTCAGCGAAACAAAGAGCACGGATGAGCTTCTGCGCATCGCAGCCTGCCTGGAAGAGCATTTTCCGCATTCCATGGCAAAAGCCGTAGTAGACGCGGCAAAAGAGAAACATCTGGATCACGAGGAGATGCACTCCAAAGTAGAATATATCGTTGCACACGGTATTTCTACAACGATCAATGGCAAAAAAGCGATTATTGGAAGTTATCACTTCGTATTTGAGGATGAGAACAGTATCATTCCGGAAGGAATGGAAGAGAAGTTCCGTCATCTGCCGGAGGAGTATTCTCATCTCTATCTTGCCTTAGAAGGTGTACTTGCAGCAGTTATCTGCATTGAGGATCCGCTTCGTCCGGAGGCGGCCGAAATTATCCGTCAGCTGAAAAAAGCAGGTCTGAAAAAGATCGTCATGATGACCGGAGACAGCGAGCGCACGGCAAAAGCGATCGCGAAGAAGGTCGGCGTGGACGAGTACTATGCTGAGGTACTGCCGGAGGATAAGGCAAACTTTGTGGAGAAAGAAAAAGCAGAGGGACGTAAAGTCATTATGATCGGTGACGGTATTAACGATTCACCGGCACTTTCTGCCGCAGACGTTGGAATCGCCATCAGCGAGGGCGCAGAGATTGCGCGTGAGATCGCGGATATCACCGTTGCCGCAGACGATCTGGCAGAAATTCTGGTGCTTCGTATGCTGAGCAACCGTCTGATGAAACGGATTCATAAGAATTACCGCTTTATCGTTACGTTCAATGCCGGACTGATTCTGCTCGGCGTGGGCGGCATTTTACAGCCAACCACTTCCGCACTGCTTCACAATACATCTACTCTTTACATTGGCTTAAAGAGTATGGGTAACCTGCTGGACGAGCCGGTATAAAAAACAGAACAGAATAGCAACGGGAAAGCCGCTGGAGTCTTCTTCTTAAGATTCCAGCGGCTTTTTAACAAAAGCAGGGAAAGTCTCTGCTTCCATTGCGAATATTCTTTCACCAGCGTGATGTGAAAAAGAAAATGATACAATTTTCTCAAGAAAAGCCGGAAAAATTTGCAGGATATCCTTGACAAAATCCGACAAAAACGGTATGATATACCCAACAGTTAGATGTAGCTAACTAAAGTACAACGGATAAAACCAAAAATCATACGGGATCCCGGTAGAGGGATTCTTTCTTAAAACACAGGAGTTAGAATAAACTAATTTCAAGTAGCATAAGATAACAACAGAAAGGCAGGTAGAGAAGATGAGTGTCGTAATTATCGGTGGAAATGAAAGAATGGTGTGTCAATATACAGATATCTGTAAAGACTATGGATGTAAAGCAAAGGTGTTCCCGAAAGAGCATGGCTCCGTTAAGAAAAAAATTGGGAATCCGGATCTGATGATTCTCTTTACCAACACCGTATCCCACAAAATGGTCATCACTGCTTCCCAGGAAGCAAAGAAAAACAGTATTCCGATCGCAAGAATCCATACCAGCAGTGCCACCGCACTTCGCTCGGTATTAGATGAGCACTGCGCAGCAGCAATGTAAGAAGGAGACGTAAAAGGCATGATTGAGAGATTTCTGATCGAACACTGTTCGGCAACGCTGGCTTCCATCAAAGCCGCAAATTTATGTAATATGACATTTTCATCCAAAGAAGAACTGGAAGATCAGATTTCATACTGGAGTGCCTGTCTGGAACCAAAAGGAATTCACATCTTTGTATTGCGGGAGCATGAGACGAGAGCACTGGTCTATGTGTACCGTGAAGGGCTTCTCCAGAAGGAGCTGGAAAATCCGGAGAATGCAGCGTTTTTAAAATCCTATGGATATGAAAATACAGACATTGCCTATGCACTGAATCGCCTGAAAACCCGGGTAGCAGAGTGTAAAGAAGGATTTCCGCATGAGATCGGTGTGTTTCTCGACTATCCGCTCGGTGATGTGATCGGTTTTATTGAGAACAAAGGCCACAATTATAAATGCAAGGGATGCTGGAAGGTCTATTGCAATGAGTGCGAAGCACAGAAAACATTTCAGCGCTATCAGAAATGCAGAAACGTGTATCTGCGTCTCTGGAAGCAGGGAAGAAGCGTTTTACAGCTCACCGTAGCTGTTTAACATAAAATCCTGCATACCATAAAAAGGGCAGTAGGATCGGGGAAAGAAAAATCCCCCGGAATCAGAAAATAAAGAAAGAAGGATTTGAAACATGAGCAAAGTAGCAGTAGTTTATTGGAGTGGAACCGGCAACACAGAAATGATGGCACAGAAAGTAGCAGAGGGAGCAAAGGAGGCAGGCGCAGAAGTTTCTGTTCTGACTTGCGCAGATTTCTCTGCGGATGATGTAGATGCATACGATGCAATCGCTTTCGGATGCCCGGCTATGGGGGCAGAAGAGCTGGAAGATACCGAGTTCGAGCCAATGTTCTCCGCATGTGAATCCAAACTCTCCGGAAAGAAAATCGCTCTGTTCGGTTCCTATGGATGGGGAGACGGCGAGTGGATGCGCACCTGGGAAGAAAGCTGCAAAAATGATGGCGCCGAGCTGGTATGCGACAGCGTGATCTGCGCAGACGCGCCAGATGATGAAGCTGAGGCAGCATGCATTGCACTTGGGAAAGCACTCTGCTAAGCATAAATAAAAAGGAAGAAAAAGCGGCAGCCCTTTTGTCTGGGACTGCCGTTTTCTTTTCGGACAGGGAGAAAGACTCGCTGTCATTTGGCTGTTAAAATTCGGTATCATCCGCATCGGATGGCCGTGACGGTTTTAAAAGAATTCCGTTGATTTCCACTTCATCGGCTGCCTCGATCAGAATATACGGTGTTCCGTCGATCGTACGGGTTTCGATGAGCTGGGCCTTTTCCGGGCTGACTTTGATGATAACATCCGGGGTGCGGATCTCGTAGTTCCGTGTACTGGCCACGTTCGAGGCAACGAAGCTTGCTTTCTCATCCGCAATGGATTCGTACTTCTCGTCGAACTCGTCAAGCTGTTCATTCGGTACGCCGCTGCTGGCGAGCAGACGTTTTACCTCGTGTTTATCGAGCACCACCGGTTCCGGATCGTCTTTCCGCTCTTCAATCATGGTATTTAAGTTCTCCTGAATGGTCATAACAGTAGAAAAATCACAGGCGGAATCGAGAGTTTCTTCTATAATAGACTGAAACGTTTCTTTCTGGGATTTCGCGGAGAGTGGCGCCTGACAGCCCAGGAAGTGGTCGAGAAAGTCCGGCTGATCCATCTCTGCGTTTTTCGTGAAATACAGCAGATTGTGGATATCCGTGTTGCGGTCTGTGAAGGCCGGGAAGAGAAAACCGTTTTCCGGTGCGCCGACCACCCAGTCCTGCACGCGGTTTTCAATCGTATTGTGGGACACATTGTAGCAGAGACCCGGTTTGTCGAGTTTTACCGGGCAGATGCTGCAGAGGATAAATTCATAGACGTAATCGGAAGCATCGTCCATATCCAGATTATCCGAAGCGCGTCCCGGTACATCGTAGGCACCATGGATCAGAATAATATAGTAGTTTTCCGGATAGAGATAATCCGCCATCACCTTTTCATAAAATTCATCAATCAGCGCTTCGTCCTTCAGCTCACTGTTGCGGAGTTTTAAAAATCTTAAAATATTTAAACATTTCTTCCTCTTCGAGAGAGAGAAACGCTTCTTTTAATTTTGTCTTAATATTCTTTTCCGCATCCACATAGCATCCGCAGATTCGCGTGATCGCACAGTGGGATGGGGTAAACAGTTTTTTAATTTCAGCAATTTCCTTTTTGTTCATATAAAATGCTCCTTTATCAGCAATTTCGTATCTTAGACAAGTACTTTCTATTATAGACCATAGGGAAGGGAAAAGGCAAGAAAGAAAATGGCGACTATATCTTTTTACACTTTAAATATAATTTCAAAAATCTTGACAGAGGTACCGATTCTGTTATACGATTAGGTCTAATAAAGGGGAGTAATTTAAGTTTGAAAATTTGCGTTTGCAAGTCTTCCGATTATTCAGTTGCTTAAATGGATACGCATGAAATTAAGAAAAAGAGGAGAATGATAGTGGATATAAGTAAAAAATCTGTAAAAAAAATCCGGGAACTTATTGTGTTTACAGCATTTCTTGT
>OGMV01000651.1_pt1 | contig 15200 bp, 10 predicted proteins | sample 1573341 | NCBI WGS metagenome assembly OGMV01 (sample SAMEA2581994, study PRJEB24529) | metagenome | biome: Human gut stool | place: China | collected 2011 | reverse complement strand
GTATGTGGCAGGAAATGATCTGACGGCATACCGGACGCCGAAGGAAAAGCTGAAAATATCGGCATATGGCCGTTACCTGCGCAGACTGATCCGGGAAGGACAGCTGGAGGACAGGGTACACTTCCTCGGAAAACTGACCGGAGAAGAAATGAAGGAAAGATTTCTGAAAAGTCATCTGTTCCTGTGTTGTTCCTCTCTGGAAAATTCACCGAATTCCCTGGGAGAGGCCATGCTTCTGGGAGTTCCCTGCATCAGCACGGAGGTAGGGGGAATCCCCAGCCTGTTTGATGGCGGAAGGGACGGTCTGTGGTGCCGGGGACATCGGCTGTCGGAAGTGGCTGAAAATGACAAATATGCGTCAGACGCTTCTGAAAGTAAAAATAACATGCGGAATTATAAAACGACAAAAACAGAAGAATTGGAAAATATTGTAAATTCCATGGCAAATTCTATTATCGAAATGTGGAGTTCTCCGGAGAAAATGCTGGAATACTCAAAAAATGCAAGAGAACATGCAAGAAAAACCCATGATAAAGGGCAGAATTTCGCAAAATTGCAGGAAATCTATGCAAACATAGCAGGGAGGAAGGAATGAAGCTGATATTTGTCTCAAACTATTTTAATCATCATCAGCTGCCCTTCTGTGATGCTCTGTATGAATTGCTGGGGGGAGATTTCTGTTTCCTACAGACACAGCCCATGGAAGAAGAGCGGGTGAAGATGGGCTGGCAGGCCGAGATCTCCACTCTTTCCCTACACGACGCTCTTCCGATCTTATGTGCGCTACGCTGCGAAGAATTCGTGTGCACATAAGTCTGGGGGGGAGAAAACGCCCGGCTCTGAGTCGAACAGCAACGCCGTCACAGATGCGGAAGATTTTGAGAAACTATTGTTTACCGCGGATGTGGTGATCTTCGGCGGATGCGATGACGAAAGCTATATTCAGGAGAGACTGACTGCTGGAAAACCGATCTTCCGTTATAATGAACGCTTATATAAGGAAGGGCAATGGAAGGCTGTTTCTCCGAGAGGCCTGTTGCAAAAATACAAGGATCACACCAGATACCGTAAGGCACCGGTGTATTTCCTGTGCGCAGGAGCCTATGTGCCTTGCGATTATCACCTGATCCATGCCTACCCCGGCAAAATGCTGCGGTTCGGCTATTTTCCGGAAACAAGACAGTACGGGGCCGGACAACCCTTCGAGCGCAAAGAACCGGGCAGTATTCTGTGGGCGGCCCGGATGATCGACTGGAAGCATCCGGAGCTGGTGGTGAAAACAGCATCTTATTTAAAAGAACATCTGGAAGAAAATACGTTTCATATTACCATGATCGGCGGAGGGGAACTGGAGGAAGAGACGCATCGCCTGGCAGAGGAACTCGGAGTGACCGATGTGATCACCTTCCCCGGTTTTCAAGGTCCGGAAGAAGTCCGGGCTGCCATGGAAAAGTCAGAAATCTATCTGGTCACCAGTGACCGCAAAGAGGGCTGGGGCGCTGTGGTAAATGAGGCAATGAACAGTGGCTGCGCAGTGGTGGCAGACCATATGATCGGCGCGGCTCCCTGGCTGATCCGTCAGGGAGAAAACGGCAGGATGTACCGGGACGGTGAGGAACAGGAATTATTTCGGACCGTGGAACGGCTTCTCAGGGATCCCGGAGAGTGCCGCAGACTGGGAGAAAACGCACAGCAGACCATTGTCGGGGAATGGAATGCCCGGACGGCTGCGGAAAGATTGATCGAACTGTGCCGGAAAATGAAGTTCTTGCCAGAAATGTCAGAAGAACAGGAAATGCCGGATGCCGGCCAGGATGTGATGCAGGACATCACAACACCTGCCCCGGTGATTCCACAATTATGGAATGACGGCCCCTGCTCTCCGGCCCCTGTAATCCCGGAGCGGTCTATGTATAGGAGAATAAACAGTGAACAGTAGTGTAACCAAGCAACCGCTGATCAGCGTGATCGTGCCGGTGTACAATATCATACCGTATCTGCCCCGCTGCGTGGAAAGCCTGCGGACACAGACTTACGAAAATCTGGAGATCCTGCTGATCGATGACGGTTCCACGGATGAGACACCGGCATTATGTGACCGGCTGGCAACGGAGGATGAGAGAATCCGCGTCTTCCATAAAAAGAACGGCGGGCCTTCTTCCGCCCGGAATTTCGGATTACAGCAGGCCGGGGGAGAATATGTGGGCTTTGTGGACAGCGATGACTACGTGGATGCGGATATGTATGAGCGGCTGTACGGGGCAATCGAAAAGACCGGAATGCCCGTAGCGCAGGTCGGCAGAGATGAAATCGACAAAGACGGCAATATTTTACCGAATATCTGCGAGCCGGTGGCAACGGAACAGGTGATCCCGGCAGAAGATTTTCTGAAGGAACTTCTGATGCACCGCGGAGACTGCTCCTTCTGTACCAAGCTTTTGCGGAAGGACCTGTTTACCATAGAACAATTTCCGTTGGGGGCACTGAATGAAGATTTTCATTTATTAGTAAAAATGCTGACCCGGGAGGAAAGTGCAGTTCCGGGGATTGCATGCATTCCCGGACAGGCATATCATGTATTTTATCGTCCGGACAGCAATACCAGAGACAAGAACCGGTTCTCCAGAGTATTCGCCGACAATATCGACAATGCGGACATGGTGCTTGCACTGGTGGATAAAAAATATCCGGAGCTGTCGGAAATCGCATTCCGGTTCGGGATCTTCCAGCGGCTGGATTATCTGCTGCACATCCCTATCGCCCAGATGACCGGGGACAACGCATTCTACCGCAGGGTGGTGCGTGACTTGCGTCACGGCTGGGGGAGAGCCATGAAAAATCCCTGGCTTACCAAAAAGAACAAGTGTTATCATACACTGTTTGCCATTGCACCGAAGGGAATCCGGGTACTGCATAAGAAACTGAAGCACATAGAGTGATGCACGACGTAGAGGCAGGATAGAACGGGCAACACAGCAACCATAAAATAAGGAATGAGTCACGTTATATGAAGAGAAAATTGGCATTTCTGGGAGCAATTCTCCTGGCGGCATTTATATTCACCTACGAGGGCAATACCTATCAGACGCATGCATTGGATGAAGAAGATCAGGCATGGATCGAAGAAGCACGAGGGGCTTTGCAGAATATCGTAGAAGACCGGGAGGTCATGGCACTGGTTTATCTGTGCGATGATCTGACGATCCGCGCGGAAGCGGCGGAAGACAGCACAAAAGTGGTCACCGTGCCCAGTGGACAGATGGTGGAGATCCGGGATGTGACGGTGGATGAAGACTATCAGGTCTGGGAAAAAGTATCCGCCGAGGTAAAGGGCAAGGTCTACGAGGGATATATCCCCCGGGATTATCTGGCATGCTCGGATGAACGTTTTCTGGAATGGGAAGAACTGTACGGCATGAATCCCGGAGCGGCGGTTATGCTGGCAGAGGAAAATGCCACCGGTGTCTATGTGGACATCGAGCAGTTCCCGGAGAGCTACCGGCCGGCATTGCAGGCTTTGAAACAGAAACATCCCAACTGGACCTTTGTACGACAGAATACCGGACTGGATTTCCAGACCGCAGTCAACAACGAACTGCAGGGTGGAAAAAGTCTGGTCTATAAGAGTTACGGGGATTATTGCAAGGAAGGACAGCACAGCCCCAACTGGTATTTCGCTTCGGAAGATGTACTGAAATTATACATGGACCCCAGAAATTCCCTGCAGGAGAATGCTATTTTCCAGTTTGAACAGCTGACCTACAACGCAAGCTATCATACGGAAGAAGCGGTAAAGAATTTCCTCGAGGGAACCTTCATGAACAGCAGTCAGAACGCACCGGAGACCTCAATGAAATTCTACCATATTTTCTGGTCCATCGGTGCGGAGGAGAACCGGCAGGTCAGCCCGTTCCATCTGGCAGCCAGAGTACTGCAGGAGCAGGGAGAGGGGACATCCCCGCTGATCTCCGGCACCTATCCCGGTTATGAACATTATTACAATTATTTCAATGTTGGAGCTTCCGGCAGTACCAATGAAGAAGTGATCCGCAATGGATTGAATTATGCCAAAGATCATGACTGGCATGGAGCCTACTACTCGATCCTTGGAGGAGCGGAAGTAATCTCCGCAAGCTACATACGTAAGGGCCAGGATACCCTGTATTTACAGAAATTCAATGTATCCCCCACTGCCAGCAATCCGGTATATACCCATCAGTATATGCAGAACATCTCAGCACCCACCAGTGAGGCACTGAGCATGAAGAAACTGTATGAAAGTGCGGGAGCGCTGGAGAATACCTTTGTCTTCAAGATTCCGGTCTATGAAAATATGCCGGCCAGCCCCTGCCCGATGCCGACTTCCTCAACCAATGTGGTATTGCAGGTACCGTCGGGTTACGATGCTTCCACGATCTACGTGGACGGTATTGCCTATACACCACAGGTGCGGAATAACCGCCGTATCGTCAAACTGCCGAACGGAAATGCCCAGTCGGCGGTCGTGTACCGGTATAATGAGAACGGAGCGCCCATCGGCATGTATGTCTGGACCCTGGAATATCGTAACAATGCCTATGTGGCCACAGAACAGCCGGGACTTACGGATCTGCTGACCTACCATGGATTTTCCATCCGGATTACCGGAAAAGCGGGAATCCGCTTTAAGACAGGTATCAGTGCGGATCTACGGAACACCCTGTTAACCGGCGGTGTCAATGGCTATTACCTGAAAGAATACGGAACCCTGGTCATGAACAATGCCAACCGGAATACATATCCCATGATCAAAGGTGGCGAAAAAGTCATCAGCGGACTTGCCTACGGAACCGACAGCAACGGAGCACACCAGGACAGCATCTACGAGACTGTGGATGGAAGATACCGCTATACTTCCGTATTGGTGGGACTGCCGGCGGATCAGTACAAGGTCGAATATGCCTTCCGCGGCTACATCGTCCTTACAAAAGATAATAAGGATATCACCATATACGGGCCTGCCATGGCAAAGAGCATCTACTCCCTGGCGGAACAGGTGCTGAATATGGGAACCTATGCATCGGGTTCGGAGGCAGATGCATTCTTACGCAAACTGATCAGTGACGCAAAATAAAAGACCGCAAGATTCACGGAACCTATGAGAAGACCGGCATGCCAAGAGCATGAGACGGAAAAACAGCTAAAATATAAAGATAGGACAAAAAAGATGAAAAGACAGGCAACAAAGTACTTGGCACTGACGATAAGCGCTATTATGGCAGTATCCCTTACTGCCTGCGGCGACGGCAGCGACAGCAGCGCAGACGCTGCACTTACACCGGTGGAAGCAGAGCCGATCTTATCGGATCTGGAACTGGAGATCCTGAATCTCGAGACAAAATACAACAAAGGCGAATTTGAACAGGCAGATTACCTTGCGCTGGCAGATGCCTATCACAGAGCAGGCTACATCCGTAAACAGCGTGATATCCTGGAGCAGGACTACAGACTCTATAACGATACAGACGCATTTGCAGCCCTGCAGGAACTCAGCGTAAATCTGGAAGAGGAGACCGACAGCATCCGCGAGAGAGCGCAGGAAATGCAGCATGATCTGGAACTGCCGGAATATCTGGATGAGAGCGTTAACCTGATAGACAGTGAAGACTGGTTCCTGACCATGATGCCCAAGCTGAAAGAGGGACAGCGTAACTACTATCTGGAACAGGACAGCGAACCGCTGCTCTATGTACAGGTGGGATATACGGAAGAAGAACAGTGCTTTTCTAAAGTATGGTATACCGGCAGCCAGGCAGACCGCTTCCTGATTCAGGAGGGCGCAACGATCCGCATGGTGACCGTAACACCTGCCGGAACCGCAGAGGACACCACAGCGCCCGAGAGCGGAACCGAGGAAGGTGCGGGCACAGACGCAGCTACTGCCACAGAGTCTTTGGCAGCTGACATTCAGGATACTGCGGCACCTACGGCAGATGCGCCTGCAAACACTGAGGCATGGAACGGCAGCTTCGAGGCATGGACCATGGATTGTGCGGACGGCAATATCATCCACGAACAGGGAACTCTTCAGAACGGTGTCCTGACAGGCGAATATACCTGCGATGTCTGTAACGGGGACGGTCCGCTGGAAGCCTATTCCCTGTGGAGCAGCCGCGAAGAAAGAGAATATATCACCTATACAGGTACGTTTGATGCGGAGGGAAAGATCCTGACAGAACAGCCTTCGGAAGATGCCAAGAAAAAGCTGCTGGAAGGGACTGAATATATTGATCTCATTCTCTATGCCTATGATGCAGCGGGTGAGAACTGCCTGTGGCAGGGCATCGGCGCAGGTAAGACCGCAGAGGATTACTGCTTCGGACAGGAAATGATCGGACTGGAGATCCGTCCGGAATATACCGGCTATGAGGTGGTGGCTGATATGACCGATACTACGACAAACGGCGCAGACAGCGCGGACAATACAGACAATGCGGCAGATGGCACTACAGGCGATACCGCAGGCAGCGATCCGAAGATCCGTATCTATGATGGAGAAGTCCAGTGGTTTGACGGCACATACTGGGTCAGCGCCGGCAGCGTAAGAGATATGGCGAAACAGGATCCCTTCGCAGCATATGAGGAGAACCATGCTACTGGTGCAACGGGCGGTACCGGCAGTATCACAGGCAGTACCAACGGCAATGCGTCCAATGCGAATGACGGACAGAATATCACCGGCAATACAGGCACTGCGGGAGACAAGACCGGTGGCAGCATTCAGAAACCTACGCCTACCCCGGCAGCGACCGCAAAGCCTGCCACAAAACCGGCTACGTCTACGCCTAAGCCTGCTGCGAAGCCTGCGGCAACCGCAAAGCCTACTCCGGCTCCTACACAGGCACCGGCGCAGGATGATCACAACGATGATCATGACGACAATAACGATAACAATAATAACGATAATAACAATAATAGCGATAACAACAGCAACAATGACAACAATAGCGGAGACAGCGGAAACAACGGTGGCAATTCCGGTGGAAACGATGTGGACGTGGAATGGACACCGGATCTGATGTAAAGATAGGATACCTAAGAGGAAAAGGACACAAGAAAACGTATGAAACTGACGGAAAAGAAAAAACTGATACTGATCAATATTGTGTGCCTGGTGGCGCTGACGGTTATTTTGTGGCCGCTGCTCTTGCTGGCAAAATATGATTACCCTACTGCGGATGACTGGTCCTTCGGGAAATATATGTACCGTGCCATGCAGGCGGGAGAAGGACTTTCCGGCGTGTTTCATGCAATTTCTGAGACCCTGTCTCAGAATGTGTGGGAGGCGAGATTCTCTATTCTGATCCTGTCAGCCTTGCAGCCTGCGGCATTTGGAGAGCATTTTTACCGAATCACACCGTATCTGATGATCGGTTCTGTGATAGTATCACAGCTCTTGCTGATCAGAGAGTGCATCGGAGGACAGGAGAAAGAGAACCGTTTGCTCGTTCTGCCTATCGGTATTCCTATGGCAATTTTTCAGATCCTCTATTGCACCAATCCGGAGGAGAGCTTCTACTGGTATAATGGCTCAGTGAATTACACATTTGTATATAGCTTGTCTCTGATTCTACTGGTACTGTATCTGGAAATCGGTATCTGTAAAATCAGTAAAGCGAAAAGAGCTGTATTCACTATTCTGGCCTGTTTACTGGCTGTCCTTGTGGGTGGCAATAATTTTTCTACCAGTGTTTCTACGATGTGTCTGCTGCTTTGTCTGCAGATCCTCTTTTTGATCTACAGAAGGGATGCTTTCCGGAGAACCTGGATCGTGACGCTGCTGGAGATCGTAAGCGTCCTTGTCTGCATAACATCCCCGCTGACATCCAACAGACTGAATGCAAATTTTGGCGGAGAAACAATGAACTCTCCACTTATGGCAATCTGGCTGTCTTTGGAACGAACTTTTATGAATATTATCAGCTGGACGAATCTGAAAGTCCTGTTGATGTTATTGGTAGTGTTTCCCTTCCTCTGGAAAGCGGTAAGCAATATGAACTACGCATTCCGTTTCCCCGGACTGTTTACAGCACTGTCCTTTGGTGTATATTCCTCTCAGGCAACGGCCACAATTTACGTGGACGGTACCATGGGTGGCGGCAGACAGGGAGCTATCCTCTGGTATTTCTATGTATTGTGGATGGTCGCCAATGTACTGTACTGGTGCGGCTGGATCGCCAAACGAGATGCAATTGCCGCAAAGGCAGAGAAAGCAGATCAACTGGTGGGAAAATACCTTTTGCACTATAGCACCGCGGCAGGAGTACTTCTGGCGGCAGCAGTGCTGTTTGGAAACGTACAGAGTACCACCAGCTACCGGGCTTACCGTATGTGGAAAAACGGCTGGGCACAGGCCTACGGTGCCGGCTGGGAAGATCGGCTGAAAGTACTGAAGGACGATTCCGTAAAGAATCCGGTATTTACCCCGTTAAATTACGTGGAACTTATCATGTACACGGATCTGCAGCCCGAGGACGGCTATGTATGGGTGAACAGTGCGTGTGCGGAGTACTATGGGAAAGAATCCGTGACGGTGGTGGAAGGGGAATAAATAAAAGCTTGTACTTGTAGCCTAAATTGATTAAAATAAAAAAGAGTATGCGATAAATTGTTATAGAAGTAGAATTGAGGATTACGACATGGAACTTACAATAAAGGGAAAGACGCTTCACATATGGTCAAAGAAGCGGATATTATATACTATCTGCTTTTTCCTGTTCTGTGTGATCGACCAGAGGACGAAGACGGGATCAGGCCTGGATGGTGTGATAGAGACTTTCCGTGATATGGCGGGAGTACTGATGGCGATTATCATCATGTCTCATTATAAGCGGGAAGATTTTTTGAAGTATAAAATCCCCTATGCAGTCTGGACAGTAATCGGTCTTGCCGCAGGGATTTTATTCGTGTTCTTAGGACATCCGTTTGCTTATTACATGAATTCGCGTGTGATGGTTGGACTGGATGTGCTGTTATTTGGCTACGTAGTAATTCATACATTTATCAGTGTACTGATAGAGAAAAAATATCCTAAGCTGAACAAGGGGATATTCGGACTGTGGCTGGTTATGATGCTTCTGATGATTTTTTCCAGAAGTGATTATGTATGGCCGCTTTGCTACTTTATTATGTTTGGCTGTTTTTATCTTACCGATTTTACGGAAGAGGAGCAGGAGGACTTGTATCAGGGAATCATGAACGGGGTCATCTTCGCTTTTTTTGCGTTCCAGGCATTCTGCTGTGTGTTCCGGCCGTATGATCAGGTGAGATACACGGGAATCTATAATAATTCGAACCTGAACGGATTGTTCTATCTTGTTGTGCTGGCAGCAGTATTTGGAAAAATCTTGTATGTGACAAAAGAAAACAAGCATAAGTTTTGGAGAGTATATTACTGGCTGGGAGCTGGGGCAGTGTATTCGTTCCTGTTTATGACGATTGGCCGGACAGCATGGCTTGTATCCTTTATACTGGGGGTATTATTTCTGGTGTTTTATCAGAGAGTAAAAAGAAAGTGGCATTATATCCGGAACGGATTATTGTTGGTATTATGTGTCTGCATAATGTTTCCGGTGACGTTCGGAATGACGAGATATTTGCCACCGGTGTTCCATCACCCTGTGTGGTTTTGGGGAGAGTGGAGTGAAGAAAAAGTACATTCCTGGGATGCATGGAACTCTGAGAAATATGTAAATGTGGATGAGGTAATTACTACAGCGTTAGGGCGAACTACTGAAATTACAGAAAAGATATTTGGAAGAACTTTTTTTACCCTTAGAGCGTATGCGGCCGAAAATATTGAGATACCCGCATTGAGTTATACAGAAGCAGATAATTCAACATTAATTAGAAAAACAATATATATGCATTATTTGAGGGAATTAAATTTTTGGGGACATACAAGGGAAAATCAAGGATTTCAGATGTTTGCTAACTACTGGATTGGGCATGCACATAACATTTATTTACAGTATGCAACAGATTTTGGACTTTTTGCGGGAGGGCTTTTTGCTATTATGTGTATTTCATCAATAATTTATTTAGTGAAATGCTATATTAATACGGAAAAAATGAGATATGCAGTTGCCCTTTTCCTGTTGGCAGTCCCATTATTATTTGGAATATTAGAATTTTCGTGGGGAAGCGGTTCGATAACGATAATATTGTTGTTTATATGTTGGCGACAAATGATTATTCATAACAGTGAATATAGAAGAAAAGAAAATTGTCAATCATAAGTATTAATGATATAATTTATAGATACTATTTGAGAAAGGCTTTGATATGAAGAATGTTGATATTTTAAAAATCCCAGCAAATAGAATTATTGCATTAATATTGCTGGATATTATGTCTATTGTTGTGGCAGCTTTTACAGCTTTATATATTCGTTTTGACTTTAGTTTTAATGGGATTCCAAGTGAGTATTTGCAAAAATTTGAACGAATTATACCATACAGCATTATTATTACATTAGTTTTTTTTGCTATATGGAAATTATATAAAAGTGTGTGGCGTTATGCGAGTGCTACAGAATTACTTAATATTGTGTTTGCTACTACTTGTGCCTCTGTCGGACAGATAATCATATGCCATTTACTGAATGAAAAAATGCCTAGAAGTTATTATGTATTGTACTGGTTTTTGTTATTTGGAATGACATGCATAATTCGCTTTAGCTATCGCATTCTTCGTTTGATTAATTCTAAGAGGTCAGAATTTTCTGGGAAAAAAGAACGGAATAATGTAATGCTGATAGGTGCAGGAGCAGCTGCAAATGCGATTTTAAAGGAAATTGAAACAAGCAGATATTTGAATTTAAATGCTAAATGTATTATAGATGATAATTCGGGATGCCATGGAAAATTTCTCCGTGGAGTTCCTATTGTGGGTGGAAGAAACAAGATTATAGATGCTGTAGGTGAATATGGTATTGATGAAATTATTTTTGCAATCCCTTCTGCCAGTACGCGTGTTAGAAAAGAAATATTAGATATTTGTAAGGAAACCGGATGCAAAATGCGTACTTTACCGGGAATGTATCAATTAATTAATGGAGATGTATCCATTGCAAAACTGAAGGAAGTAGAAATTGAGGATTTGTTGGGAAGAGATCCTATTAAAATTAATACTGAGGAAGTTCTTGGATATGTAAAGGATAAAACTGTTCTTGTAACAGGTGGAGGTGGCTCTATTGGAAGCGAATTATGTAGACAAATTGCAGCACACCAACCGCAACAGTTGATCATTGTGGATATATATGAAAACAATGCTTATGATATCCAACAGGAATTGATACGTAAGTATCCAAAACTAGATTTAGTAGTCTTAATTGCATCCGTGCGCAACAAAGAGCGGATAGATTCAATTTTTGAAAAGTATCGTCCGAATATTGTATATCATGCGGCAGCACATAAACATGTCCCTCTTATGGAGGTTAGCCCTAATGAAGCAATTAAGAACAACGTGTTTGGAACCTATCGTACAGTACAGGCGGCGGACAAGTATGGCACGGAAAAATTTGTATTGATTTCTACGGATAAGGCGGTAAATCCTACGAATGTTATGGGAGCATCCAAGAGAATGTGCGAGATGGTCATTCAGATGATGAATCGTCAGTCGAAGACTAATTTTGTTGCAGTTCGTTTTGGAAATGTATTAGGTAGTAACGGAAGCGTAATCCCTCTGTTTAAAAAACAGATTGCAGAAGGCGGCCCGGTTACGGTTACAGACCCGAACATTATTCGATACTTTATGACCATTCCAGAAGCAGTATCTTTGGTGTTACAGGCAGGGGCTTATGCTCATGGGGGAGAAATCTTTGTATTGGATATGGGAGAACCGGTAAAAATTGTGGATCTTGCAACGAACTTGATTAAATTGTCTGGATATAAGCCCGGAGAAGATATTGAAATTAAATTTACCGGGTTACGCCCTGGAGAGAAGATGTACGAAGAACTTCTCATGAGTGAAGAGGGGCTGAAAAAGACTGCTAATAAAATGATTTATATTGGAAAACCGATTGATTTTGACGATGATGTTTTCAAAAAACAATTGGATAAGATTTACAGAGATGCATATGATGAATCAGATAAGATTCGGGAAGACATTAAAGAAATGGTACCGACATATCAGGTTGTAAAATAGAGGAATACTATGAATAAGACAACAAAAAAGGTATTATATGGTGTGGCAATATTTACTGGGATGGCTGTAGCTGGGGTGAAAATTGCATCAACAATGCAGAAAAAGCAATGCAGAAATGATGAAAAGAATCCGTTTGAAGGTAAGCGGGTAATCTTTGTTAAAAATGAAGAGGATCTTGAAAATGCAGATGGAGTAAGAGGACATTTGGAATTGGTGGGAAATTCAAAGTATACGCCTTCTGTTTATGACAAATATGTAAAGAGATGTTTCGATATTGTGTTATCATTGGGCGGTATTGTAGCCTTATCCCCGGTTTTACTGGGAATTGCAGTTGCTATTAAGGTTGATGATCCGGGTCCGGTGTTTTTTACACAAAAAAGATTAGGACAAAATAAGAAATATTTCAGAGTATATAAGTTCCGCAGTATGAAAATGTCCACCCCACACGATACCCCCACTCATATGTTGGAAAATCCTGAGCAGTATATTACCAAAGTAGGAAAGTTTTTACGTGCACATTCTTTGGATGAACTTCCTCAGCTGTTTAATGTATTGGATGGTTCGTTGTCTTTAGTAGGTCCGAGACCCGGATTGTGGAATCAGGATGTGCTTACAGCGGAAAGAGATAAGTATGGGGTTAATGAATATAAACCTGGTATTACAGGTTGGGCACAGATTAATGGTCGAGATTCTATTTCTATCGAAAAAAAGTGTGAATTGGACGGATATGGGGTTCATCACAGTTCATTGATGTTTGACTTAAAATGTCTGCTTGGGACAGTAGTAAAAGTAGGGCATGATGATACCGTTGTAGAAGGTGGAACGGGCACAATGTCGAAAATATACCGCAACTATACAGAAGGTAAGAGCCGAGAAGAAATTATTGGAAATATTGGATTTGGTAAAAGAGTAGAGGTTGATAAAACACAAAAGAAAAAAGTGTTGATTACCGGCGCGGGATCCTACATCGGACGGGCTTTTATTGAGTATGCACAAAAATATTATCCGAACAATTTCCAAATAGAAGAATTGGATATGTTGAGAGATACATGGAGAACATATGATTTCTCTCAATATGATATTATTTATCATGTGGCAGGAATAGCGCATGCTGATGTTGGCAATGTATCAGAGGAGACAAAGGAAAAATATTATACGGTAAATACAGACCTTGCGGTAGAAGTTGCAAAAAAGGCAAAGAACGAGAACGTAAAAGAATTTATCTTTATGTCATCTATGATCGTGTATGGAGAATCTGCTCCATATGGAGAAAAGAAAGTAATAGTAGAGCATACAGTTCCGCTACCGGCTAATTTCTATGGAGACAGCAAACTACAGGCAGATGTGGCAGTGAGAGAATTGGCAGACGATGCTTTTAAAGTAATAGTACTTCGACCGCCAATGATCTATGGTAAGGGAAGTAAAGGTAACTATCCAATATTGGCTAAGCTTGCAAAAAAGCTACCTTTATTTCCAAAAGTGAAAAATGAAAGATCTATGTTATATATTGAGAATTTGTGCGAGTGTTTATGCCAGATAATGTTAGTGAAGGAGATAGAGCAGGATGCAACGGTTTTGATTCCACAGAATGCGGAATGGACTAATACCTCTAAAATGGTCAAGAAAATATCAGAAGCAAATGGGAGAAATATAGCAATGGTTAAAGCTATGTGGCCTATACTTGTTTTAGCGGGAAAAGTGCCGGGTAAAATAAGTTCTCTGATTAATAAAGCATTTGGAAATAATTGTTATGCGCTTGCAATGTCTGAATATGAAGGCATATGTTATCAGATTATTTCGGTAGATAAAAGCATTGAGAGAACCGAGGGGAGAGATAATCATTAAAATTAGTAGCGTTTGTATAATTAATTGTTTTGACACATATGAGCATAGGGTGGATTTACTTTATGACTATTTTAAAGAAAAAGGGATGAAAGTTCAGGTATTTACATCTAACTATAGACATTTTGAGAAATGCAGAAGAACAGATAAGAAAGAGGATTATAGATTTGTTGATGCTATTCCTTATAAAAAAAATTTGTCTTATAGCAGAGTGAAATCACATGTCATTCTTTCAAAAAATATATATGAGCAGATTAGTAAGGAAAAAGTTGATTTACTTTGGATTTTAGTTCCGCCTAATAGTTTTGTAAAGGATGCTGCAAAATATAAAAAAAATCATCCCAAAGAAAAAATAATCTTTGATTTAATAGATATGTGGCCAGAGACAATGCCCATATCTAAATTCAAAAATTTACCTCCGTTTATATATTGGAAATCATTAAGAGATAAACATTTAAATGTTGCGGATAGCATAGTTACCGAATGCGATTTGTATAAGCAGAAGCTTCCAACAACAGTTGATTTTTCGACAGTATATACGCTCTATTTAGCACGCAAAATAAAAGAAAGCAAAATTGAATTAAATACACCTAACGACAGAATTAATTTTTGCTATTTGGGATCAATTAATAATATTATTGATATTGACGAAATTGCAAGGATAATCTCAGAAGTGACCAATGTCAAAGCTACAACTATACATATTGTTGGGGATGGTGAAAAAAGGGAACAGTTGATTGAAACGTGCAAGCTTGCAGGTGCACAGGTAATTTTTCACGGAAAAATTTACGATGCCTCTGAAAAGCAAAAAATATTTAACCAATGCCATTATGGATTGAACATCATGAAGCAATCCGTAGTGGTAGGGTTAACCATGAAAAGCATTGACTATTTTGAAGGAGGACTTCCGATAATCAATAATATTCATGGTGATACGTGGGAAATAGTTCTTCGAGAAAAAATAGGATATAATATTGATAAGGAAAAAAATTGTAAGGATATAATTAAGTATGAAGCAAAGATGAGAGAAAGAGTTAGAGAGGTGTATGAGAGAGAATTCGGTATTGATACGTTTAGAAAGAAAGTGCAATGCATTTTAGACGAAATTTAACTTACAAATATAATTAGAATAAAAAAGAAAGGGAGAAATATATGCTAGTGTCTCCAATTCC
>OGMV01000638.1_pt1 | contig 15618 bp, 14 predicted proteins | sample 1573341 | NCBI WGS metagenome assembly OGMV01 (sample SAMEA2581994, study PRJEB24529) | metagenome | biome: Human gut stool | place: China | collected 2011 | reverse complement strand
GCCACGGAAGACCAGCTCGACTTCCCCGTGATCTACGCTTCCGCTCTCAACGGCTTTGCCGGTCACACGACCGACGTCGAGGAGCTCAAGCAGATCGGCAACATGCGCGCCGTCTTCGACGACATCATCAAGTACATCCCCGTCCGTGACGACGATCCCGACGGCCCCCTGATGCTTCAGATCTGCTCGCTCGACTACTCGAGCTACGTGGGCAAGATCGGCATCGGCCGCGTGCATCGCGGCCGCATCCGCCCGAACATGGACGTCGCGATCATGAACGGTCCGGAAGACACCCCGAAGCGCGTGAAGATCAATCAGGTCCTGAAGTTCGAGGGGCTCGAGCGTCAGCTCGTCGATGAAGCCGAAGCCGGCGACATCGTGCTCGTCAACGGCATTGAAGAGCTCTCCATCGGCACGACGATCACCGATCTTCAGCAACCCGAAGCCCTCCCGATGCTCAAGGTCGATGAGCCGACCCTGACGATGAACTTCCAGGTTAACTCCTCTCCGCTTGCCGGCCGTGAAGGCAAGTTCGTGACGTCCCGCCAGATTCGCGAACGTCTCGAACGCGAGCTCAAGTCCAACGTCGCCATGCGCGTGCGCAACACCGACGACGAAACCGTCTGGGAAGTCGCCGGTCGCGGTGAACTTCATCTCACGATTCTTCTCGAGAACATGCGCCGCGAAGGCTTCGAACTGGCCGTCTCCCGTCCGCGCGTCCTTCTCAAGGAAGTCGATGGCGTCAAGATGGAACCGTACGAACTTCTGACGGTCGACGTCGAGGAAGAGCATCAGGGCTCCGTCATGGAAGAGCTCGGCCGCCGCAAGGGCGACCTGCAGGACATGCAGCCGGACGGCAAGGGCCGCGTCCGCCTTGAATACCGCATTCCCGCCCGCGGTCTCATCGGCTTCCAGAGCCTCTTCATGACGATGTGCCGCGGCACCGGCATTATGAGCCACGTCTTCGACGACTACGGTCCCATCAGCCGCGGCGATATCGGCGAGCGCCGCTCCGGCGTGATCATCTCCCAGGACGACGGCGATGCCGTGGCCTATGCTCTCTGGAAGATTCAGGAGCGCGGCCGCCTCTTCGTCTCCCCGGGCGACAAGCTTTACGAAGGCATGATCATCGGCGAGCACGCCCGTGAAAACGACATCGTCGTGAACCCGATCCGCGGCAAGCAGCTCACCAACATCCGTGCCTCCGGTACGGACGAAGCCATCCGTCTGGTGCCGCCTGTCAAGCTCACGCTGGAAAGCGCCGTCGAGTTCATCAATGACGACGAACTTGTCGAAATCACGCCGCACTCCATCCGCCTGCGCAAGCGCTATCTGAAGGACTTCGAACGCAAGCGCGCCGCCCGCGCCGTTCAGAACGAATTCGGCGAGAAGGATGAGTAAGAAGAAGTCGAAGGCGTGTGATGCGGCCTGTCCCTGCGGGAGCGGGCTCGCACTCGCAGCCTGTTGCGGGCGTCTTCATGCGGGCGTGCCCGCAGAAACGCCCGAGGCTCTGATGCGAAGCCGCTATTCGGCATATGCTCTCGATCTCGACGCCTATGTCCTAGAGACGTGGGCGCCTGAAACGCGGCCCGCCGTCCTTTTCGAAGATGGCGAGGAACGGCCGAAGTGGCTTTCCCTCGTCATTCACTCCTCTTACGAGGAAGGGGCGGAGGGCAGAGTCAGCTTCACCGCGCGCGGCAGGACTTCTCAGGGCGCCTTCAGGTTGGAGGAGAACAGCCGCTTCCGTCTTGAGAACGGCCGATGGCTATATGTCGACGGCACGTTTGCCGACAGGTAAGATCTCGACTTATGAGCCGCCCTTCGGGGCGGCTTAATTTTTATTCAACAACACTTGTTTACGGAATCGACTTTCATGCCTCTCAATCCCGGGGACTGGCGCTTCACCGTGGCGCCGATGCTGGACTGGACAGACCGGCACTGCAGGTACTTTCACAGGCTGCTCACGAGCAGGGCTCGCCTCTACACCGAGATGGTGACGACTGGGGCGATCATTCACGGCGATCGTGACCGCCTGCTCGGCTTTTCACAGCCGGAGCATCCCGTCGCACTGCAGCTGGGCGGCTCGGATCCTGCCAATCTGGCGGAGTCCGTCCGAATTGCATCAGCTTACGGTTATGACGAATACAACCTCAACTGCGGATGCCCTTCCGAGCGTGTGCAGAAGGGAAGCTTCGGGGCGTGTCTGATGCTCGAGCCTCAGACTGTGGCCGCCTGCGTCAGGGCGATGCAGGACGTGACGGACAAGCCCGTGACGGTGAAGCACCGCATCGGGGTGGATGATCACAACGAATACGGCTTTGTGCGCGACTTCGTGGGCACGGTCTACGATGCGGGTTGCCGCGTCTTCATCGTTCATACGCGCTCGGCCTGGCTCAAGGGGCTGTCGCCGAAGGAGAATCGAGAGGTTCCGCCGCTTGTTCGCGAGACTGCCTTCAGGCTCAAGAAGGACTTTCCCGACACGGTGATGCTGATCAATGGACAGATCGCCTCCATCGACGAGGCGAAGGCGCTTGTTGATGCAGGCATGGACGGCGTGATGGTGGGACGCGCGGCCTATCAGAATCCCTGGACGCTCGCCGGCGTCGACGAGGTGCTCTACGGTGTTGAGCACGACGTGACGCGCCTTGAATGCGTTCATCGCATGACGGCGTATCTGGAGGAGAACTACAGGGACGACGTGCACGCCATCCGTGCCGTGGCTCGTCATGTGAACGGTCTGGCTCAGGGGCTGCCCGGCGCACGCAGATGGCGTCAGGTGCTTTCCGATCCTGCGGCCATCAAGGACAGGGGAGCGGGACTCATTCAGTATGCATGGGAGGAGGCCTTCGGCGAAGGCTGATGACGGCATGAAAAACGCCAGGGTGAAAGCTCTGGCGTTTTCGTACGCGAAAGGATGATCAGCGCTTCTTGGCGGGCGTCCTGCGTGCCTTGCCAGAGGCGGCCTTCTTGGCCTGAAGGGCGCGGGCGCGGCGCGTCACGTCGCTTTCATTCGCGGCTTCCCAGGCCTTGCGGCGCGGGCGGGAGGCTTCGATGGCGGCCTTGACGGCCGTCGCTGCGGTCTTGTTGAAGCGGTACTGGCTGTCTCGGATCCTTTCATTCTTGAGCCAGACGGCGGTGGGAATGACGCGGGTCTTGAGGCTCGTCGGCGTGAGCTCCTCGGCGAAGGCCGGCATGAGCTTGCCGCGGTTGGCAGTCATGAGGCCGATGCTCAGGGAGTCGATGAGCGTGGGAAAGTCGACCGTCAGCGTGCGGGTGCCGTTGAGGTAGCGAAGGTCCCAGCGGGCCTTTACGACGGGGTCGGGCTTGCTTCGCTGGCAGAAGATCGTGCCGGACTTCGTGTGATAGACGTTGACGAGGCCGTTCTGCGGCAGTTCCACCGTGCGGGTCTTTGTTCCTCGGCGCGTCTTGATCTTTTCCTTGCCAGTCTTCTTCTTGATGGTCTTTTCGAAGCGAAGGCCCACGGGCGTGACACCGTCGCCGGGAAGCACGTTGAGACAGTATGGCGTTTCCTTCGTGAAGCGCTCGGAGAAGTCCTCGATGTTGTTCGAACCCGTGAAGGCAGTGTGGCTCAGCGCGAGCAGCTCGTCCTGAATGATCCAGAGCGTGGCGGCATAGGCGACACTGCCTGCGGGGAATCGCTCCTCGCCCATGAAGAGCGCGGCCTTGGTCGGCATGTTGCCTCGGGTGCGCAGGAAGTCTCGGATTTCCTGACCGGAGACGTCGTAGGCCTCCAGCGTGACGCGAAGCTCGAGTTTTTCCCTGCCGTCGAATTCGATGACGACGTGGTCGCCCTCGGGGCGGAGTCCTGTCGGATTTTCAGGCGGAACGCGTCGGCCGTCTCTCATGATGCCGACGGCACCGGAACCCCAGGAGAAGCCGTGAGGCTTGCCGAAGGCGTAGTCCTCTTCGACCTTGTAGCGGTTGTTTTCACGGATCAGGTCGGTGATGCGGAACTGCGCGCCTTCATCATCGTCGAAGAAGAAGATGCCGTCGCCCTTGAAGGCATCGACCACGGGCATGGGAATGCGCTTGGCGGTGAGAGGCGTGGCGGGGGCGGCGCGGGCGCCGAGATTGCTGAAGGTGGCGGGGCGGATGTTCTCCTCACGGGGGGCGGCGGTGGTCGCACAGCCTGTGAGCCAGAGTGCCGCAGCGGCGGAAGCGGAACCAATCAGCGCGCGGCGCGTGATGTGAACAGACATTGGGGGAGTCCTCACAGAGTTTGCAGGGTTTGTGCGCAGGCGTGCGAAATGCATCTTCTGTTGCCTATGGGCGACGGAAGGCGAAGGCCTGTCGGATGAGGATAGCAGATCGGGTGATGGGCGGACGCCGTTCTCAGGTAAGGAGGCGTTTCAGGGCCATCGGGCGGACTGAAGTTGTCTCGCCGCCATGTCGGCGGTTTCCGGAAGTGCGTCGAAAAGCGGTTCATCTCGGAAGTCCGTGGAACGCGGCCTTGACTTTTAAGAAAAAGTACTGATCGTCTCGGAAGCCATAAGCTCGTCGCTTAATTTGCTTGATTTTATTGTCCGCGGCTGCAATGATGCCCTGCACATAGCCCCTGAGGTTCTTGCCGAAATCTACCAAGGGCTTGATCCTGCTGTGAGTGGCTCGGTGAATCCAGTCCATAACCAAAGCAATTGCTTGTCCGCGTGTTCCCAAACTCCAGAGATGTCGAAGCTCGTCTCCCATGAGATAGCATTTGAGCAACGGCGTATTAAGTTTCGAAAGCTCCGCCAGTTTTGTATGCTCCTTCTCCGAGAGATTTTCAGGGCGCTTGTACAAGAGGTACCGGGAGCTCTTCACGACTTTTCTTAACCAAGGCGCATGCCTGAGGGAATTGGCCGCGTCCTCCCTGACTCTGTCGATCACCTTCCTGCCGAAGTTGGACAGGACATGAAACAAGTCGTAGACAACCACGCCGTTGGGACAGTTCTCTTTCACCTCAAGGTCGAAGGCAGAGTTTTGATCCATGGCAACAGCTCTTATCCCAGCCTTTTGCTCTGGCGTATAAGTAAGTTAAAGAACTTTCGAAGCGTAGCTCTGGAGCGGCCACGATCAAGCCAAAGGACTTTCTTTGTATCAATGGAGTACACAACTGTGGCGTAACGATGCCCGCGATGAAGGGCGAATTCATCCACGGCCAAGCGGCGAGAGTTATCCCAATGGAAATGTTCGTACAATCGCTGCAACCGGCCCTTGTCGATCTCTTTCACTGTATCCCAGGAAAGATTCGTTTCTTGAGCAGCGTAAGTCACCGTTTCTTCAAGCGTTCTGTGCTCAACGTGCTCGCGCAATAGCTCGGTATACCGCTTGAACGGCGCAAGCCATTCTACGGCTTCCATTGGATGCCCTTTGCAATGAAGGCAGTCCACTCGTCGCAAAGTCACGTTGAGCTCAACAAAATACCCTAAAAGGGAGCGCTCCGTGACTCTTCTGGAAACATAGCCGTGAACGAGCGGTGCCTCATGGCGGCAGCGCGAACATATCGGCATTGATCCTTCGACAGGTCGCAAATCAAGAATTAGAGTCTTCCTGCCATCTACGGGCGAGACTTGAATCTTGAAGGAAGTGATCTGGAAGCCGGGCCATGGATCGAGAGATTTGAACAGTTGCTCTACAATATTGGTCATAGCGCTCATCCTTTTTCGCGGTTCTTCGCTTGTAATTTGAATCTGCCTGAAATTTGGAGTGAGCGCTACTTTTTTCTTGGAGGGAGCCGACCAGACTTTTTCTTAAAAGTCAAGGCCGCGTTCCACGGACTTCCGAGATGAACCCGAAAAGCGGGGTTTCCCAATGCAGTTTGGGAAGCGAATCTCTTGGGGCGTTTCACCCTCATAGAGCCTGAAAAAGGCGTCGGAACGTGTTTCGTAAGCGGACGGCATCGGCATGGCGATCTCCTCAGATCTCGACGATGCGGCCCGGATTGAGACGGTTGTCGGGGTCGAAGGCGAGCTTCAGGGCACGCATGGCGGCCAGCTCCTCCGGTGTTTTGGTGCGCTTGAGCTCCTGCGTCTTGAGACTTCCGACGCCGTGCTCTGCGGCGATGGAGCCGCCTTCGGCAAGGACTCGGTCGTGCACGAGCCTGTGAACGGCTTCTTCGTGCGGGAAGGCGACGCCGGCGGGACCGACGTTGAAGTGCAGGTTCCCGTCGCCGTAGTGGCCGAAGACGGAGGGCTTTACGCCCGGGAAGGTCTCCTCAAGGGCGGCGCTTGTTTCCCTGATGAAGCGGACGAGGCTTGAGCGCGGGACGCTGATGTCGTGCTTGACGTTTCCGCCCTCACGCTTGACGGCGGAGGGAATGGTCTCGCGGCAGCGCCAGAAGGCCTCGCGGTCCGATTCGCTGCGGCTGACGGCGCCGTCGAGAATCAGTCCGTTCTCGAGAAGCGGTGCCAGAACGCCCTCAAGTTCTTCTGAGGACTCGTCGGAATCCCGTCGCCAGTCGGAGACGTCCAGAAGCACCTGCCAGTCGGAAAGAGGGACGGGAGGCGTCATGCCCGTGACGGCCGAGAGCGATTCGAGCGGCGTCCGGCCGATGAGTTCGAAAGCGGTGAGACCGGGGCCGAAGGCCGCCTCGAGTGTTTCAAAGAGCGTTTCAACGTCTTCAAGGCGACGAGGCGTGATCCAGGCCGAGACGATGGAGCGGGGCATGGGCTCGAGCGCGAGGACGGCTTCGGTGATGACGCCGAGCGTGCCTTCGGATCCGATGAAGACGTCCCGCAGGCTGTAGCCTGAATTGTCCTTTCGAAGCCCCTTCATGAGGTCGAGCACTTCGCCTGAGGCGAGCACGACCTTGAGGCCGAGCACCTGACGCCGCGCCATGCCGTACCGCAGCACGTGCACGCCGCCCGCGTTGGCGGCGATGACGCCTCCTGTCTGGCATGAGCCTTCGGCGGCGAGCGACAGGGGAAGAAGGCGCCCTGCATCCGAGGCGGCCTTCTGTGCATCCTGCAGAACGACCCCGGCCTCAAGCGTGATCGTGTTGTTGACGATGTCGACATTCAGGATGCGCTTCATGCGGCCGAGCTGAAGGATGAGAGTTCGTCGTGCTGTCTCTGCGGAGGCGCTGGGTTCAGGCGTGGCGCCTCCGACATTGCTGGTATTGCCGCCCTGCGGGATGACGGAGAGTCCGTATGCGGCGGCAGTCTTCATGACGAGAGAAACCTCTTCGGTCGAGGCGGGGCGCACGACGGCAAGCGCATCTCCCTGTCTACGGCCTCGCCCGTCCAACGAAGCCTGCGCAATTTCAGAAGGCGAACGTTGGACAGCAATTTTACCAAGAGCTAATTCCAATTGGACAATGACGTTCGAAAGCATGTTACATTGTCTTATTCGGTTACGAATTTTAGGCAAGTAGACTTTAACTGTTCAGCAAAAACTTTGTAATTATCAGGATTTTTAATTTTTCCAGCGTGATCTCTATTTATTTTGACTTCTGTAATACTTTGTCCATCAAGGTAGACATGGTTCAATAGTTCTCCAATACCTTTGTAACGCAAATCGTCATAAGGAGCTATTAGAATGACAGGAGTTCCTAAGGCTAGACAAGGTAAAGCACAGTGAATACGGGATGTGATAACAAGCTCAGCAGATGAGTACTTAGCAAGAAGATCCTTAGCAAGCGAAAATCGTTCTTCATGCGTTGTCGTTAATGATGCGGAGTGAGTCGTGGTTGTTATTTTGCTTTGTGGAAGTGAGGAAATTTCTTGCTTGATGAGTTTGTTTAATTTGTTATATTTTTTCCATTGTGTGAGGAATCTATTTAATGGAAATAATTTCGGGGCAACTAAGGCGGGTAGGTCACAGAAAACCACCCCTGAACGTTGATCTGTTTTTGTAAAGCGAGTCCTATCAAGTGTTGTCGTAAGGCAGCTCGAAAAATAAGAATTAATATTATACTTTTGAAGATAACTCAAAGTTGAGTAATCTCGGCACCCGATAGGATGGATGAGGGACTTTTCCTTTAGGTAGGACAGAGATTTAGGGGGTTGATGAGGCTGGTTTATATTGTTGATATGAAATGCTACGAATAGCGGATCGTACTTCGGGTGGAAGGTGTGGTGGTTGTCGTCCAGAGAATACCAACCATTTGCTATTATCTTTACTTTTTCGTGTCTAGGCTCTTGTAGACAGTTGTGGCGATCAGTATATCCATCGATGTGAGGGTAGAAGCCCATGGCTGCAAGTGATTGTATATAATCGCCAAGATTTACTTCATTAGGTGTGTAATCATTATAATTGTTGTATCCGTAGTTGAATGCGTAAAAGTGTTGTGTGGTCATGTTTGTGTATTGATGAGAATTCACGTGGAATAAAAAAAGGCCTGAAATTGTCATTTCAGGCCTTTTTTAGAAGACTTATTTCAGTGCTTCGAAGACGCGGGCCGTGATGGCGTCAATGGCACCGAGACCGGAGATGGCGCGGTACTGCGGAGCGGTCTGGTCGCCGGACTTGGCGAGGTCGCTGTAGAAGCCGACGAGGGCTTCCGTCTGGCTGTGGTAGACGTCAAGACGCTTGCGAACGACTTCCTCTCGGTCGTCGTCACGCTGGATGAGCGGATCACCCGTCACGTCGTCCTTGCCTTCAACCTTCGGCGGGTTGTACTTGATGTGGTACGTGCGGCCGGAGACGGGGTCGACGCGGCGACCGGACATGCGTTCAACGATTTCGGCGTCAGGCACCTGGATTTCGAGAACGAAGTCGATAGGGATGCCTGCGGCCTGAAGGGCTTCAGCCTGCGGAATCGTACGGGGGAAGCCGTCGAAGAGGGCGCCGTTCACGGCGTCGGGCTGCGTGAGGCGGTCCTTGACGAGACCGATGATGATGTCGTCGGAGACGAGCTGGCCCTTGTCCATCACGGCCTTGGCTGCTAGGCCGAGAGGGGTACCTGCCTTGACGGCGGCACGCAACATATCCCCAGTGGAGATCTGGGGAATTCCGAACTTTTCGCAGATGAACTTGGCCTGCGTGCCCTTGCCGGCACCAGGAGGACCAATCAGAATCAGACGCATTGGAGCGCTCCTTCAGTTATGAAATAAATGACGCCGAACATTGCCGCCGGCGGGCTACCGTCTCAAGGAACGGTAGGAGACATGAAAATTGTATCTCAAATTGCACTTATGTCAAATCTCAAAAACTCGACTTTACGGGCTGAAGCTAGTCTTTGAAAGAGGAGGGAGCCCCTGCCGAGCTTTTCCGCTGCAAATACCAGTTTGTGGACGATTCAGAAAATGGTGAAGAACCTTCACTGCGTCCAGCTTGTGGATACAAAAATCCAAACCAAAAGCAACCAACCTCGCTTGCTGAATGCTGTTAAGCGGGATCTGACTCTAGCTCTGGCTGAAGCCTTGGGCTTCTAGGGATTGTTCGATTCGGCAGAAAAACTTGACAAAATATCTCTCGAGTTCTCACCTTGCGGAAACCCACAAGAAATGAGGAACTAGTTGGTTATATACCGGATTTTGGGATACAACCAACTAGCCCAAGGTTTGGATATATGAGGGGAGAAATTTATATTTGGAAGTCTTTAAGTATTGTAATCTTTCCCTTAATATCTTTGAACCAAGTTTCCAGATCTTCATTTGGTAGTGCTTTCAGGACTTTTTTGTATGCTTTCCCTGAGCCGCCCCAATAGTGTTTGATGTACTTGGAGTCGTCAATGACCCCTGTAATATTTAATCCTTGTTTTAGGATGTTGGCTTGAAAATTTGTAATTCCATACCGCCACGGAAACTTTTCATCAAGACGGATTTTATCATATATGGGTTTATCAACGAGAAAACAATACCCGTCACATCTGCAATAAATCTTGTCGATGTCGCAAACTCCAATTGATGAAACGGAGTTATTGTATTTCGTATGAAGGTCTAGCAACTTTTTTAGCCAATGTGGATCTATAATTTTTATGTCTGAATTTAAGAGGAGATAAAATTTGCTTTTTTTTGTGTGCGTATCTAGAGGCGATATTATTTCCTTTCGCAAAGTATGTGTTTTCACTAGATTGTAATAATTTGTCTATTAGACCGAAATGGTAAAGTATTTTTAATAAAAATCTTGTTGTGATTTTTGAGTTGTTGTCTAGCACGACAACTTCGTAAGAAACGTCAGTTGTTCTACGAAGTGTTAACAGTGTGATAAATGTTAGTAGGGGTGCGTTGTATACCAGTATTAATATGCTTACTATTGGATTTTTATTCATTGATTTTTTAAAGTATTCTTTGATCATTTTGCTTGTCTATTTGTAGGTTAGAAGACGTTTTTATTGATGATCCAAACTAATTTTTAGTTAGGGTGAGAGATTTGTTCAAATATCTGTTTGACACGGATCAGGTCTTCCTGTGTGTCAACCCCAGCGGGAAGGGCGGCGTCAAGCACCATGACCGCAATGCGCTCGCCGTAGTAGAGGGCGCGAAGCTGCTCCAGACTCTCGAGCTTTTCCAAAGGAGCCTGAGGCAGGGTGGGAAAGCGGCGCAGGAAGCCTGCACGGTAGGCGTAGAGACCGAGATGGTGAAGCGGCGCGAAGCCTTCGGGGAGGCTTTCCTTCGTTTCTCGGAAGTGGTCTCTGGGCCAGGGAATCGGAGCGCGGGAGAAGGTGAGGGCGGTGCCGCGGTCATCGAGCACGACCTTGACGACGTTGGGATTGAAGAAGCTCTCGACGTCGTGGATGGTGTGTGCGGCCGTCGCCATGGAGCAGTCGGGTCTGGAGGCGAGCAGGTCGGCCACGTCTCGGATGACGTCAAGCGGCATCAGAGGCTCGTCACCCTGAAGGTTGACGACGATCTCGTCATCGGCAAGGCCGATCTTGGCGACGGCTTCGGCAAGTCGGTCGGTGCCCGTCGGGTGATGGGGATCCGTCATGATCACGTCAAGGCCTGCGGCTGAGCAGGCCTCGTAGACGGACGCATCGTCCACCGCCACGACGACCCTGTCGGCGCCGCAGGAGAGGGCGCGCTCGGCGACTCGGACGATCATCGGCCTGCCGCAGATGTCGGCGAGCGGCTTGTCGGGAAGGCGCGAGGACTTGAGGCGCGCAGGAATGATCACGGTAAAGGACATGAGAACCTCACTTGGGATCGAGTGCGGCCGAGCGCTCGGAGTAGTGGCGCGCCTCGTTGTCGCTCAGGCTGCGGGCGGCGTTGCGAAGCATCACGGGAATGTCGTGGCGGACTTCAAAGGCGAGGCGGCAGCGCGGGCAGACGAGCTCGCGGCGCTCGCCGTCGCCCTGCAGAAGCCTGCCCTTGCAGACAGGACAGACGATCATGTCGTTGAGTTTGGCGGACATTGTTCTCAGTATCCCTTTCGGAAAGGATTAAAAGCAATATTTTACCGCCCGTGGTGGGGTGGGAACCATAAGAAAAGCGCCTCCCGCATCAGGGGATGCGGGAGGCGCTTTTCAGGGCTTGCTGAAGCGACGTCAGTGCCTGCCTGCGGCGTCGCGGGCACGCTTGTCGATCAGGTCGATCAGGTAGGAGTCGAGCTTGACTTCAAGACCGACGACCCAGATGCGCTTGTCGCCTGCGAGCGCCGGATCGTGGCGGCACTTGACGGCGTCCTTGCCCGTGATGAAGATGATGTCCTCGGTGCGGTTCGCAAAGGGATTCTCGGCGAAGTCGAAATGGTCGCCAAGCTCGAGCTCGGCTCCCTCAATGTCATGGGCGCGGATCATCGCGAAGAAGCGTCCCGGAGCGGCGATGCCGGCAGCGGAGAGCGGCTTGAGTTTTTCGGCGTGAATCCTGTCGGCAAGCTCGTCGATGAGGGCGGTTCTGCCGGTCGCAAGCTGCGTGCAGGCGCCGAAGCAGCTCGAGGCGGCGAAGCGTGGCGTCCTGCTTTCGACGACGGCTTCGTTCGACGTATTGAGAACAATGGCGTCGACGGTGTCGAGACGGGAGGGCGGCTCGCGCAACGGGCCCGCGGGAAGCACCCAGCCGTTGCCGAGGCCTCGCGCGCCGACAACCGCGATTTCGACGTCGCGGGCGAGAGCCGCATGCTGCAGACCGTCGTCGCTCACAATCAGATCCACTTCGGGATGCGCCTCGAGAAGCGCTCTGCCCGCTTCAAATCGGGCTCGACCGACGGCAACGGGGACGCCCGTCTCCCTTGCAATGAGAAGAGGCTCGTCGCCAGCTTCGGCGGCGGGCGTCTCCTCGTTGATCAGTCGAATGCCGTCTTCGCGGCGTCCGAAGCCGCGGGAGATGACGCCCGGATGCCAACCGCGTGTCTGAAGCTCGCGGACAAGGGCGATCGTCACGGGCGTCTTGCCCGTGCCGCCGACATAAATGTTGCCGACCACGACGACGGGGACAGGCAGACGGTTGGGCACGGTACGCTCGCGGCGCGAACGACTGACGGCGAGGAAGACGAGGGAGAGCGGAGAAAGAAGCCAGGTCACGGGGCCGCGGGAGGCCCACTGGCGGTGAGCCCAGGCTTCAAGACCGGCGCGCCATGTCATGAGAGCACCTCCGCATGGATGTGCGAACAAACGGAAGCGGCGGCGGATGCCGGCGGGATGGTCGAGGAAAAGAGTGTAGGGGGTGGCTTGTCGGACATGACGTTGATGGAAGAGCGCATGCAGTTGCGCGGGAGCGGTAATGATAAACGGTTTTCAACCCCCGGTGCGCGCCGCAAGGGCGCTTTTTGACGACATGGACGGGGCTTTCGCCAGCGGAAGTTATCCACAGTGTTGTGGATAACCGTGTGGACAAGTTGAAGGCTTTTCCACATTCGCTCTCTTTCAGAGCTTGCAAAAGACGGGTGAAGATTTCTCTTCTTGCTTAAAAATCCTTCGAAAATCAAGTGGTTGTGTGTTTTGTCAGTGATAGGGGCCTTCCTTCTCGGATGCGACTTCGTGACTCGCCTACTGCCGCAGGGGTGTGGACAACCCTGCCGATTTTCTTCCCGTTCCTATTGACTTTTTTATGAAAATCTGCATGTCCGCCGGTGTCGTCGATGTGAGCATTACGGTGTTTTCCCCAGAGGCTGTGAGTAGCTCTGTGGATAAGTCTGTTTTTTGACGGTTAACGTCGTGAAATGAAAGGAAAAAACGTCTGTTGCCTATTTTTTGTGCAAGGTGTGGAAATTTCAGGCTTGGGGACTCGGATTGACTCGCGGGGCGGATGCGCCGGAGCGCCTGACGAGCACGGGCAAAGGGTAGAATGGACGTTCGCAGACTCCGACAATTATCCACAGGCTTGTACACAGGGACCTTATGCCCGATTATCCCTTTCTTTTTGATGACGAATGCTTCAGTCGTCCCGCCTCCGTTCGTCCGTCCGTACCGCTTCGCAGGGAGCCGCCCCGATCTGAAAACGTTCTGGGGGTCGGGGCTGCGGTGGCTCGAATCCGCAGTGCGCTCGGCGGCATGCTGGGCGGTGTCTGGGTGTCGGGGGAGGTGAGCAACCTTTCGATGCCTGCGTCGGGGCACGTATATCTGACGCTCAAGGACAGGGACGCCTCCATCAGATGCGCGTATTTTGCCGGCAGCGCCAGACGTCATCCCGCAACGTTTAGAACGGGCGACAGGATCGAGGTGACCGGGGCTGTGGACGTCTATGCCAAAAGCGGGGATCTGCAGATCAAGGTGACGGACTGGCGCCATGCAGGTGCGGGGGCGCTTTATGAAGCCTATCTGAGGCTGAAGGCCCGGCTTTCTGCGGAGGGACTTTTTTCCGAAGGTCTAAAGAAGCTGCTTCCCTTTTTCGTGAGGCGGGTCGTCGTGGTGACGAGCGCTCAGGCGGCGGCGTTGCAGGACGTCCGAAGGACGATCGACAGGCGGACGCCGTGGGTGAGGATCATGCTTTCGCCCGCCTATGTGCAGGGGGAGTCGGCTCCTCTGTCGCTCATGGCTGCGCTCGATCGTGCGGATGCGGCCGGGGCCGACGTCATCCTGCTCGTTCGCGGCGGCGGTTCCTTCGAGGACCTGTCCGCCTTCAATGACGAGCGTCTGGTGAGGAAGCTGAGAAGCCTGAAGACGCCCGTCATCGCAGGGGTCGGCCATGAGTCCGACGAAACGCTCGTGGCGCTTGCAGCCGACGTCTGCGCCTCCACGCCCACCGCCGCTGCGGAGCACATCGGTCCTGACATTCACTACTGGCGCTCGCTTCTTGACGACTTCGAAGAGCGCATGACGCTGGCTGTGGACAGAAAGACGGATGACGCAGGACAGACGCTCGACCGGCTCGAGGCAAGGATGAGCAGGCAGGACGGCTTCCTCTCAAGGCTGGAGGGGGATCTTGTGCGCAACGGGATGTTGCTCGAACGTCTTGCCGAAGGCATCCTGCAGGGGCGCGAAGCGCGCCTCGAGACCGCAGGTTCGGGGCTCGCGGGCATCGGCGCCCTGCCCCGGAGGCGCAGCGTGCAGCTTGAAGGGCTGGCGCAGCGTCTGGAGGATGCGTCGGAGGGAATGCTCGGAGAACGGGCGCGCAGGCTCGATCACTTCGCTCTTTGCCTGCAGTCGCCGGACGCCGTGCTGCGGGCCAGAAGCGTCAGGCTGACGTCTCTGAACAAGACCCTTGAACTCGCGGCGGAACGTGCGTGCAACGCACAAAGCCGGCGCCTGGACCAGACCCGGACAGGTCTGGCGGCTGCCTTCGAGCAGTCGACATACAGGAAGGACATGGAGCTCAGGCTCCTCGAGAGGAGACTTCCCGACATGGAGAGGCGCCTCGACGAGGCTGCGCTGCACCTGCGGGCGCTCGGACATGCACTCGCAGGACTTGATCCCGACAAGCCGCTCAAGCTCGGCTACGCAAGAGTCGAACTTGCGGGCGGAACGGTTACTGCGGCCGCCGAAATCGCGACGGGGGACGAACTCACGCTCTGCTTCGCCGATGGCAGCAGGAAGGCCGTGGCGAAATGATCCTGCAGACAAAAGGGAGCCTGTTCGTGTGAAGGTTGTATCCAAATATTAGAAGTCTATATTGGTAGATCTTTTATGATAAACTTCATTTATCGAAACTCAGATCCCGACAGGTTCGGGGGAGATACCAACATGTTTACTCTGCCTGCTCTTCCTTATGAGCTCGACGCCCTCGAGCCCGCCATGAGCCGTGAAACCCTGGAATTCCACTGGGGCAAGCATCATCAGACCTACGTCAACAATCTGAACGGCCTGATCGCCGGCACGGACTTCGAAGGCAAGTCCCTTGAGGAAATCATCCGCACCTCCACGGGCGGCGTGTTCAACAATGCGGCCCAGGTCTTCAACCACGCGTTCTTCTGGCAGGGCCTCAAGCCGCAGGGCGGCGGCATGCCCGAAGGCGCCCTTCTTGAGGCGATCAATGCCGTCTGGGGCTCCTATGACGCCTTCCGCAAGGCCTTCACGGCCTCCGCTGCGGGCAACTTCGGTTCCGGCTGGACGTGGCTCGTGAAGAATGCCGACGGCACGCTAGCCATCGTCAACACGAGCAACGCCGGCACGCCGCTCACGGGCGATCAGAAGCCGCTTCTCGCGCTGGACGTTTGGGAGCACGCCTACTACGTCGACTACCGCAACGCCCGTCCGAAGTTCATCGATGCGTTCTTTGACAGCCTCGTGAACTGGGAGTTCGCTCAGCAGAACTTCGCCGCATAAGGACGTTCGATTCATGATGCTCGGAAGGGGGCCCT
>OGMV01000631.1_pt1 | contig 15724 bp, 12 predicted proteins | sample 1573341 | NCBI WGS metagenome assembly OGMV01 (sample SAMEA2581994, study PRJEB24529) | metagenome | biome: Human gut stool | place: China | collected 2011 | reverse complement strand
GGCTGGACCGCATCGAGAGCGACTATTACACCATTATGGGGCTGCCGGTCAGCCGCACCGTACAGACGCTGGCGCATTTTTTGTGAGAAAAATGGAAAAATGATAGAAAACTTGCCGAAACGCTTGAGAAATGGAGCACTTGCGGCTATAATAGAACCGTGTTATTCTGCGCAGGAGGGACTGTTTGCAGCAGGCCGTCCGGCATTCTGGGATAGATTTAAGGAACGATCGTAAGGAGATTTGGAACAATGAGTTTTCTGTCAAAGGACGTTGGCATTGATTTGGGTACTGCCAATACTCTGGTCTACATGAAGGGCAAGGGCATCATCATGCGCGAGCCCTCGGTCGTGGCGGTGGACACCAAGACCGACGAGGTGCGCTGTGTGGGCGGCGAGGCAAAGGCTGTCATCGGCCGTACCCCCGGCAGCATCGTGGCGGTGCGTCCCCTGAAGGACGGCGTTATCGCCGATTTCGACATCACGGCCAATATGCTGGAGAACTTCCTCAAAAAGGCCTGCGGCAACAGCATGTTCTCCCGCCCCCGCGTGGTCATCTGCATCCCGTCCGGCGTGACGGAAGTCGAGCGCCGCGCGGTGCGTGAGGCGACCCTGAAGGCTGGTGCCCGCCAGGTCTCCGTCATCGAAGAACCCATGGCTGCGGCCATCGGTGCAGGCCTGCCCATCAGCGAGCCCACCGGCAGCATGATCGTGGACATCGGCGGCGGCACGGCCGAGATCGCTGTCATCTCTCTGGGCGGCATCGTGGCCTCCCGCAGCGTCCGCATGGCCGGCGATATGTTCGACCAGGCCATCATCGCCTTCATCAAGCGCAAGTACAACCTGCTCATCGGTGAGCGCACTGCCGAGCAGATCAAGATCGAGATCGGCTCTGCTTACCCCCTGGACCCCGAAATGACCATGGAGATCAAGGGCCGCAATCTGGTGGACGGCCTGCCCAAGAACATCGTCGTCCACTCCGAGGATGTGCGCGAGGCTCTGCTGGAGTGCCTGGTGAAGATCACCAGCGCCATCAAGGAGACGCTGGAGCGCACCCCGCCGGAACTGAGCGCCGACATCATCGACCACGGCATCACCCTGACGGGCGGCGGCGCACTGCTGCGCGGTCTGGACCAGCTGATCCAGAGCGAGACCGGCATCGACGTGCATGTGGCTGAGGACCCGCTGGACTGCGTGGCCAAGGGCGCAGGTGCCGTGCTGGATCATGTGGACGTCCTGCATGACGTTCTGGATACCGACGGGCCCCATATGTAACAGAGAGTGCGGACGGCTCTGGCTGTCCGCGCTTTTTTGCAACCGGAGGAAGTTCCCTTGAAAGATTTTTTCGAAACCTGGAAATTTAAGATCCTCATCGGCATCGCGGTGTTCCTGGTGGGCATCATGGCCTATGCCGGTGCCAATGACCGCCTGACCGCCGCCCCGCAGGAGCTGCTGAGCGTGGCCGTGGCCCCGTTCCAGAAGGCGGCGGCCATGGTGGGCGACCGCGTGGCCTCCCTGTGGGAGAACTACACCAACATCGGGGCCATTCTGGACGAGAACGAGCAGCTCACCGCCGAAAACGCCGAGCTGCGCAAACAAATGGTGGACTACGACCGGCTCAAGGCGGAGAACGAAGCCTACAAGGCGCTGGCCAATATCCAGAACACCCGCCCGGAGATGAGCTGCGTCTCAGCCTTCGTCATCGGCCGTGACCCGCTGGATGCCTTTTACGGCTTCACGCTGGATCAGGGCTCGGTGGACGGCGTGGAGCTGAACGACACCGTCGTCAGCGACGAGGGCTATCTGCTGGGCGTGGTGGTGGAAGTGGAAGCCACCAGCTGCAAGGTCATGACCATCCTGCACCCCAACTTCAACGCGGCGGGCGTCGTTTCCCGCACGCGGGACAACGGCATCATCACCGGCAGCTCGGACTATGCGGCTGACGGCCTGTGTGTGCTGACCAACCTGAACCGCAACACCCTGACGCAGAAGAGTGACCAGGTCATCACCACGGGGCTGGGCGGCGTTTTCCCGGCGGATGTGCTGGTGGGCGTGGTCCGGGAAGTGGTGCCGGAGGTCAGCGGCAAATCGTCCATCGCGGTCATCGAGCCGGGCGCCGACCCGCGCACGGTGCGCCACGCATTCATTATCACCAATTTCTGAGGAGGCCCTGCCATGGAATCACGCCGCAAGCGCAAGCGCAGCCAGATCGCCAAATGGGTCTGCTATGCGCTGCTGATGCTGCTGTGCACGGTCTTGCAGACCCTGCCGGGGCTGTTCCGGCTGGGGGAGGCAAAGCCCCTCTGGCTGCTGCCGCTGGCGCTGGCCGTCGCGGTGGAGGAAGGCGAGTTCGCGGGGGGCATCTTCGGTGCCGTCTGCGGCCTGATGTGGGACTACACCGCAGGCCGCACCGCCGGGCTGCTGGCCTTTGAGCTGCTGCTGCTCTGCTTTCTGCTCTCGGCGGTCATGCAGCTCTACTTCAAGACCTCGGCGGCGAACGTTGTCCTGCTGGAAACGGCGGCGGTGCTGCTGGTGCTCTCGCTGGACTGGCTGTTCTTCTACTACATGCCCGGCTACAGCGGGGCAGTGGAGCGGTATCTGTGGTTCGTGCTGCCCACGGCGGCGCTGACCATCCCGGTCTGTCTGGTGCTGTTCGGGGCAGTGCGCCGCATCCATGCGGAATTCAAGATCGACAACGACGTAGTCTGAACCGGCTGCGCCAAAAGGAGAACGGATGAACCAAGACGAACGCAAAACGGCCGCGCGGCGGATGATGCTCCTCATCGCCGCCGCAGGTGTGATCATCGGGCTGTACGGCTTCCGGCTGATCTTTCTGCAGCTGGTCAACGGCGACAGCTTCAAGGCGCAGGCCACCAACACGACCGATTATAAATTTACCGTCACGGCCGCCCGCGGCAACATCGTGGACAGCAAGGGCGAGCGCATCGCTTCCAGCGTGACGGGCTACAACGTGGTGCTGAACAAGCTGCTGATGGGTGACGAAGATCTGGACGCTCTGCTCCAGAAGCTGGTCGGCCTGCTGGGCGAGAACGGCGAGAGCTGGAACGACAGCCTGCTCATCGGGCAGGCGGATGCCGCCGGGCACTATGCGTACACGGCGGAGAGCGACAACGCCGCCGAGCAGCGCTCCCTTGCCGCCATGAAGGAGAACCTGGGCCTGCAGCAGTATGCCACCGCCGACGATGTGATGGAAAAGCTGGTGGAGGACTATGACCTTGCCGATTTCTCTTTCTACTGGCAGCGCATCCTGGGCGGCATCCACTACGAGATGCAGCTGCAGGCATTTTCCAACGTCAACAACTTCATTCTGGCGGAAAACGTCAGCGAGGCCACCGTGGCCACTATCAAGGAGAACAGCCTCACCCTGCCGGGCGTGGAGATCGTGGAGACGAGCGCCCGCAGCTACGAGCAGGGCACCGTTCTGCCCCATGTGCTGGGCCGGGTGGGCAAGATCACGGCCGAAAAGTGGAAGGTGACCGACGAGAACGGTCAGGTGACCTATCCGCTCAAGGAAAAAGGCTACAACATGAACGACGTCATCGGCATTTCCGGTCTGGAATCTGCCTATGAGGACGAGCTGCGCGGCAAGGACGGCGTGGAGACCATCACCCGCAACTCGGACGGCGTCATCGTGAACACGGCCCTGACCACCGTGCCGGAACCGGGCCACACCGTCCAGCTGACCATCGACAGCGAGTTCCAGAAGGCCGTCGATCAGGCGCTGGCAAAGAACGTGGAGTGGATCCGGAACAGCTATGCGGACAGCAAGCAGGCTAACGCCGGTGCGGTCGTCGTCATCGACGTCAAGACCGGCGGTGTGCTGGCAGCGTCCAATTACCCCAGCTTTGACCAGAACCTTTACGCCGCCAATTACAGCGCATACAGCGAGGATGAGAACATGCCCCTGTTCAACCGCGCGTTGCAGGGCCTGTATACCCCCGGCTCCACCTACAAGCCCAGCGTGGCGGTGGCGGCGCTGGATACGGGGCTGATCAACCGGTATTCCACGGTGCTGTGCAACGGCGTCTATACCTATTATAAGGACTATCACCCCAAATGCACCCGCCATGGCCACAGCGGCAACATCGACGTCGTGACCGCCATCAAGTGGAGCTGCAACATCTTCTTCTACGATGTGGGCCGGCGCCTGACCAGCGATGTCTACGACGCCTATGCCTACAAGCTGGGCCTGGGCCAGCGCACCGGCGTGGAGGTCAGCGAGGCGCTGGGCCGCCTGACCACCAAGAACGACTCCAACTACACCGAGTCGCTGGACGTGCAGGCCGCCATCGGCCAGGGCAACACGGCGGTCACGCCCATCCAGCTGGCGACCTATGCCGCCACGCTGGCCAACCGCGGCACCCGCTACCGCACCCACTTCGTCAAGGCCATCCTCGACTCCAACACCGGCAAGACGCTGGAAGAGACCCAGCCGGAGGTCATGGATGTCGTCGAGGACAAGGGCGAGACCTTTGACCTGGTCAGGGAAGGGATGCTGGGGGTGGCCCAGACGATCCCGGCATTGGCCAACTATCCTCACACCATCGCCTGCAAGACCGGCAGCCCCCAGCGCAGCGAGGGCTACTATGCAGGCAGCACCTACAAGCACTACACCAACGCCGCCATGATTGCCTACGGCCCGGCAGAAGACCCGGAGATCGCCATCGGCATCGTGGTGGAATACGGCGGTGCCGGTGCCCGCACCGGCACACTGGTGGCGGATATCTTCAACGCCTACTATGCGATGAAGGACGGCACCCTGACCGTGGACGAGGCGGCAGCAGAGTCGCTGGCGCAGCCCGAAACGGCAGCCGATGCGGCCGAGACCCCTGCGGACGGCACAGCCGACCTTGCCGCCGGGGAGACAGAGGATGCCGGGCAGAACGACACAGCTGCGGCTCCGGCGGATGCCGCAGCCACGGCAGGCGCGTGACGATAATGCGCGGATTTCGGTGGAAATTGGAGAAACTCCCGAAAAAATCGGCGCTTTTGTCCAAAAACCTGTTGTAAAAAGAGAGAAACTATGATACTATGATATGTGCAAGGAAATGGCCCAGCACATGGGGAACGTAAAGGAGAGGTTGACCGATGACGATTGCACTGATCGCGCATGACTCCAAAAAGGAGCTGATGGTTCAGTTCTGTACGGCATACTGCCGGATCCTGAGCCAGCATAAATTGGTGGCCACCGGTACGACCGGCAAGATGATCGCCGAGGCAACGGGCCTGCAGGTCCAGCGATTCCTGGCGGGCATCCAGGGCGGCGACCAGCAGATCGCATCCCGCATCGCCTGCAACGAGGTCGATCTGCTCCTGTTCTTCCGCGACCCCATCAATGCAAAGCCCAGTGAGCCCAATGAGATGACGCTGCTGCGCCTGTGTGATGTGCACAACATCCCGCTGGCCACCAACATCGCCACCGCAGAGGTGCTCATCCATGGTCTGGAGCGCGGCGACCTCGACTGGCGCGACATCGTCCACCCCCAGAACAGCTGAAATCAAAAAGAAAGAGGCTCTGGACCGAACGGTCCAGGGCCTCTTGTGCATTTCCGGGCAGGATCAGAACTGGAGCTCTTCGGCCAGGTCGGAAAGCTCATCGGGCGAGAAATCGCCCAGCGGCAGGATGAGCCGGGCCAGCGTCTCCTGCGGCAGAGCGGCCAGAGCGGCGCTCTCGTCGCTGGCTGCATCGGCGGCGGGCAGCAGGTGGCTCACGCCGTCTGCATCCGTCTCCACCCGCGCATGGTGGCCGGTGGCGATGTACTGGATGCCAAGCCGGTCGGCAGCGGCCAGCAGGGCAGGGAAGCGCAGATCGCCGGGCAGCGCTTCTTCGGCCAGCTGGCTTGCCAGCTCAGAAGCGTTCAGGGTGACGCACTCGATGCCGAGGGCCTTGGCCGCGTCCTTTGCGGCCTGCACGGTGTCGTCGGCGTCGGTCAGGCGGACCACTGCGCCTGCCACGGCAAAGCCCTGCTGCTGCAGGATGCGGACGGCGGCCCGGCAGCCTCTGCCGCCGCACAGGCCCACCAGGACCTTATCCTGTTCTTCGTAGGTATCGAACCCGCTGCCGGGCAAAAACGTATCGCTCATCGTCCCTGTCTCCCTCCGTGTGCCTGACTTTGTGCCACGGCCAGCTGGTCGCAGCGCTCGTTCTCCGGGTGGCCTGCGTGGCCCTTGACCCAGACATAGGTGATCTTGTGGCGGGCCTCCTGCTCCAGCGCCTGTTCCCACAGGTCCGGGTTCAGGGCAGGGGAGCCGTCGGATTTTTTCCAGCCCCGGCGCTTCCAGCCTTTGGCCCAGCCTTTTTCCAGCCCGTTGATGACGTACTGGCTGTCGGAGCACAGGCGCACCTCGCAGGGCTCTTTCAACTGGCGCAGCGCCTCGATGAAGGCCGTCAGTTCCATTCGGTTGTTGGTGGTGGACGCGTCGCCGCCGCTGAGCTCCTTCTCGTAGACCTTGCCGTTGAAACGGTAGCGCAGCACCGCCCCCCAGCCGCCGGGGCCGGGGTTGCCGCTGCATGCGCCGTCGGTGTAAACTTCAACTTGTTTCATGTGGTTCTCCCGGTGTGTTGTTGTAGATGCTTCTATTTAGAGCCATTTTTCCGTTTCTGTCAAGAGGGGGACGCATAATTTGCTGCCGCACAGCCCAACCTTGGAATTGACAAAAAGGGTGAGAAATACTATACTGTTTGTAACAAAATGCGTATAGGGGTGCACCGGAGGGGTGCGCTCAGGGGCTGCACGGCTGCGCCGCGGTCGCATCGAACAGATGGACTGACAGGCTGCAATGTGTTGCGCAGACCCGACTCTGCGCTCGTGAAACGGCGCTGAAACGATAAATTCTATACGATGGTTTGATGGAAGCGGCAGAGCTTGCCCGCTTCTTTGTGAGGACAGGCCGCCCGCAGAACGGGCGAGCCTGCGTTTTGTGATTGATTTTTTGGAGGTACGAATGGCACAGGCAAAGGAACAGAGCCAGACCATGGCACAGGCTCAGAACAGAAACACGGAATCCACCGGCGAAAAGCGGCCCCGCACCCGCCGCCCCTATTATCAGCGGCGGCCCCGCCGCCCGCAGCAGCCCAAGGAGGCCGCTGTGCCCATCCACATCTACCCGCTGGGCGGCCTGGGCGAAGTGGGCAAGAATATGACGGTCTATGAGTGCTGCGGCGATATGATCATCGTGGACTGCGGCCTCGTCTTCCCGGACAGCGACATGTACGGCGTGGATCTGGTCATCCCGGACTTCACCTTCGTGGTGCAGAATAAGGAGAAGATCAAGGGCCTGCTCATCACCCACGGCCACGAAGACCACATCGGCAGCATCCCCTATCTGCTGCAAAAGTTCGATCTGCCCATCTACGGCACCCGCCTGACCTGCGGCCTCATCCGGAACAAGCTGGAAGAGTTCGGCCTGGCAGGCAAGACCAAGTTCGTGGAGATCACCCCCAAACAGAAGCTCAAGCTGGGCTGCTTTACGGTGGAACCCATCCATGTGAACCACTCCATCCCGGATGCGGTGGCCTTTGCCATCGACAGCCCGGCAGGCACCATCATCCAGACCGGCGACTTCAAGATCGACTACACCCCGCTGGCCTGCGGCGTCACCGACCTGACCACCCTGTCCGAGTACGGCCAGAAGGGCGTTCTGGCCCTGCTGAGCGACTCCACCAATGCCGAGCGTCCGGGCTTTACGGCCACCGAACAGAAGGTCGCCGCCGGTGTGCGCAGCCTGTTTGCCCGCGCCCGGAACAAGCGCATCATCATTGCGACCTTTGCATCCAACATCTACCGCGTCCAGCAGATCATCGACCTGGCCGTGGAAGATGGCCGCAAGGTGGCATTCAGCGGCCGCAGCATGGTCAACAACACGGCCATGGCGCAGGAGCTGGGGTATATGCACATCCCGGAGGGCACCCTCATCAGCGTGGAAGAGCTGAACCAGTACCCGCCGGAACAGGTGGTCCTCATCACCACCGGCAGCCAGGGAGAGCCGCTGAGCGCCCTTTCCCGCATGGCTTCGTGCAGCCACCGCCAGGTCCGCGTCGGCCCCGGCGACTTTATCATCATCTCCGCCAACCCCATCCCCGGCAACGAGAAGAGCGTGACCAAGATCGTCAACGGTCTGCTGCTGCTGGGCGCGGAGGTCATCTACGAGAGCATGTATGATGTCCACGTCTCCGGCCACGCCTGCCAGGAGGAGCAGAAGCTGATGCTCACCCTGACCCGGCCCAAGTATTTCCTGCCGGTGCATGGCGAGTACAAGCAGCTGAAAAAGCATGCCCTCACCGCCGCAAGCCTCGGCATCCCCACCAGCAACATCCTCATCGCAGAAAACGGCTCCAACGTCATCCTGACCAGGGATGAGATCAAGCTGGGCGAACCGGTCACGGCCGGTGCCGTCATGGTGGACGGCCTCGGCGTGGGCGACGTGGGGAATGTGGTCCTGCGGGACCGCAAGCACCTGTCGGAGGACGGCCTCGTCATCATCGTGGCCACCGTGGACAGCAAGACCGGCAAGGTGCTGGCCGGCCCCGATCTCGTGAGCCGCGGCTTCGTCTACGTGCGCGAGAACGAGAGCCTGATGGACGGTGCCCAGAGCATCGTAGAAAACGCGCTGGACCGCTGCGTGGACGAACACGTCCGCGACTGGAACAGCGTTAAGACCCGTGTGCGCGAGGCGCTGAGCAGCTATATCTACCGCCGCACCAAGCGCAGCCCGATGATCCTCCCCATCCTGATGGAGGTCTGATAGAGGCCGCCCGACGCGGCGGCAGATCAGGAGGCAGAAGATTTGATGAAACGAAAACCGAGATGGACGCTTGAGATACTGACCGGCGCGCTGGCCGTTCTGTGCGGCCTGCTGTTTCTGGTGCTGCTCGTCCAGCGCCCGGCGGGCTGGCCGGTGCTGGCGGTGCTGGTGGTGCTGTGGGGCATCGGGATGGGGCTTTTCCGTTACCGGCTACGCAGCTGGCTTGCGCGCTGGGTAACGGGCGGGAGTTTTGAAAACTCCAAGACCCAGTACAGTCTGGAATCCCTGTCTCAGCCGGCGGCGGTGCTCTCCGGCGAGACGGTGCTGTGGTACAACACCGCATTCCGCCAGCGGCTGCTGGGCGGCGAAGACCGTCTGGCCAGCCGGGCGCAGAAGCTGCTGCCCGGCCTGGACCTGCAGCTCTGCCGCACGGCGGACGGCCAGCAGCTCAATCTGGCCGACGGCGTGTGGAGCATCCACAGCTCCACGGTGCCGGGCCAGAGCGAGAGCGTCACGCTCCTGATCTTCAATGAAGAGACCGCGCTGCGCCGGGTGGAGGCCGAGTACAAGGCCAGCCGCCCCGGCTACATGGTCTTTCTGGTGGATGGCTACGACGATGTCTTCAGCGATATGCTGGACAGCGAGCGCGCCCGCCTGCTGGAGGGCATCAACCGTGTGCTGGAGGATCTGATCGGGCGGGGCACCGGCTTTCTGCGCCGGGTGGCCAGCGGCCGGTATATCGCCGTGGTGGAAGAGCGCCATCTGGAGCAGTACGCAAAGCGCGGCTATGATGTGCTGGATAAGATCCGCGCCCTCGACCCCAGCGTGAACCTGTCCATCTCCATCGGCATCGGCCGCGGGGCCAAGACCCTGCGGGAGGCGCAGGATATGGCGGTGCAGGCGCTGGATATGGCGCAGGGCCGCGGCGGCGACCAGGCCGCCGAGATGACGCCGGACGGCTTTACCTTCTACGGCGGCGTCAGCCACGGCGTGGAAAAGCGGAGCAAGGTCCGCAGCCGCATCGTGGCCGACCAGCTGGTCAAGCTCATCAAGGAGGCCGACCATGTGGTCATCATGGGCCACCGGATGAGCGACCTCGACGCCATCGGCGCGGCGGAGGGTGTGCTGCGCATCTGCAAGATCTGCGATGTGCCCGCCGTCATCGCCGTCCGCCGGGACGCCACGCTGGCAGGCTCCCTCATCGACGCTCTGGTCCGGGCCGGGCAGGAGGATGATTTCATCGACCCCAAGGGGGCGCTGCCCATCGTCTCGAAAAAAACGCTCTGCATTGTGGTGGATACATACCAGACCGGCCTCGTGGAGAGCAAGGAGATCCTGGAAAAGTGCGGCAAGGTGGCCGTCATCGACCACCACCGCAAGGGCGTCGGCTTCATCGAGAACCCGGCGCTGGTCTGCCACGAGCCGTATTCGTCCTCGGCCAGTGAGCTGGTCACGGAGCTGCTGCAGTACGTCGGCACCCGCGACGACAAGCCCAACCGGGTCGAGGCCGAGGGCCTGCTCTCCGGCATCATGCTGGATACCCGCGACTTCACCCTGCACACCGGTGTGCGCACCTTTGAGGCCGCTGCGGCCCTCCGCCGCTATGGCGCGGAGACCGAGCGGGTCCGCCAGCTGTTCGATGTGACGATGGTGGAATACAACGCCAAGGCCGCGCTGGTGGAAGCCGCCCAGATGTACAAAGGCTGTGCCATCTCGGTGGGCAGCGAGGTCGCCCCGGAGGCCCGCGTGGCCGTGGCGCAGGCTGCAAACGACCTGCTGACCATTCAGGGCGTCGATGCCAGCTTCGTGGCCGTTCAGGCGGGCACGGGTGTGAACGTCTCGGCCCGCAGTCTGGGGGCCGTGAATGTGCAGGTCATCATGGAGTCGCTGGGCGGCGGCGGCCACCAGACCATGGCGGCGGCCCAGCTCAAGCACATCACCCCGGAGGCGGCGCGGGCGCGCATCCAGACCGCCATCGACCAGTACCGGGAGTCGCAGAAAAAGAGCGCTCCGGATACGAAAAAATGAGGAAAGGGGAATCTTCCCATGAAGCAGTATGATTATCTCATCGTGGGTGCCGGTCTGTACGGCGCGGTGTTTGCTCACGAGGCGAAGAAGGCCGGCAAGCGCTGCCTCGTCATCGACAAGCGCGGCCACATCGCGGGCAACATCTACACCGAGCCGGTGGAGGGCATCAACGTGCACCGCTACGGCGCCCACATCTTCCACACCAACAACAAGGCTGTGTGGCAGTATGTGAACCAGTTCGCGGAGTTCAACCGCTATACCAACAGCCCGGTGGCCAACTACCACGGCGAGATCTACAACATGCCCTTCAATATGAACACCTTCAACAAGATGTGGGGCGTGGTCACGCCGGCCGAGGCCAGGGCCAAGATCGAGCAGCAGAAGGCCGAAGCAGGCATCACCGAGCCGAAGAATCTGGAAGAGCAGGCCATCAGTCTGGTGGGCACCGACATCTACGAGAAGCTGGTCAAGGGCTACACCGGCAAGCAGTGGGGCCGCCCCTGCACCGAGCTGCCTGCGTTCATCATCAAGCGCCTGCCCGTCCGTTTTACCTACGACAACAACTATTTCAACGCGCTGTATCAGGGCATCCCCAACGGCGGCTATACCGCTCTGGTGGAAAAGATGCTGGACGGCGTGGAAGTCCGCCTGAATGTGGACTATCTGGCCGAGAAGGCGTCTCTGGACAAGCTGGCGGAGAAGGTCGTCTACACTGGCCCCGTCGATGCCTACTTCGGCTACCAGCTGGGCGCATTGCAGTATCGCAGCGTCCGGTTCGAGACCGAGGTGCTGGACACCGACAACTATCAGGGCAACGCCGTCGTGAACTACACCGACGCCGAGACCCCCTACACCCGCATCATTGAGCACAAGCACTTTGAGTTCGGCACCCAGCCCAAAACGGTCATCAGCCGCGAGTACAGCGCCGAGTGGAAGAAAGGCGATGAGCCGTACTACCCCGTCAACGACGAGAAGAACGGTGCGCTCTACGCTGCATACAAGAAGCTGGCCGATGCCGAGCCGGGCGTCATCTTCGGCGGCCGTCTGGGCGAGTACAAGTACTACGACATGGACAAGGTCATCGAGGTGGCACTGTCGGTGGCGGAGAAAGAACTGGCATAACAGCAGGTTCCCGGCTGCACGAGGGAAAAGCACCCGGCGATGCGGCCGGATATCAAGTTGACGGAAGCGGTCAATTGCTGTATACTAGAACTTACAAGAACTGCACCGGTTTTTCCGGTGAGAAGTGAGGGATACTATCATGAAAGTGATTCTGAAGCAGGACGTCAAAGGCATTGGCAAGAAGGACGAGATCCATGAGGTCTCCGACGGCTACGCCCGCAACTTTCTGTTCCCGCGCAAACTGGCCGCTGTGGCCGACGCCAGCGCGGTGAATATCGCACGCGGCAAGGAGGCTGCTGCGGATTTCCACGAGGCCGAGACGGTGGCTGCTGCCCAGGCTCTGGCGGCGAAGATCAACGGCAAGACCGTGACCATCAAGGCCAAGGGCGGCGCATCCGGCCGCCTGCACGGCAAGGTCACCGGCAAGGAAGTTGCCGAGGCTCTGGCCCAGCTGGCCGGTGCTCCCATCGACAAGAAGAAGATCGAGCTGGAGACCAAGGACATCAAGGACGCAGGCGTGTTCAACGCCAAGGTGCGTCTGCATGTCGGTGTCGTGGCTTCCTTCAAGATCATGGTGGAAGTGGAGCAGGCCTGATCCCAAAATGCCTGTCAGCGCCCCCTCAGTGCAGGGGGCGCTTTTTGGGTTTCTGAGAGGAAAACGATACCATGCCGAACGAACGACATTATTCCAATGAACTGAATCTGGAGAGCGTGGGCATCAATCTGCCCTACAATATGCAGGCCGAGCAGAGTGTGCTGGGTGCGGTGCTGCTCAAGCCGGATACTCTGACCGACCTGGTCGAGATCATCCGGCCGGAGATGTTCTACACCCGCCAGAATGCACAGATCTATTCCGAGATGCTGCGGCTCTTCACGAGCGACCAGACCATCGACTTCGTCACCCTGCTGGATGCAGTCATCTCGGACGGCGTCTTCCCAAGCGCGGACGAGGCGAAGGTCTACCTGACCGGTCTGGCCGAGACGGTACCCAGCATCTCAAACGTCAAGGCCTATGCCCAGATCGTGCAGGAAAAGTATCTGGTCCGCCAGCTGATGGGGGTGGCGAAGGATATCTTGCAGGATGCGGGCGATGAGCCGGACGCCGATCTGCTGCTGGAAAACGCCGAGCAGCGCATCTACGAGATCCGCTCCGGGCGGGACTCCAGCGCACTGACGCCTCTTTCTTCCAGCATGGTGGAAACGCTGACCAACCTGCAGAAGATCAGCGGCCCCGATGCCGACAAATACAAGGGCATCCCCACCGGGTTCCGCCTGCTGGATACCGTCCTGACCGGCCTGGGCCGCGGCGACCTCGTCATCCTGGCTGCCCGCCCCGGCATGGGCAAGACCAGCTTTGCGCTGAACATCGCCACCCGCGTGGCCATGCAGCAGAAGGTGCCGGTGGCCATCTTCAGCCTCGAAATGACCAAGGAGCAGCTGACCAACCGCATCCTCTCGGCGGAAGCGGGCATCGACAGCCAGGCGTTCCGCACCGGTGCCCTCCGCGCCGAGGACTGGGAGTATCTGGCCATGGCGACCGAGAAGCTCCACGATGCGCCCATCTATATGGACGACACGTCCGGCATCACCATCACCGAGATGAAGGCGAAGATCCGTCGGGTCAATCAGGACCCCACCCGCCCGAACGTCGGGCTCATCGTCATCGACTATCTGCAGCTGATGACCACCGGCCAGCGCACCGAGAACCGTGTGCAGGAAATCAGCTCCATCACCCGGAACCTCAAGATCATGGCCAAAGAGATGAACGTGCCCATCATCGCGCTGTCGCAGCTGTCCCGTGCGGTGGAAAAGCAGGGCAACAATTCCAGCCACCGGCCGCAGCTGTCTGACCTGCGTGATTCCGGTTCCATCGAGCAGGATGCCGACTGCGTCCTGTTCCTCTACCGCGATTCCTATTACGCCAGCCAGAACCCCGACGGCGGCGAGGTGGACGCCGACACCGCCGAGTGCATCGTGGCCAAGAACCGCCACGGCGAGACCAGCACGGTGCCGCTGGGCTGGGATGGCGCGCATACCCGCTTTATGGATGTGGATTTCAAACGCTGATGAACGAGATCGTGGAAAAAGTGCGCGCCTTCGCGCAGGAAAACGAGCTGTTCGCGCCGGGGCAGCGGCTGTGCGCCGCCGTTTCCGGCGGGGCCGACAGCATGGCGCTGCTCCGGCTGCTGCTGCGGATCCGGCCGGTGTTCGGCTACGAGCTGACGGCCTGCCATGTGAACCATGGCCTGCGGGGAGAGCCCGCCGACCGGGACGAAGCCTTTGTCCGCGCCGAGTGCGCCCGGCTGAACGTGCCGCTGCGCGTGTTCCACCCGGCTGACGTGGGCGCTGCCGTCCCGGCGCATCCGGGGGAGGACTGGGCGCGGAAGCTCCGCTATGCCTGCTTCGATGCCCTGCGGGCCGGTGGGATAGATGCGGTCGCCACCGCCCATACTGCTACTGACCAGACCGAGACGCTGCTGTTCCGGCTGGCGCGGGGGGCCGGTCTCCACGGCGCAGCGGGCATCCGGCCCAGCCGCCCCGGTTTCTGCCGCCCGCTGCTCTGCCTGACCCGCGCGGAGACCGAGCAGGTCTGCACGGCATGCGGCCAGCGCTGGGTGACGGACGAGACGAACGCCTCCGACGCCTACGCCCGCAACCGGCTGCGCCACGCGGCGCTGCCGGCCCTGCGCTCGGTGAACGAGGCAGCAGAGGAAAATTTCGCCCGCTTCTGCGAAAAGGCCGCCCGCGCGGATGCCTACTTTGCACAGCGGGCGGAAGAGCTGCTGGAGGACGCGGAAGTCCTGCTGCCGCCCGCCCTCCCGGCGGGGGCGCGGTATGCGCTGCAGAGCGGCCGGCCCGTCTGGGGGCTGGAAGGGCTGCAGGAGGCTGACCCGCTGATCCTGGAAGCTGCTCTGCACAGTCTGGTGGCCCCGGTGCGGGATGCGGAGGAAAAATACATCCGCCTGCTCAGCACTCTGGTGGAGCAGGGGAGCGGGGCTGTCCAGCTGACCGGAAGCGTCCGCTTCTGTGCGGGCGGCGGGGTGCTCTGGATGGAGGAAATGCCCACCGCGGCAGCCCCGGACGACCCGGCGGCTGCGGTGCTCCCGCTGCCGTTTGACCCGGCAGGACCGCTGGAAATTGCCCTTCCGGGGGGCTGGATGCTCGCAGCCCGGCAGATTCCGGGCGGTTTTCAAGAAAAAACACAGGGTGTTCATAAAAAAGACTTAAAAAATCAGGCAGATTATGCTAGAATAATAATGTTATATTCTGCGCTCACGCTGCGCTGCCGCCAGCCGGGGGATACGTTCCGCCCGGCGGGACGCGGCATCCGCAAAGAGCTGCGCAAATGGATGAACGAAGCGGGCATCCCGCCCGAAGAACGAGACCGTCTGCCGCTGCTTGCGGCGGGGAGCGAGGTCGTGTGGGTCTGCGGTGCAGGCTTTGCCGACGGGCTGGCTCCCACGGCGGACAGTGAAAACGTCTTGCAGATGGAAGCGCAAAAAATGGAGGAACAACAATGAGTATGCACGACGATATCGAGAAAGTTCTGGTCAGCGAAGAACAGCTGAAGGCCAAGGTCGCGGAACTGGGCGCCCAGATCAGCAAAGACTACGAGGGCAAAAACCTCGTCCTCGTCTCCATCCTGAAGGGCTCGGTGGTCTTCATGGCCGACCTGATGCGGGCGGTGAGCATCCCGTGCAGCATCGACTTCATGGTGGTGTCCAGCTACGGCGGCAGCAACACCACCTCCAGCGGCCTGGTCAAGATCATCAAGGATCTGGACGGCGACCTCTCCGGCAAGGATGTGCTGA